>Ga0115572_10001323_pt1 | contig 20186 bp, 2 predicted proteins | sample COGITO_mtgs_1206_FD_88681 | JGI IMG/M metagenome (GOLD analysis project Ga0115572, IMG submission 88681) | Pelagic marine microbial communities from North Sea - COGITO_mtgs_120607 | ecosystem: Environmental > Aquatic > Marine > Epipelagic | place: Germany:Helgoland, sampling site Kabeltonne... | reverse complement strand
TCTCGGAAGGGTGAAGACCCCTCAAAGAAAGTTATCAACTCCTTCCACCAACGATCGTCTTTGAAGAAAGGATGCTTCTCCAAAGCCTCTTCCATACCCGAACATTGCTCTCGAGGCAATTTACCCACAAGGTGAGCATTGGTATTGACCATAAAAATAGCATGCAGGGCATTAAGAAAGCGCACCACAGCGTTGTCCGCGCGAGCAGCCCATTCCAAGGGGGTCTCCCCAACTGCTTGACCCCAAAAGACCTCAATGGCATCTTTGATAACCACCTCTTCATCCTTTGGAGTACCGAGCTGGAGTAACGTCTCGGCGGCGTCATCGTGGAGCTCTGAAGGCCCTGATCCTATCATCGAGGGGCCGTCTCCCATAGAATTGCAACTGCTGGAACGGCCACGGCTAGTCTCCACAGGGGTTAGCGCGCGGAGGCCTCCGGACTTAGCATTATCCTGCGTGCTCACCTTTTCACTTTCTCGACAAAGAACACAGGAGCGGTTCGGCTGACAGCAGCAGCCGTGTAGGCAACCATCACAACGCGTCAAAACCGGACGAGTACAGCTCCGACATGTTTCGATAGAGGGTGGCGCCCCTGGTAGCGTTGCCAAGACATCGACAGCTAAAGGAGGGTCGGGTTGAGCTTTCATCCCTATCTCTCTCAATTTGAGCAGCGAGCATTGAGCTTCCATCGGAGTGTCGCTTAGCATAACTTCACTCCCCAACAGAGATTTCCATTTGGCAACTGACCGTAGCTCCTTATCCCTAGGAACGGCGTCAAAGGTTTCAGGGGTTAGCACTACCCACCAGTAGCTGGACCCCCAGCTACCGTCAGTAGTTACGTGCCCGCCAGGTGTCTTTAGGATGACTTGCTCGACCAATTCTTTAATCTCCCACGGATAAGAAACCAAGTGTTCCTGAAGAAGGCGATGACTGGCCTGTAACCTGGCCTCCACCTGATCAAGTACCCCATTGCTCGAGTAGAAACGGTCAGTGGCCAACACTTGACCCCCAGGACAAAAGGTATTGAGCTGACCATATAACCCAACGAGTTGCCAAGTATAGCTCCGCCCGTCTTCCATAAAGAAAACAATGTAAACCCATTCGGTTGCGACTTGCCTAGTAGTGGCCTCTAGAGAAGCAACCTGCGCAGACTCTCCAAGCATAGCCTCAGCTGAAACTTCCGGCTGCCAAAAATGAGTAGACCCAAGCGGAGTAGAGCTCCACCATCGACCCGCAAGCCATCTACTGGTAACAGGTTGAGACTTACCCGAAGGCTTCTCAATGAATCGACCAATCAACGCCGCCACCGCTGCCTTGCGTGAGCGCGTTTCATCGTAATCCTTGCGTGGCTGAGCAGCTAGCCTCGAGGACCGAGAGCTAGTATTGGTACTAGACCGTAGCTCATCAGTATTCACGTTACGCGCTGGCGGTAACAACGTTGGACGTGGCCTCTCATGGCGTAATTGGTTAGGGCTTGCTCTCGAAGGAACTGACTCCGTCTCCGCCTGGGAGGACAAGGAGCGGACTTCATTAGCAGTCGCCCCAGCCGAACCTCGGGTCAATTCGAAAGCTTGAACCATATCGGAACATCTCAACATCAGAGCACTCCGAGGTTCCCAAGTAGTCTCCTTCAAAGAGTAACCTCGCCATTTCACTAGAAAGTGCGGCACCTTCGCAGAAGTAGAGCCCATGTTGGCCAAAGGTCGATCCTCAGCCTTCAATAGTGCTTCCACAATGTACTCATCCGGAGCAACTCGATCAACATCGGTGATGGTAGAATACAACTTAAGGCGAGAAACGGCAATCTCATCGTGTATCCTCTTGGAATTGAGATCACGCAACCGATAGTTTCCTCTCTCGTCAGGACCTGAGACCACGCGGTATGGCCCATCATACAGATCTTCCAACTTAGCTTGAGTGTTCTCTCGACGTATTAACACTCGGTCGTCCGTCTCAAAATCGGGAGGCTTCTCCATCTTTCTATCTCGATCGCTCTTGTCAGCTAACTGTTGCCGTAGGGTAGCAGCCTCAGCTAAACGCCAAGCGACTCTGAGCTTGCGAACGGTGCTTTCGGCTGCTTGACGGCTGGCGGCGGGTATTCCTCGAGTGTCGATGACAGCTTCCGACGGGCCTCGCAACTCTCGGCCGTAAAGAAGATACGCTGGAGATTCACTTGTCACTCGGTGTGGCGTTGCGCGGTAACTGTATAGCAAAAACGGAAGCCACTCTTCCCATCTCGTGCCTCCTGGATCAACAGCTCGCACCATTTCTTCCAAGGTCTTATTGAAACGTTCCACCGAAGCAGCACTCTCATGGTGATGCGCCTTAGAGACAAGCATCTTCGTCCCTATAGCTCGGTTGACCGCAATTACGATCACAGCCGCCAGGTTGCTACCTCGATCACTGCGAAGCGCTCTCGGTACCCCATAACGTGAAACAACATGCTCACAGAAGAGCTGCACATAGTCCTCGGCAGTAGGGTCACTCTTCAGGGCAACGGCCTCGACCCATCTGGATAGGCTGTCCACAAAGACTAGACATTTGCGAAATCCCTTAGCAGAACCCACCTGAGCGTGCACCATGTCCACCAGGTCAACTGTGACCAGATCAAACGGATATTTGCCCAGAGCAGGCACCACGCCGCGGCTTACAGAACGATGTTGCTTGCTAAAGGAGCACTCGTGGCACCGCATTACGTGGTCGGCCACGTCATTGTAGCTGGTTGGCCAGAACACCTGACGGCGCAGGGCTTGCCACGTACGCTCACGGCCTTGATGACCCATTTGGTCATGGAAGGCATGCAAGAAAGCCTCTTGACATGACTCAGGAATCCACAAGAGCTGAAGCTCACGTTCGTTTTCTTCGTCGGGATGTAGCCTAACGACCCTAAAGAGCGTGCCATCCGTGATAACACAATGGCGAGCATGTTGCCTCACGCAAGCAGCCAACCTAGCGTCGGTGGGCATAGCTCCAGACGCCAAAAAGGTCATAATAGCCTTGCACTTTGGATCCTCACGTTGTAATTGCTTGACATCTGCCGCGGAAACGGAGGAGCCATCTCTCTCCAACGGAACTCCTTGGTCATCTGACACCACAATGCCGCCTTCCTCCGGAGATAATGGCCGGAAGAACTGCTTCATGGGGGAGTCATATCGAACCTTATGACGCGGGGGTACCTTGACGGCCTTACTCTCGGGATTCGCAGGCAAGGAGCTCACTACCTGCGGGCCACTCCAAGCGTGATTCAATCGTAGGGTCACCTCCGTATCTAAACGCTGCTTAGTGCCACTTATGAGGTCAGAGTGAAGCTGACTCCGGTGGCCTCCCGAATGTAGAAGGTCACGAACATCTTCTTGGCACCATTCAGATTTGCCGTAGAAGGAGTGCGGCATATTGCTCTCCAAGGCACACACAAGCCGAGAGATCGCATCACAATCAACATGTGTCTTACCAGGCTTATGCTCTACATAGAAATTGTATTCTTGCAACTTGATGACCCACCGTGTGAGCCGCGACTGTGGTCCACCCTCTTGAGTGCCGTTCATCGTATGTAACCATTTCAGAGCGGCGTGATCCGTCACCACCCGGAAGCGCCTACCCCATAAGTAAGGACGGAATTGCCGAATGGCTTCCACCACGCCTAGCAGCTCCGCTTCGGTGGCCGAGTAATTGGCCTCGTGAGTGGTGAACTTTCTCCCATAAAAGCATACCGGGCGCTCCTCTCCGGGTTGACCCTCTTCATCAGGGTCATCCCTCTGAACCAACACGGCTCCGATGCCGTGACCCGTCGCTGCGTCGCTCTTTACAACGAACTCTCGGTCGCGCCGCGGGTAAGCTAGCACAGGGTTCTTGCACAAGGCTTCCTTCAGCTGCCTGATAGACTCCTTAACTTCAGGGTTATCAGTTGCCTCAGGGAAGACAACACCACTCTTGGTAAGTGCAACCAATGGAGCTGACTTCTCATGAAAGTTCTCGACGTGCCGGCGATAGTACCCGCAGAGGCCAAGGAAGGACCTAACCCTGGTTAGGGAATCGATTGAATCCACATCGATTGCAGCGATGCCCTTGATCTTCTCGGGGTCTAGAGAAACACCCTCTCTACTGCAGATGTGACCGAGGTATTCCACTTGCGCAGCAAACAAAGAGCACTTTGATGGCTTACAGGTCAGTCCTGCCCACTCTAGCCGTTCCAACACAAGATCGAGTCGATGTAAGGCCTGATTGAACGCATCTTCTGGGGTATCGCCTGATGCCCATATGGCTATGTCATCGAGGTAGGGTAAGCAGATATCCCAACTAAGTCCTTGCAAGGTTGACTCCATCAACCGCTGCATGTACGAAGGTCCTGAACGGAGTCCAAATGGCAACCTACGAAAGTGCCACTTGCCCATGTTAGTAACGAAAGCCGTACGCTCGCGGTGCTCCGGCTTAATATTGAGAGCCCAGAAGCCTGCCGTCAGGTCCAAGGTGTGGTAATATACCGCTCCAGACATCTTTGCTGTGGCTCGGCCCAGCTGATCAATGGCGTCATCACAACGAGGCAACGGTGAGTCCTCAACCAGCAGCAACTCGTTGAGGCGCCTAAGATCCACGCAAAAACGCGGCTGCCCATCCTTTTTCTTGACAAGAACCACTCGCGATGCCCACGGGCTGTTACTCTTTTCGATAATATGATGACGCTCCATGTCTTCCACCGCTTGAGCGATAATCTGATTGCCCTTATCTCCCACTCTACTCGCCGCACACTTGAATGGGCGAGCATTCTCCTTGAGAGGCAACTCCACTTCAATCGCATGCGATTGCCCAGGAGTCTTGTAAGGCGGCACCGCGAATGCATGAGCTCGTTTAGCCAGTAGCTTATAGACAGCCAACCTTTGCTCCTCGGTCAGTCGACGTTCCGACAGTAGGTCGCACGACTCGCAACCTTTCTTGCAAGTTCCATCAATATGGAGGTCAGCTAAAGCCTTCGTGTACTCTGGGGTCAGATTGCCAGTAGGGTCAGTGTCAGGCGCCTGATCAATCACAGTGACAGTTTCCCCGCGAACCATTGCAACCGGAGCTAACGAGGGTAAGCTATCGGAATGGTGCGAGTTGTTGATCACTTGGACTGCGATCTTTCCATTGACTACGTGTGTAATTCCATAAGCGGTGAGCAGGTGTGACTTGCATCTTACTCGGTTGGGTGCTGGTTCCACTAAGAGCGGTCCCACAAAATCAATCAAACTCTTCGGAGCGGGAAGCATCACCGTGGTTTGAGTCTTTGGAGGTATGACAATCGGATTCACATGATATAGGAGGTATTCAAAAGGCTTGATCCGATGATCTGTGGGTAGCTTGCCTCCTGTAGGCACCGCTGGTAAGGTTCCTTCAATTTCGCCCATACATGAAGTGTCCAACTCCGGGCCCACGTCATATTGGCTAGCAGGGATGGCATCGCTGTCCAGCACATCAGCTGGGCCACCCCCCTCCAAGAGCTGAGCTTCAGGTGAGGACTCTGAAGTTGGCAGCGATGCCACAAATCCATCACACTGTGCTTCGGCGGTCAAGAGGGCAGCAGGAGTGGTGGAGGGAACGTCGTGGGGTGCGGCGGCGGCTGAATCGGTGGCACACGGATGGCACACCACCATCTGGCTCGGTAAGCGGCTCAGGGATCCCATGCAGCATCGCTGATCGTCCGGCCCGACGTAGTCGCCTTTGCACCCGCACTCTGTGCCAGGCGCACAGTAGCCGCACATGCCTTCGCCCGAGCGGCAAGGCATCCAACAGCCCCTATGGCACCGGCATCGTGGCGGCTCCTCGATGGGGGTCAAGGCCTCGCCAGCGGCGACGGCCTCGCTAGGCGGCAAACGGTTGAACCAGCCCTCCTCGTTCAATGCCCTAGCCAGCAACTCGCCATAGGCTCCAAGCAGCTTAGCCGCAGTAGGATATGGACTAAAGTGCGCCCCGCCCTTACCGACGGTGCTAAGCACCGACCTCCGATCTCGCCAGTTAGCATCATCACAGGAGAAGGCGTCGGCTGTCCGCAGAAGCGTCTTCTCCGGCACGGGGACAACCCACACGCGCGTATGATGCAACGTATGATGCCACTCTTGACTAGGTGCCAGGTACACGCCGGAAGTAGTGCCCTCTGGGCTAGCGGCAATTGCCCTCTTAACAGCTTCTTCGATGGAACAGAAAGACTTCTCTGTCAGTTTCTCCCTTAGCTCGCGAAGTCCAGCAGTGACATGATCCTCGCCATTCAGCGCTTTGCCGCCAGGGAAGTCAAACGTCTTACCCTCCACGGCCGTATTGCGCTGTCTCCTGTAACAGAACACCGTTCGATCCGGTGCTTCTAGGATAAATTTGCTCACTAACAAGGGCGAGCACTCCACAGGAGCCACAGTGCTCAGGCCATCGTGCGAAAGCTGACCAACAGCGGAAATCAAGGTAGCCTCCATCCAACCACCTGGAGCACTATCATGGCGAAGTCGTACTGTGCCGCGACTAGAGGCATCCAAGTACAACGCCGGTGTTACCGTGCCGGAGCGCTTGGCAATAAAATCGTTGCCCAGGATACATAGTTCACCTTGCTCAATGACCATGAAGGTATCACGGAATGCGTACCCATTGAGCGTGAAAGTAATGGTCGCCCGTCCATATACAACTACATCCTGCCCATTGGCTGAACGCATCAATACCTGGGGCGGCCGTGCCACAAACTCGACCGCTGCATCAGCAGGTAGAGCTTGAAGCACCTTGCTAGACACGACGTTGTTACCTGATCCGGTATCAGCGAGCGAGGACAGCCAACGCGCCGCGCCAACCCTGAAGCCACGTTGAGCACCACCGTCTTTGGGACGTAATGCCACACGAAAATCCTCAAAGTAAGCACAACAAGCCGGCATGGTTGAAGGAGATTTCACCTCTGACACGTCTTTCTCATCGAAAACCGCTGGCTCCACACCAGCTCCAAGGTAGGCCAGTTCGGTGCTCGCTTCAGAAGCGGCATCTTCCTCCGCCAAGCTAGCGACATACCCTCGCGAGAGATCTTTGAGGTATCTACCCACTTGATCAGACACTGCATTTTGCCATCTCAAGTCGCGCAACTCGGACCAGGTCGGCGGGCTCTCAGCACTAGCATCAGCAAGCTTAGAGTCATCTTGGAACTGCTGCAGCTGCTGCATGACATCTTCTACCGTAGCGATATCTGAAGGCCGGAGAGCCGGTGTAGAGTCTCCCAGACACACTCGTGCCGGAGTGACCGCCGACGAGATGGCCTCCGTAAAGCTCTCAGCTTGATCAGCTAAGTAAATGCACAGTTGAATCGGCGGGGCACCACCCACTCGGTCGACCCGCTCTCGAAGGGTGCTCACATCCTCGGCCGACAATGACGACAAAGCGTGTCCGATAGCTTCCGCCGAAAGCTGCGGCATACTAGAGGCATAAGAACCCGCAAAGACTCCTCCAGAGATTGGCAGCAGCCGCAGTAGCGGTAACCCAGATGACAACCAATTTCGTAGGACGTTGCCGTACGCCACCACTAACCGACTCAACACCTCTGATCGAGTGACCGCAGCCCCTCTCAAGTCTGGGCCGACTGTATGTATCACGTGGTGTAACCCATACCGATGATATGCGGCGTCACCTTCAGATTTGACCCGATTCCGGACCGAGCTAGGGAAGTGTCCTCTCTTGTCCAAGCCAATAAAACGGTATATGGCGCCAGAAGCAGCCCCTGCTCTACCTGGACCGTCGCGTTGGATGTGGGGCAACCCCGCCGGGTCGGTGATGCATGACATCTTCGACACTTCAGGACGGAGAACACCATCTTTACCCAAGACACCTTCAGCCAAAACCTGAACAATGGTGTTCAGCCGTACTGATCCCAAGGCAGCGGTCGAAGAGGCTTCGACGTCGACGGCCTCAGGCTCACCCTTGACCAGTAATAGTGGTGCTATGATACCTCCGGCTAGGAAGTAATCACTCAAGGGACGATGAGCACCGTCTCCAAGAGGGCTCTCAGCATGTATCTGAGATAGTGATGGTCGCCGCCGTTCTCCACACCCCACGCTTTGTAAGCCACGGGGGCAGAACTCGCGACCTTGTTGGCACGAAGCACATACATCGTTTTCAATGTATTTAGTGATGCCCTCTGGGTGCGGAGGGTCTGGAGGCCACGGAGCGGGCTCTGTGTGCGACTCGTTAGCCATTTTTGATAGCAACCTCCTTCCAAGCCGGCTAGCATGCGGCACGCAATCAGGCGGCAGCCACCGCGCAGGGTTGCTCATTGACGCTAACCTCGGCCTCTTGCAGGGCATATGCTGCTGCGGCGAATAGCACACTTGACACAGTTGTAGAGCACACTCGCCGCAAGGAACCAATTCGTGTGCGTAGCTGAGACACGAGGCACAACGGCCCTCGTCTGTACGCTCTAGCTGACCACGAGCGGAGCACATAAGCTGCGGAGAAGCAGGGTCCGGCAGTACTCCTCGTCGGCAAGCACGTACAGCCATCAGGACTTCGCCATAAAGGTTCTCCCCTTCCCATAGCCTGCTACCAGCGGCGGGCTCTCGAATTCCCCAATGTAAATCTTCAGGCCATACTTCAGCTACAAATTCTGGCATAAGCTGCAAGGCTTCATCCAAGGATGAGTGCTGTTGTAACTTGAGCCACGTCGCATAGGAAGCCCACAGTCTCTCCACTGTCTGCCATCGACTCCCATCCACACCGTCCGGTGTTCGAGTGGGGTGTGGGCCGGGCGCAAGATCGGGAGTATCCTGATATTCACTCTGCAAGTAGCCCTCATACGAGGCCTCGTCGCCTAGGAGACGAGCACGTTGAACCGAGAGGAACTGCCCAACCGATCGGTACCGGACTCCGTCCCTGACATCCTCGAAAGGGTACAGGTCGCTCCACATAGACAACCCTTGAGTAAACCGCTCGTCACCATCCTCACCTGCCTGGCTCACCCGGCGTAGGCCAATCAGCTGAATTGCCGTGTCTGCGGCAGTACGCTTAGGCCGAAGTTCCATAGCGACCAACGGCGGGGACAGCTCGCATTTGCACCTTGCGTCACTCATGTTTGGGCATTGCGGTGACGCGCAGCTCCAAGCACCGCAAGTCACTGGAGACTGGTTACAGCAATTTGACTCGCACGCCCTTCGGCACTCGCGCCGAGGGCACCAAGTCACCACCGGCGACATGTTTTCATCCACCTTAGTGAAGGCAGACGCCAACAGATCAATGGTAGCCGAGAAAGATGGGAACCTGGTTCGAGGAAGAAGCTGCTCTTCCTTAGACCAAAAGTCTAAGAACCGACGAATAAGGCTTCTCTCGAGCGGATCAGGGCGTAGAAGCTTTCGGTTAAGAGCTCGTACGAGGGCCTTGACCCCAGTGATCCACTTATCACCATGAACACGTAGGACGGCTGACGCATCTCCAATGTCGACAACAGCCGTCCAGGAACCACGAGACGTCTCAGCGTCATGATCTCCACGAGAGCCCATCGAAGGGTACGCCTTCTCCGCGGTTTCACACGAGAGCTCGGTTAGGAACTGCGTCGCATCGACTAGCTGGTCAGACCATTCTTGGCCCTGATCCGAAGTTGAGCCGGCTGCGTCCTTCCGTTCTGTAGGTAGAACATCACAAACCTTTGACTCCTCGGGAATAGAGGCGGGATCTACTCGCTTCTGGAAAGCTGACTTGTCGCGCAGCTCGATTTCCACTTGATCAAGAGGAGAGATACTAGTTTCCAGCGTAGGCGGCAGTGAGCCCTCCATTCCATGAATGATTCGACAGCAGGCATCTTGCCCGCTTTTGCCCAGGCGTTGCCAGGAGAATAGTGATCTCTTTTCGGGTACCTTCTCATTAGGCAGCTTCGGAACCGACCCCGCAGCCGCATCACCGCTAGGCGCATCAACCGCCGGCCTTCTCGGCATCCATGCGTACCAAATGCCACGTTTGCAGCGAATCTGACGCGTCTCAGGGATGGCATACAAAGGAGGATCCTCCTCTCGTAGCCTCACGCCTTGACTCTGTTCAAGTAAGGCTAACGTCTCCGCCCTCGCCCCTGAAGGTCGAGCTAGAGCCTTTCGCAACCAAGTCTCCGCTTCTTTGGTTTTGGCGCCCACGTCTATCACAGCGCGCTGGGACGTAGTAAGTCCACGCAGCACTGATACTTTCAAACATCCTGCTCGGTCCGGCCCCCTTGGCGGCGTATACTCCAACGGGATGCCTGCATGTAGCCCAGGAATAGAGCTGAGAAGATCTTCACAAGACCTATAGTCACCTGCCACCCGCCGTTCTCGAGCAACTTCGAGGACAGATCCCATCCATTGTGCCGCCATAGCTGCCACGACGCCATCAAAAGAGCGACCTCTCGATGCACCGCGGGTCAGCCCAGGAGCAAGGTTAGCTAAACGCCGATCTCGTTCCTCCACCAGAAAGGTAGGGCGCAGCAGCGGTAGATCTCCTACCTTGTACAAGCAAATAGCCTTGGCCTCAGCGTGTCCATGCTCGAACGGTCTCACTATTTCAGAAGGCGAAAGCCCCACAAGCTGCTTGGCGTAGGGGTTCATTTTGGAGTTCTCAACCACACTCAGTGGAGCACGTACATGGTAAATGGACAGGAAGGTCCTTGCAGCCTCAGCCATAGCCTCGACGCGGCCCTCCTCAGTATGTAACAGAGATACGCTTGCGTTACTGAGGTAATCACACGGCGGGCAAGAGTAGACAAGGTCAAATCCGCTGTCCTGAATGAGCCCGGCAGGTACCTGTGCATGCGGTATACTAGGATCTTCCGACGGCTCCAGGTCATTGGTCATCACATCGGCGCCGGCTTGACGCCAACGGCGGGCAGCGGTGCCCGTACGTTCGCAAACTAACAGGATACGTGGCCTTGGGAAGCCCTCTTTCACCGAGTTATCAACCTTGCGTTTGACGTCAGCAAGTGTTTCATCCAACCAGGCCAACTGCTCAGCAGCCAACGTTGGATGAGGCTTCTCCTTCAGCGGTTTGGTTGCCAGTAACGAGGTGGCTGCGTCGCGGATGTCACGAGCACTCACCCGTTGGACGCCCCGACGCGCTGCTCGATCTTCAGCTAGCTTCCGTACCTTCAATATCATGGCGGCATTCGCCTCCTCAACCTCTAGGAGAGCTGCCAATGACTCTCGCGCTGAGAGATCCAATGGTATTGGTGTCTGAGAGACATTAGAGCGTGATCCACACTCGTCCGTCCCTTCCACTAACGCATGGAAGCGTTGTAACCACGGCTCCATGTAAGACAAATGCGGCGGCAACGACTTGCACGGCCGCCTCAAGGTAGCAGGTAGTGCTGTATTATCATTACCGCGGCAGGGGTCATGCTGCGTTGGAGGAAAACAATCAGGACACAGATATTTCTTGCAGTGAGGGCACTTCATTGTACCTCCCCATGCATCCACTTCGTTGCAGACTTGACATCTCACCGCATCCTCATCCGGTTCTTTATGTACGGCGCTCGCATGGTTCGATGAAGCCTGACCTCGATGCCGTCGAAGGGAAGCTGCTGTAGACGGTAGAGCTCTACCTTGCCGGTGCGAGGATTGATCCTCGGTAGATACAATAGCGACGCCGCTCGGCGCCGACTGCTCAATGCGCTCAGCGGAATACTCACTCCAAGACAACAGGGGTGGCGCTACTGACGCCATTGCTGAGTGGCCCACTGTGGTGCTCGACTCCGAGGGAGATGGTACATGATGGGTAGGCTCGGATGAACCGCCGGTAGGTACCTTCACATCATTCTCTGCTCGGTCCACTGTCGAGACCGGCTGCGTCTGCGACCGCTGTTTGCATTGTGACCAATGCTTCTCCTCATCAAAGAAGCATGTGTCGCAGTAAGTCCGTGCACATAATCCACACAATAGCATTTCGCATCCATTTCCGCCTGAGGTTTCTCCTACGTTGCACGTCCCACAGTACGAGAATGCGGTGACTCCCTCCACAAGCGTAGCCGCACTTCGGTAAAGTTGAGCCACCTTCTCAAGCACATATCGTTCAAATTCTTCTTTAGTGGCGACCCAAGCCGACCGCGCTCCGGCAAGGTCGGTAGCCATCAGCTCATCCACGATTTTCTCATGTTGAGCAAGATTCATCGCCGCAATTCTTATTAGTAGCCTCGCGCGAAACCACTCATCTTTATCCATGTTGGCGCTGCGTAGCTCCAAGGTACCCGTCCGGCCACCCCGCATGCCTCCACGCATGCCACCTCGCGCCCGGCCACGTATTGGGTAAGATCCAAGTCTCGCCTCTGTACTAACGGTGCGTTCTTCGTCATAAGATCCGCGCACCGTTGCTAGCTCAGGGTGAGTATATTTCCAATGATCGGGCGGCGGCTTCAATGTCACCATTCCCATTGTTTGAAGGGGCGCCCTCGTCGGATACGACAGAGTGGGTCGCGAGTCAGAAGCCGTCGGCTGCTTGTCAACCATCAACGTAGGTTTCACCGGGTTCGTGGCCGAAGAGAGATGGCCCTCGACCCTATCCGGCGCTCCCACGTTGCTAAAAGACGTAGAGATTTTATCAAAAGGTGACGTGATTACACTAGTGGATGGCAGCTTTGCCATACACACTAGCTCATCACTAGTCGGTACACTAGCGGGTGACAGCTCTGTCACACTCACTGGCCCATTACTTGACGAACTAGAAGTAGCTGTGCCTAACCGATTGGTTAGGACTTTGGTTAGCGTATCGGGTGCGCCCCCATCTCGAACGCGCCCTCCCTATGAGTTCCGGGACTGCTGTCGAGGCCGTTCGCTCGCAATGAAGTTCTTACCGGCGCTGACCTCGCAGGGCAGTTGGCCACCGTCCAAGATAGCGTACTTATCCGGGTTTCGCATCATTAGTCTCCGCAGAACCGCATAGTTCTTATGGCAAGGAGGACAGTTTGAGTAGCCATGCAGCTCCTTGCTCCAGTAGAACAACGCTGCTTTCACTCGCGGGCAATCGCCCCAGTCATGGGCAGAATCGGCTTTGTCCTTTTGGCGGTAGAGGAATTCCGGCCCATTTCCATTGTTATTGAGCCCGCTCGCACAATGCGCGCAAGCACCAGACAGGAAGGTGTCGTTTGTCTTATCAATCAACCTAGACTTCTCTCCATAGCCACCAAAACGGGTCTGAAGAGCCTTGGTATCCGTCTGCCGCGGAAACTGGTCACCGTTCATGGGCAGAAGAGGGCAAACAATACCCAGGAGTTGCGCTGAGAAGAAATCCATGGGAATAAACTTAGGAGGAGTACCCTCTTCCTTCTTGACCGAGGCCTTGGCGATCTCATCACGGTAGTAGGTACTGAGTGGAATCTCCTCAAACGCTTTCTGTCCACCTGGGTACCCCGCGAGTTCTTGCTGATTCCTCTGCCAGAAGTTCAAAACGATGATGCCCCTTCCGCCGCCTGGTCTGTGCAACTTATTCCCCAGGTACCCGACTGACCTAGGTCCTGCCTCCATTGTACTGGGCGGGAGAGCGGCCGTGATAGCACTCGGAAGCGATAGCTGGGGCCTGGTGAGCGACGCACCCTCGGCTGCCGGCTGCTGCTCCATTGCGGCGACTGTGGGCTGTAGCGTAGGCCGTGCCGCCGAGGATTTGGCGTGCATCCCACTAGCCTCTCGAGAACGTTTTTCTTCCATAGCTACCTCAGTGGTGAACTGGGTCTCCATACGAACACCCTTGCTGGTGGCCAACTCCATGACGCTGCGCCAGCGGTAGTAGATGGCGTCTCTCTGCTCCTGGCTCGAAGCTTGATCCACACCCTTAGGTTCGTCTCTAAGCCTCTCCTCCAGCTCAGCTGTGAGCCAGGGTACCAGCTTTTGATCCCTCTTCAAGGTGCTGTCAAACAAGCATTTGATAAGTCGGTCGTGCACCTTCTTGGCTATCTCCTTCTTGGTATAGAGTTCGGACCTTGACAGGTGAAGATGTTGGATTGCCTTGTTCTCAACCTCAGTTGCCGTCTCGTGCAAGGTGCTCTTAGCAGACAATGCCTCCCAATCTCGCTGCCAACGGTCGACCGACTCGTGGTTTGGCACGGCAGTCTCGTCGCACATGAATAAGAATACCTCGATGTAGATGTGCGGTAGATTATTGAACAACGCCCATATTGAGGAGAGCTGCTGCTGCAGCGGCATCATCCAGGAGACAGCTGGTACTACGGCAAGGGCAGTAGCTAACAGATTGTGAATAGTATCGAGGGAGAAGCACATTTCCATCGCCCGTTTAAGTAGGTGCATGAGGCCCATTCGCCCTTTGCTGCTCAGCCACCACTCCTCCCGTTGTTGCGACGTCGGATTGGCGTATTGGCATGTCTTAAAGCATTTGATGAGTGCATCTTTGACCGTTTCATGCTCCGCGTATCTGCCTTTAGAACGTTCCTTCTCGTACTCCCTGCTGCCCACTCGAACTGGTGGGGGGTTCACCGTCAACGCCTTGACCTCACCTGCCGACTGTGAACCATCTGAGGCTACCGGAGCCCTGGCGACAAGCTTCAATGCGGTTACCACTTGCGTCTTTATCGAGAGCTTTTCATTGTCAAGTAGCCTCTCGAGTTGCTTTTCTTTCAACCTGCCGCTTTCGATAATGGAGACCGAGTCCAGGTTGTACTCAGAGGCAACGCTGCTTGCTAGGTCACTATTTTCGTCAGTCTCGTTCTCCTCACTGCTCTGCGGCTCAGATTCGTCATAGGAAGTGCCAGGATATCGACGTGGCCGGGATCGGAGGCTCGACCTACGCGAAGGTAATTGCGTTTGCTGTCCCGAGTCACCAGCCGCCGTTCTTGGCCCTGGAGTGCTAAGCATCACTCGGTTTGATCGAGGCGCTGAAAACGGTGGCCCTGCCGAAACGGGTTCCGTATCGAAGGAGGCAGATGCTGCACCTCGGGTAGGCGTCCCACGACCTGCCGTCGATGGGCGACCTGAGGCTGTAGGCGCTGGACTTGGCGTGCTCCTCGTTAGACCCTCGAACATATTGGGCGGCCCGCCGGTAGACGTGCTCGACTCAGTATCTGCCTGGCAGAAGTCAGGTTCAGGGTGCCCATGCAAGAAGAGGTATTCTGTAACCTTCTGCACGGATTGAGGTGAGGCTCCTAGAGTTAGTGCTAGCCACTCGGGCATGATGAGCGGTCCATCATGATCTTCCTGCTCGAGTCGACTGCCAAGTCGAGGCACGCAATTGCGCCTGTACCAGTCCTCGTGGAACTCCTCCGCGCCATCCATAACGCGGTCGACTCTCTCCGGCTCCAGAGAGAAGTCACATTCAGACCTGAGCAGGCCAATCTTTGCATGTAGGGCGCCTCGCATCGAGGCTTTCGCCATCTCATAGTTGAACGTCAAGCCGGTGATGAAGCCTAGTCTCACCACGAACGCACACGAAGACTCGTTGATTGACTGTTGCCACAGTAGGGAGCCGTTAATCAGGCCGGGCTGCATGCAGAACTGCACAGCTCCTAGAAGAGCCCGCTCTTGACCACCAACATCCCCAGCCGTACTGTCATAAGCGAAGACCATCGCAAAGCACAGCGGATTTTCATGGATTGTCCTCATAAACAGATCTACGTCTCGAGTAACTAGTGACTTTTGCCGATCGTGTAGGTTGAGAGCATAGTATTTGCCCTGGTTGCCCTCCTCGGCCGGCGATGCTCCATCTTGAGAGCCGTCTGCACTCATCGACGACCGCAGGGCGGTCACTCGCGCGTCCAGGACATCACGTTGAGCTCGGAGACGATCTATTGAGACCTTACTAGACTCGTGCTGTCTTTGTACCTCCACATTGCGCCGCACAGCTTCATCATAGGCAGTTTGAAGGGATGCCAGCCGCGCAGCCAGGTCATCCAACTGCGTATTCTGTTCGCCAACCAGCTGTCTCAGACTGCTAAGCTCGTCGGTAGAACTGCTCTCCGCACGCTCCTCAGCCGTCTTTAGCTTGTCCGTGAGGCTATCGACCACTGAAGACAGCCGTTGGTGTTCAGTCTGAGCCTTCCTTTCTCGGTTCCTATGTTCCTCCTGCTCCTCAACTCGGCTCCTCGCTAGGTTAGTGCAGCGCCTCTTCTCCTGGTCAAGGTCAGCTTGCACATTGCGAGTATGCTGCTTGGCGGTCGCCAGCTGGCCCTCCAAATGCAGATGTTCAGGATCATTGCATCTCGACTCTCCCTGGGGGCGGCGATGATGGTTGAGTTGACTGGCAGCGTCTCTCAGCTCCTCGCCCTCGGCCAACGCGACCTTCAGTTGCCGCGACTCTTCTTTCAAGTCTCGGCTCAGCGATGCGATTTTCCGCTTATTCTGCTCCTCTCGGTGCGCATCGTGGCCTCTAAGGGAGACATACTGCTGCTGTAGCTTCTCTTTGATACTTCTCTGCTCTTCGACTTCGGCCGTGGCTTCGTTTACTTCCTTGCTCAAGCTGGTAACCTTCTCGTCTTGTTCCTGCCGGGCCATGAGTGACGACAGTAGCTCGGCGGCATCCGTTTGAGAAACGGTTTCCAGCTGGGTAAGGGCCGTCGCTGCTCGCTGCGCCACCGCCTTCTCGACTCTGAGACGCTCCTCATATTGCTTGCGGTTTTTAGCTAACCGCGCTGCCGCTTTCTTCTTGGTCGCCTCCAGCTCATCGCGGAACATCCTGGCCTGATCGTGCGACTGGTTCAAGATACTTCTCATCTGGTTCACTTCTTCTTCGAGCCTCTCTCGACCTCTCACCTGCTCGTCGAGCTTCGCCTGAAGCCCGTCCTCAGCGGTTGCCCTCTCGCGTTGCGACAGCACGGGCAGACCTCCCGAGCGCTGCGCCTCTTCCAACTCGTTGATGCGGATTTGGCACCGTTGTAGCTTCTCCTCCCGGGCAGCCAGCTTTGACTGCAATTGGGATTGTTGCATCTGGGCGGTATGAGCCAGGTCTCGCGCTTGGCCGAGTTCTTGGGCTCGATCATCAACCTGGCCGAGAGCCACCGATAGGTCCTTTCGGACCTGTTGGACGATGGTCGACTGCGACAGAACCTCGGACTTCAACTCATTGACCTCCGACTCAAGGTCCATTTGAGTGATAGCAGCGAGGTCCTTCTCTTCAGCAGCCTCCTTCTGCATCTCCTCTACGGTTGACTGCATCTGCGTCCGCTGTTGATGGCCCCACAAGGCGACATGCACTAGGTCTCGGTGCGCCTGTCTTGCTAACTCTCGGCCGGTTGATGGGTCATCGGGCTGCAGAGTGACCAGCAGCTCAGCAAATATGGTTGAATGCTCATCCAACTCAGTCTTGATGCCATGCCAGTCCCTCTCGTCGAACAAATCGGTATCGAGGCCCGTCGAGTCATTCTTTGGGTCTAGCACCCCTTCTGGCGACGGAGGGCGTCTCCTCGATACTGCCGGCGCCGGAGCCGCCTCTTTCTCTTCGGCAGGGCGCTTACCCGCTCGATTTGAGACCTTTGGTGAAGCAGATTCCGCCCTGTGGGTGCCACAGCCTTGCAGCACACCTTGGCCAGCCCCTAGAGAGCTTTCTGAGGTCGACCCCTGCTCAATGCCGCTGCGTACCGCGCCTCCCAAGCTTGACATCTCGCTTTGAGATGCACCAATTTTTTCGTTCTGGGCGTCCTGGCAACCGTCAGAGCCGGCATATGGCGACTGTACAGCGGGGGTACCTCCCTCAGGCCGATCTGATCGCGAAATTTCGGCCTCACCGCTCAGCGTTGCGCGAGAGGGGCCCGGCTGCGATCCAAGGTCCGATGGTGCAAGTTTCTCTTCAAAGGGGCGGTAGACCCTTGAGTCTGGGGTGAACTGGCTTCGATAGTCGGTCAAAGGCGGCGTTGCCCCTAGATTTAGCTCGTCATCCGAGCCTGAATCCGCGCCTTGGGCCTCCAAAGCAGCGGTGTGCCGGGTATTCCCGGCAGAGCTGTCACCGTCCAGTGACATGGTCTCCTGAGCCATTGGCTCATCTTCCTCGCCTTTGAGGGATCCGCCACTTGAGCCCTCGATGCCCGCATTGCACTCGGACATGGCAGCGGAAGTGATGATCGCAACGTTGTCCTTGAGGTCAGCCGGGATCTCTTTGGAAGCGGGACCACCCCGGTCTTCTCTCGTCGATTCTTGGTTGTTCGTACTTATCGTGGTCGAGGGCAAACTGCCCCGAGACACGTTAGGAAGCTCCTGACCGGAACCCCCGTCGTGGGAGGCAGTCTGAGAACCACCCGGTGAGCCCCCGGGGCTGGCCTCCTCACCGGCGGCGCTTTCACTCTCCACTTCGATCGTCGTTCTTGTTCTTTCTTCGTCAGGCGGTCTCGTCCCCTCCTTGGGAGGATCGGGGCCGCCGCCTTCGGTTTCCATAAACGCTTATTCACTCAACGAGACAGACGGAAGCCACAAAGGGGCACTGACCCTCCGAGCCCCACCTGCTCCGTGGAGCACAAGCTACCTAAAAGAGGGGACTACCCCGAGGCTACCCCGAGGCTACGGGGTGATAACCCGCGTGGTTCTCAACAAACTGTGCTGGCGACTGGTTGAAAACCAGCCACCCGCACACCAACACGTTACTTAACAGTATGGTATTATGGTATTCCCATCTTGCGTAGATTGGGATGATGGAAGTTAACTGCGCGGGTGCTCAACCCCGACAGCCCCCCCCTAAGACGCGATCCTGCGGATGATACCAGCAGTTAACTCCTCCAAGTGGTTCATGACGCCACTGAAGAGCTAAGGCCTTAGATCATCACTATAGTAGCAGGTATGAAGCATCAGCTGCAGACTGACCCTCCAATCACAATAGCAAGTAGGAAGCATCAGCTGCAGACTGACCCTCCAAGAAAATTCTCGCACTATGTAACATCACTTGATCACTGTGGCCACAGGTCGCAAGCAGATCCCAACTCAATGGAAATCACCGTGTCACTCTCAGAGAATATAAAAACGGTCGGAACGCGCTGCACGTTCACGCCGTAATCCATGTACATCTGTGATAAAGAGCCAGTTCAATCATAATGCGCACGAGTACGAACAAGCTCCTTGACCGGACGAATGAATGTCGCGGGGTAGGACAAGTTCACCAAATTCCACCTGATCCTTGATGAAAGGTACTCAACGGCTGCCTGCTTAGGCTGGAATCTTGGCGATTCTGACTGTTATCACGCATGAAGGACATGGTGGATATCCATCCCTGGGTATAAGCTGGTTGCATGCGGAGAGAACATCGTTGACGATCTAGCGTAAGATCCGTCCATTTCGAGATGTCACTCTCACAACTTGAACATCAAAAACCACCACACTTTCAGGTGCAGCGGGTATAGGACATCGATAGAAGTTACTCTCATAGAACTGTTGAATGTCGGAAAGTTCGTTCGAAGAACACCACGACTCAGGAACCAAAGCACGTCGGTGATGAGCATAGGCATCACCAAATGAAGAATAAAGATAAAAACGAGGCACTCGAAGAACCAGCTCGCGGCGGTTTGACTGTGCCAGTACATAGCAATTCTCACTAGCGGAAGCTCGAAGCTTCCTAGAGAGAGATCGATTGAGCAGACGGGCATCACACGTCTTAGAACCATTCTCGATCAGTCCCAAGGCTGGTTCCAAGAAACTCCATGAATGAAGCATCTCGCGAAGTTGAGACAAACTAGCTTCCATCAATTCAGATAAGAGCCATTCAAAAGATTGCTGTATTTTGACCACGGAAGGGCCTTGACCGCAAGGATTCGCTTGAATCACTGGTGGCGCCATCGGTAACGCAGCCGCATCGAGTGACGGGACGTCTTCTGGTGTAAAGCCAGGGATAAGGAACGACGACGGTTCAACCGTCTCATAAGTCTGTCGCCCTACGTACATGATAGGAATACGTAGTTGGCTTCGAGGGGAAGCAATTTCAGCCGCCGTGACTCCAGGAGGTGACCACGTGTTGCGGTCGATACCCGCAGCTCGGCAGATACTATCGGTCAACGCAGCCACACGTCCATTCCATCTCGTCATCCCCTTGCTGTTGGATTACGCATTTTTGGGCATACGGCAATCCACGCCGTAAGATCAGAAGTAAGTAACGTGGGCCATAGTAAACGCCCTAACACAGCGCAGAAGGCCAGCCGAGACTTCCCCTCTCGGAAGGGTGAAGACCCCTCAAAGAAAGTTATCAACTCCTTCCACCAACGATCGTCTTTGAAGAAAGGATGCTTCTCCAAAGCCTCTTCCATACCCGAACATTGCTCTCGAGGCAATTTA
>Ga0115572_10001319_pt1 | contig 20223 bp, 19 predicted proteins | sample COGITO_mtgs_1206_FD_88681 | JGI IMG/M metagenome (GOLD analysis project Ga0115572, IMG submission 88681) | Pelagic marine microbial communities from North Sea - COGITO_mtgs_120607 | ecosystem: Environmental > Aquatic > Marine > Epipelagic | place: Germany:Helgoland, sampling site Kabeltonne... | reverse complement strand
GCAGTAATTGGACTGGGATATGTCGGTTTGCCACTGGCTGCAGCCTTTTCTGAGAAATATGCTGTTTTGGGTTATGATAATGACTCGAAGAGAGTGAGAGAGCTTAATACCGGATGGGATCGAATCGAACTTATTAGTAAGGATGATTTGATCCAATTGCATCGCCGATTGACTTTTTCAGATGATCCCCAATCCTTATCGGATTGCAATACTTACATTATTACCGTTCCTACTCCAGTTACTACTGACAAAAAACCTGATCTGTCTTTTTTGATGGAAGCTTCAAAAACCGTGGGTCATTATCTTAAAAAAGGAGATACAGTCATTTATGAAAGTACGGTCTATCCCGGATGTACTGAAGAAGATTGTGTTCCGGTTTTGGAAGGAGCATCGGGATTAAAATTCAATACCGATTTTTTTTGTGGCTATTCTCCCGAGCGCATCAATCCAGGAGATAAAATCAACACCCTGACCCAAATAAAGAAAGTAACCTCCGGTTCTACCTTGGAGGTAGCAGAGCAGGTTGATGCAATCTACCGTGAAATCATCAAAGCAGGAACCCATAAAGCACCCTCCATCAAGGTGGCTGAAGCTGCTAAGGTCATCGAGAACGCACAACGCGATCTCAATATCTCATTTGTTAACGAATTGGCATTGATTTTTGATCGTATTAAAATTGATACCCATGACGTGCTGGAAGCTGCAGGTACCAAATGGAATTTTCTTCCTTTTAAACCAGGATTAGTAGGAGGACATTGCATTAGTGTTGACCCATATTTTCTTACTTATAAAGCGGTTCAATTAGGTTATACTCCTGAAGTAATTTTGTCTGGAAGAAATGTAAATGACAGTATTCCAGTATTTATAGTTAGTAAAGTTTTAAACTTGATGAGAAAAAAAGAAATTATAATTAAAGGAGCTAAGGCACTAATTATGGGGATTACATTTAAAGAAAATATAAATGATATAAGAAATTCCAAGGTACCTGAAATTTACGAATCACTGGAGGAAGAAGGCCTTGAGGTTGAGGTTTATGATCCAGTGGCCGACCCTGATTTAGTAAAAAAAGAATATGGAATATCTCTCACCAAAATTCCGGGAAAATATGAAGTAATAATTCTTGCGGTTGCCCACCAAGTATTTCTCGATAAGGGACTTGAAAATTACAAAAACCCAAGTGGTTCTGTGATATATGATATTAAATCAGTTATGAATAAAGATATAATTGATGGAAGACTTTGATTTTATTTAAATATCTGCTTGTTTTACTCTGGGTCTAATTTATATTAGACTTCATCACGTAAAATTTCTTAAAAAATTATTAAGCTTCATTTAATTAAATTTTTCAAAAGGATCAATACTCTTTTTTGAGTGATATATTTCATACTGAATCAAGTCTCTATACTCACCTTTTCCTGGAATTGAGGCAGAATGCAAACATTTTGATGTATTAACTATATATGTTTCTCCAAGATTTCCATTACAATAAACTATCATGTTTTTTTTCTTTACAAAATCGTCTAATTTGAAATTTGATATTGATGTATCAAGGTACTTAAATCCTCTAGTCAATGATTTTGTATTAGTTGCATTTAAAAGTTTTGTACTGCCTGTATTTTCGTCTGTATACTCATTTAATAGAACAAATACAGTCAATTTATCTAATCTAAAATCGTCAAAATGCCAGTAATTTGAAAAAACATATTTTTCCTTTTTTGAATCCCTAGAATTATCATGAAGAGTTCTCCAACAATTAATTCTATCTATAATAAAATTGCCATCATAGTAATTGATTAGTTCTTCTTTAAAAATTTCAATTAGATTTTTTATACCATTAATTTCAAGCGGATTTTTTATCAATAATTTTTTTGTAGAACCTTTCTGAGTGTAAATTTTATCAGGATTCTCCATCAATTTGTTAAACTGTTTTTTTACATCAGAAATTAATTTAATATCTAAATTATAAGGTAATTTAATGTATCCATTTTTTTCTAAAGGATTTTTTTTGGTTTTAGTTTTCCAGTAAAACAAATTAAGATACGGTAACAAATTATTTGACAGCTTTGAACAGTTTCCAAAAAGAATTCTACTTGGCAAAGTTTTAAATATTCTTAAAATTATAGATACACCTAGATTTAATTTTTCTAAAAGCATAAATTGGATTTAAATTTTTGTAATATTAAAAAAAAACTTTTCATTTAAAACACATTTCAATTTGAAATACAGGAAAGATATTGATGGATTAAGAGCTCTAGCGATTATTCCTGTGTTATTTTTCCATACAAATGTAGGGTTTTTTGACGGTGGTTTCATTGGAGTTGACTTATTCTTTGTTATAAGTGGTTATCTAATAACTTCTATTGTCTATAGACAAATATTAAACGATCAATTTTCATTAATTCATTTTTACGAGAAAAGATTTAGAAGAATTTTGCCAGCATTTTTCTTTGTAGTAATTCTGACTTTCCCTTTTGCCTATAAATTATTATTAACTACTAATTTTATTGAATATGCCGAGAGTATAATAGCAAGTTCCCTTTTTGTTGCAAATATCCTTTTTTGGAAAAATTCAGACTATTTTGATAATGCCGCAGAATTAAAACCACTTCTTCATACATGGAGTTTGTCTGTGGAGGAACAATTCTATATTATCTTTCCAATTTTATTATTTATTCTTTTAAAACTTTTTAAAAATAAAAATAAAGTCAAATTTTTAATATTATTTTTTGTTGTACTAAGTTTTTTTATAGATCCTATAATGCGTTATGTATTTTCGAACAAAAACTCATTAGCTTCAGCTATTTTCTATTTACTTCCGTCAAGAGCATGGCAAATAGGGATTGGGTCAATTTGTGCACTTTTCTACAGAGATTTTAAGAATAAATACAGATATGCCAATTTATTTGTAAGTATTGGTTTAATGATGATTACCACGAGTTTTTTTATTTTCAATAAATCAACTCCATGGCCATCATTTTATGCATTACTTCCAACTTTAGGAGCCGCACTTATTATAATGCAAGGAGAAAAAAGTTCAGTAGCTAATAATTTTTTAGGCAATAAATTATTTTTAAACATTGGTAAATGGAGTTACAGTATTTATTTGATTCACCTCCCTTTATTTGTTTTTTGTAGGCATCATTTTGGAGAAGAAAATTTAAATATTTTCGGCTACTCGATTTTAATAATTATATCGGTTTTTTTATCATTCCTGACTTACAGACATATTGAGTCTCCTTTCAGGGATAAAAATTTATTCAATAAAGGAAATATTTTTAAAATTTCTCTAGGTTTTTTATTGATACTTCTATCATTAGGCTTTATTATTATCAATACTAATGGAATGCCAAATCGTTCAATCAACACAAAATTCAAAATTGCTGAATATCAGGTAGATAATAAAATTTTAGAGGATGACTACTGGAGCTTAACCGATTCAATTATTGGCATCAATACTGCAAACAGTGATAGGAGAATGGAAAAAGTTGATATGTTGGGTAATAAATTCGATTGGTTTAAAAATTCCGTGGACTCTAAAAGTAATATTTTAATAATTGGAAATTCATTTTCATATGATTTTTTTGGTGTACTGTTTTATTCTAAATCAGTAAGAAAAAATTTTTTGTTGGGAAGATATGGGGTGCAAGTTGAAGACTTAGATTATAATGAGTTAAAAACAAATATTAATTACACAAAGTCGAATATCTTAATTTTTTGCTCAAGATACAGTAAGGAAGATTATAAAGCTATTTCAGAATTAGTTGAATCTTTTTTGAATGACGGCAAAAGAGTTTTTATAGTAAAAAATATTTTTGAGTTTGAATATAACTCTTTAAAAAATGTAGCAGATGAGATAGTGCAATATGAGATATATCTAAATAATTTTTCACCTGAGGACATAAGTCAAAAGGTAAATAAAAGATATTACAACTTATATCATAACAAAAAAAATACAAGAGCAGAGGAACTTATTAGGCTTGAAAAAGAAGTTTTTGAAAGTATTAAAGAAAAAAGTCCTGAGGTAAATATTATTGATAGAATGGACTATATGATTATTAAAAATAAAGCATTTTTTATTGATAAAAAATTAAATAAATACTCATCTGATTACGGTCATCACACTTTAGTCGGGTTGAAAAAATATGCGCAACTAATCGATTCTATTAATTTTACACAAAAATTTATAAAAAAGTAATAAAAAGTGACATCTATTTTTTGAGTTAAAATTAAATACAAAAAAAACTCAATAAATATGTTGTTTTTTTAATCTATATCAAGTACTTTTGGTACTAATTAATGTTTGGAAATAATTTGATAAAATTTAAACCCCTTATTTTATATGTTTAATTTCATATATCATAAGGGTTTTTAAAACGTTAGGCAGTGAAAAAAAAATGGTTTGTAATTTATACTAAATTTCAACAAGAGCTTAAAACAGCCCAACAGCTGACATCAATGGGGATTACCAATTATTGCCCCACTGTAAACCTTATCAAACAGTATTCTGATAGAAGGAAAAAAATTAAAAAACCTTTGATCTCCTCATATTTAATGGTGCATCTTGAGGAAAGTGATCGAAATCAGGTTTTTTCATCTCCTGGAGTAGTACGCTATTTGTTTTTTCTGGGAAAACCCGCTGTGGTTCCTCCTTGTGAAATAGAGCTTATGCAAAACCACTTAAATGGAGTATATAATGAGATTCAAACTAATTGTCTTCGAGTAGGAGAGACCTATAGTATCCCCCAAGGCCCCTTCAGTGGCTTAACTGGAAGGGTATTAGAAACGGATAAATCAAGAGTAAAATTAGTGTTGGAGAGCTTGGGGATGAGTATCACCCTAAAAAAGCACGCGGCCTAATTTTATTTTTTTGAATTTATATTTAAATCAAATTTTTCCTTATGGGACAGATGTGGCGGAGCCGTATCAAAAAACTAATTAAACTAAGCAATGCTGGGTGAGCTTATCACTTCTAAAACACGCTTACGATTACTGATTAAATTTTTTATCTCTCAGGCTAACAGGGGATATCTCAATGGCCTTGCTACTGAGATGGGAGAATCTACAAATTCTATTCGTAAAGAACTTAACCACCTTCAAGGTGCTGGCTATCTAGAAAAAGTAAAGGTAGATAATAAAGTAGAGTATAGGGCCAACGTTAAGCACCCTCTTTTTGAGGTGATGCAAAAAGTAGTTTTTAAACACCTAGGACTTGAAGATGTCGTTGATAAAGTGCTTGAGCGAATGGGAGGTATTGATCAAATAATCCTCATTGGAGATTATGCAAAAGGGAATGATTTAGGTTATATTGAAGTTTTTTTAATCGGTCAGGGACTTAATATGGAATACATTGCTCAGCTAGAAGATAAAATAGAAGATTTAATAGGACGCAAAATAAGCTTTTACTTGGCATCTAAGTTTTTAGCCGATAGAGAACATATTATACTATTTAATTCAAAAGAAAAATAATCTCATTTGAAAGTGAAAAGCCTCCTTGATATTGGTTTTTTTATTTTATTCAGCGATTACATCTGTAAGTCAAGAAATCAAATTATAAATTTGGCAGAATATTCCGTAAAGCACTACTATAAGTTGAGTTTCTCTTTTATTATGCTAGAATATCTAAGATATCAAGTTAATTTTCCACATTGTTTTTAAAGACTAAATGAAAATAAAAAATATTTGTTGTATTGGAGCAGGTTATGTTGGAGGGCCAACAATGGCGGTTATTGCCCTAAAATGCCCCCAAATTAATGTTATTGTAGTTGATTCAAATCCAGATAAAATTAAAGAATGGAATGGACCTTTGCGAAATTTACCCGTTTATGAGCCTGGACTTTCTGAGGTAGTAGAACAAGTACGTGGAAAAAATTTGTTTTTCTCTAATGATATTGCTGGAAGTATTGAAAAAGCTGAGATGATTTTTATGGCCGTCAATACCCCAACTAAAACAGAAGGAGAGGGTGCAGGTATGGCAGCAGATCTTCGATATGTTGAGACTTGCGCAAAAGACATTGCCAAGTATTCTAAAGGGAATAAAATTGTAATTGAAAAATCCACACTTCCAGTCCGAACAGCAGAGAAAATAAAAGAGATCTTATTAGAAAACTCTAAAAATATTCAATTTGAAATCCTTTCAAATCCAGAGTTTTTAGCTGAGGGCACAGCAGTTCAGGATCTGTTTAAATCTGATCGAGTCTTGATTGGAGGAGATGAAACTGATTCTGGTCAAAAGGCAGTACAAGCCCTGGTAGAAATCTATTCTCATTGGATTCCCAAAGAAAAAATATTGACCACTAATGTATGGTCTTCCGAATTAGCTAAACTGGCTTCCAATGCTATGTTAGCTCAACGAATATCTTCAATTAACAGTTTATCAGCCTTGTGCGAAAAAACAGGTGCTGATATAGACGAGCTCTCAAAAGCCATCGGAATGGATCACCGTATCGGGCCAAAATTTCTTAGGACTTCAGTAGGGTTTGGGGGTAGTTGCTTTAAGAAAGATATTTTGAATTTGGTTTATTTATGCAAACATTATTCCCTTAATGAAATTGCAGATTATTGGTATAATGTGGTGAAAATTAATGATTATAAAAAAAATCATTTTGCTCAAAAAATCATTAACGGTTTAAACGGTGATATAGAGGGAAAGAAAATCACTATTTTAGGATGGGCATTTAAACCAAACACAAATGATTCAAGAGAATCTCCAGCAATTGAAGTCAGTAAAATACTATTTGATGCAGGAGCTAAAATTGACATTTATGACCCTATGGTTAAAAGCCAAAAAATTATAGAGGATATTGAAAATAACTGGAATATTTTAATTGATTTAAAAAAAATAAAAATTCTTAGAAATTTGTCAGAAATTGACCATAAAACTAACGCTATTGCAGTAATTTCAGAATGGGAAGTTTTTAAAAAAATAGATCTTTCTAAATATCAATTGTTTGAAGCAAGAAAATTTTTACAAAAATCAAATTCAAAAAGTTAGTTGGTGATAAAAAAACTAAAATTTATCACTTCAATTCTTTATGGTAAGATAAATAACTCATTATTCACACTATTGACTCTTATGCTCTTTGGAATGATATTTGAGTTTTTAGGTCTTGGAGTAATTTTTCCACTTATCTTATCTCTAATTCAGCCTAATAAGTTATTAGAGTTCGAACTAATTGATAAAATATATCATTTCTTTAGTTTAACATCTATTTCTCATTTAACTTATATATTTCTTATTATTATCCTTATGGTCTATGCTATAAAAACTGGGTTTATGGTATATTTTACTCATAAGCAAAATAAAATTATTAGTACTTTTACAAGTAAAATATCTTATAGCCTATATAAAATTTATCTCAATCAACCATTTAGTTTTCACACCAAAAACAATTCATCGATACTGATTAAAAATATTCAGGTCGAAGTAAATTATTTGAGTTCATTTTTGATGTCAGTTGTTAACATAATAATAGATATAGCATTAATTTTTTCCTTAGTAATTACTTTAATTCTAGTCGAGCCCATAGGAGCTATTTCAGTTGCATTGTATTTTGTGTTAACAGGATTTATTTACTATCAAATAGTCAAGCCATTTATTAAAAAATGGGGAGAAACAAGGGGATTAATTGAAAAATCGATGATCAATACACTCATAGAGGGTTTACAATCTATAAAGGAACTAATTCTATTTGGTGGGATTAATATATACACAAAAAAATTTGAAGAATTAAATAATCAATATGCTGATGTCACAGCAAAAAACAACACCTCTCAGCAAATACCGCGCTTTTTTTTTGAGTTAGCAGCGATATTGGGAATATTATTATTTGTTACAGTTTTAATAATATTAAATGATGCATCTGCAACTATCCTGACTGTTGTAGGAGTTTTTACAGCTGCTGTTTTTAGAATAATTCCTTCTTTAAATAGGGCTGTTTATTCTCTACAAAATATAAAGTTTTACACTCCCTCTATTAACATAATTTATGATGAATTAAATAAGTTGGATTTAAATTTAGAAATGAAACCACTGTTAAAAAGTGTTTATCTGAATGAAGAAATAAAATTTACAAATGTTTTCTTTAAATATGATGAGGAATCAAATTGGATATTAGAAAATATTAATTTAACTATTAAAAAAGGTGCATTTATAGGATTGAAGGGTGAATCTGGATCTGGAAAATCTACACTGATTGATTTATTAGCAGGTATTTATAAGCCAAGTAGAGGAAAAATTTTAGTTGACCAAATTAATATTAATCTTGACAAGGTAACAACTCAAAATTGGACCAGAAATATTGGTTATGTTCCTCAAAGTATATCACTTATTGATGACACAATTAGGAATAATATTGTTTTAGGAATAGAACCTAATGACATAAATCAGCAACAAATTATGTTTTCAATTGAAAAATCAGGATTAAAAAAATTCATTGATTCATTGTCAAATGGCCTAGATACTATTGTAGGAGAGAGAGGGGTTAAATTATCTGGTGGACAAAAACAAAGAGTTGGAATAGCTAGGGCACTTTATAAAAACCCTTCAATCCTTTTTCTTGACGAGGGAACAAGCGCTTTAGATGATAGGACTGAAAAAGGAATTATTAATTCTATTAGACAAATATCAAAGTATAAAACAATAATAATGATATCTCATAAACTATCAACTTTGAAATATTGTGATAAAGTATTTGAAATAAATAAAAATAAAATAGAATTGGTATGTTAAATGGAAAATCCTTGTTAATAACAGGGGGTACAGGTAGTTTGGGTAATGCTTTAGTAAAAAGAATATTAAATGAATATCCAGGAATAAAAAGACTTGTTATTTTTTCAAGAGATGAGCAGAAACAATATCACATGGAAAAAAAATATCCTGTTTCAAAACATCCAGCTCTTAGATATTTTATTGGCGACGTTCGGGATATAAAAAGAGTAAATAGAGCGTTAAAAAAAATTGATTATGTAATTCACACTGCGGCTATGAAGCATGTTCATATCGCTGAATATAATCCAATGGAGTGCATTAAAACAAATATTTTAGGTGCTGAAAATATTATTAATGCTTGCATAGAAAATGAGGTACAAGCCGTTGTAGCACTCTCAACTGATAAAGCTGCTGCCCCAATAAACCTTTATGGCGCAACAAAATTAACTTCTGATAAACTCTTTATTACCGCTAATAATATTCGAGGCAGAAGTAATATAAAATTTTCTGTTGTACGCTATGGCAACGTGATGGGTTCAAATGGATCAGTCATTCCGTTTTTCTTAAATAAAAGAAAAGAAGGGACCTTGCCAATTACGGATCCCAGGATGACTAGGTTCAATATTACTTTAAGTGAGGGGGTAGATTTAGTTCTTCATTCACTTAAAAATGCATGGGGAGGTGAAATTTTTGTCCCCAAGATTCCCTCATATAAAATAACAGATCTAGCCAAGGCTATTGGTCCTGAGTGTAACTATAAAACCGTTGGAATTAGACCGGGAGAAAAACTTCATGAAGAAATGATTACAAAATCTGATTCCTATTCAACTTACGATTTAGGAAGTTATTTCGTGATTTTACCAAAAAGTCCCAATTGGAATCTTAACGAATATTTAAAATATTCAAATGCTAAATCAGTAGCAAAAGATTTCTCATATAATTCAAAAGAAAATGACGATTTTTTATCCATTTCCCAAATTAAAGAATTGATCAAAAAGATTTAATATAGTAATATAATATTAAAAAATGAACCATGTAATCCCTTACGGGAAACACCACATTAGTCAAAAAGATATAGATGCAGTAGTTGAAACTTTAGAAAGCGATTTTTTGACTCAGGGGCCTCAGATTGATAACTTCGAAAAAGCTTTTGCAAAATATGTTGAAGCAGATTTTGCGATAGCTGTTTCGAACGGAACTTCAGCCCTTCATTTATGCTCATTAGCATTAGGCGCAAATAAATATTCTAGAGTAATTACCTCCCCGATTACTTTCGTAGCATCTGCAAACTGCATTGAATATTGTGGAGGGAAAATAGAGTTTTGTGACATTGACCCTGAAACATTATGTCTTGATATCAATAAAGTTAAAAATAAACTTGAAAATTCTCCAAAAGGTACTTATAGTGGAATTATACCAGTAGACTTTGCTGGATTTCCTGTTAATATGGAGGCCTTTCGTAACCTCGCAGACCAATATGGTTTATGGCTTCTAGAAGATTCTTGTCATGCTCCGGGAGGTTTTTTTTATGATTCATTAATGAAAAAGCAATTATGTGGAAATGGAAGATTTGCTGATACCGCTATTTTTTCATTTCATCCTGTAAAACATATTGCAGCTGGAGAAGGTGGAATGATTACAACCAATCGAGAAGATTTGTATAACAAAATAAAACGTCTTAGAACACATGGCATCTCGAAAAGCCCTAATTTATTAACTAAATCCTCTCAAAGTTGGTATTATGAAATGCAAGAACTAGGGTATAATTATCGAATTTCAGATATTTCATGTGCACTAGGGAACTCTCAATTAAAAAGAGCTAAAGAAGGACTAAAAGACAGAAAAGTAATTGCCAAAAAATATCTACAAGATCTATCTGGTTTACCTTTAAAAATACCTAGTGCAAATTTTTCGGATGGACACGCATTTCATCTTTTTGTAATTTTAACAGATAAGAGGGATAAACTATATTCCTATTTAAGAGAATGGAATATTCAAACTCAAATACATTATATACCCATTTATAAACAGCCTTATTTTGAATCTAAATATGGAAGTCAGCACCTTAAGTTTACTGAGGAATATTTCTCAAAATGTCTAAGTTTACCAATCTACCCATCAATGACTAAAGAGGAATATTTATATGTTATAGAAAAAATAACAAAATTTTATAATGCCTGATTTTAGTAAAATCATTCTGGGGACTGCACAATTTGGCCTGAATTATGGAATCAATAATGCTAATGGGCAGATTCCGAATAATGAAATTTTTAAAATTTTAGACTTTGCTTATGAGAAAAATATAAAAATTTTAGATACTTCACCAGTATATGGTAACTCAGAGAAACAAATAGGTAAATATTTAGAAAAAAATCCTGATAAGGATTTCAAAATAATTACCAAAATAAGTAATACAGAAATATCCTTAGAGGATCAGCTAAAAGATTCCTTGGGAAATTTAAAAATTAAAAAAGTAGAAACTTTACTTTTTCATTCACTTGATTTATTTAAAAAGTTTGAAAATGAATTACCATATTTCATAAAATTTCACAAAGGAAAATATTTTAATCAATTGGGGGTATCTGTTTATGGGAATGATCAAGTTAATTCAGTTCTAGAAGATGGAAGAATTGACAGGGTACAGCTTCCCTTTAACATGCTTGATAATTCAAATATTAGAGAGAAAATTATTTTAAGATTAAAATCTGACGGTAAATATATTGATGTAAGATCTGTTTTTTTACAAGGACTTTTTTTTAAACCAGTTCATAAATTACCAAAAAATTTAATGACTTTAAAGAAATATCTTAGCTTTTTGCGTAAGTTATCGTGTGAATCAAATTACTCTATAGAGGGGCTTTCTTTAAATTATGTACTTAGTAAAAGTTATATCGACCATTTAATTATTGGGATTGATTCATTAAAACAACTTAAGTTAAATATTGAAAAAATTAATGAAGGAATTTCAGATGAGGTTATTAGTAGAATTGATTCAATTCAAGTTAAGAAAGCTGAAATGCTAAACCCAAATTTATGGACGAAGTAATAATTATTTCTCAAGCTAGATTACAAAGTAAACGATTCGATCGTAAAATATTAAAAGTAATAGATAGTAAAAGTCTTCTACAAATACATCTGGAAAGGTTAAAAAAATCAAAGTACTCAGATAATTTAATAGTTGCTACAACATATGAAAATAAAATTGAAATTGTATTAGACATCTTAAATAAACTAAATATTTCTTTTTTTCAAGGGAGCATGGAAGATGTATTGGATAGATTTTACCATGCCGCTTATAAACATAATCCTTCTTATGTGGTAAGAGTAACTTCTGACTGCCCTCTTATAGACCCCTATCTTCTTGATGAAGTCATAGATTATGCCTTGGATAGAAACCTTGACTATTTTTCAAACACGTTAGTAGAGGCGTTTCCCGATGGGCAAGATATAGAAGTTATCAAATGGAGCGCTTTGAAGTATACTTGGAATAATGCAAATAGTAAATATGAAAGAGAACATGTATCTCCTTTCATTAGAAAAAATTCAACTTTTTTTGGGGGAAAAATATTTACCTCAGATAATTTTAATTGTAAATATAATTTTAAAGATGTGAGAATGACCGTTGATCAGATTGAGGATTTTGAAGCGATTAAAACACTTATTAATAAATTAGGATGTAATCTTGATTGGTTGTCTTATACTAACTTTATTGTTGATAACCCTGAACTATTTTCTAATCAAAAAATTATTAGAAATGAAGGAAGTAAAATTTAAATTAATAATTGATGGGGAAAGGACAAGAGCTTTATAAGCGTGCTAAAAAAATTATTCCTGGTGGGACTATGCTTCTTTCCAAACGTCCGGAGATGTTTCTCCCTAATGAATGGCCATCTTACTATTCAAAAACAAAAGGATGTAATGTTTGGGATTTGGACGGGAAAAAATATGCAGATGTTAGTATTATGGGAATAGGGACCAATACATTAGGCTATTCAAACTCTGAAGTAGATAATGCAGTATCAAATTGCATAAAAAATGGAAATATGAGTACCCTTAATTGTCCAGAGGAGGTTTCGCTTGCTGAAAAACTAATTGAAATAAATCCATGGGCAGATATGGTAAGGTTCGCCAGATCTGGAGGTGAGGCAAATGCAATTGCGATAAGAATTGCAAGGGCAGCATCTGGGAAAGATAAAATAGCTATTTGTGGTTATCATGGTTGGCATGATTGGTATTTATCTGTTAATCACAATACTGAAGGTGATAATCTTAACGAACATCTACTTCCTGGATTAGATCCAAATGGAGTTCCCAAAGATTTAAAAAATACTGTTTTCCCATTTGAATATAACAATTATGAACAGTTATTAAGAATTGTTGATGAACATGATATTGGGGTGATAAAAATGGAAGTTATTAGGAACTCTCCTCCCAAAAGTGATTTTTTGAGTAAGGTTAAAACACTCTCAACTAAAAAAAATATAGTTCTGATTTTTGATGAATGTACCTCAGGATTTCGAGAAACCTTTGGAGGGATTCACCAAAAATATGATATTGAGCCAGATATGGCTATGTATGGAAAAACTCTCGGAAATGGTTATGCAATAACTGCTGTAGTAGGAAAAAAAGAAGTTATGGAGGCTGCCCAAAAAACTTTTATTAGTAGCACTTTTTGGACTGAAAGAATTGGGCCATCCGCAGCACTAAAGTCACTTGAGGTTATGGAAAAAGAAAAGTCTTGGGAAATAATATCAAGTATTGGTAAAAAAATACAAAAAAATTGGAAAAAAATCGCTCAAAATCATAAAATTGATATTGAGGTTAATGGAATACCTGCACTCTCTACTTTTAAATTTAATCATTCAAGTAATCTTGAATTTAAAACCTTTTTAACCCAAGAATTCCTTGCAAGGGGATATTTAGGCTCTACTTCATTTTACGCTAGCATAGCTCATAATGATGAAATAATGAAAAAATATTTTGAAGTGTTTGACGAAATTTTTTTTCAAATTTCCAAATGTATAAATGGGGAAATATTAATTAATGATATTCTGAAATACCCTGTATCTCATTCCGGTTTTAAACGATTGAACTGATTAATGGAAGTTAAAAATAATTACAAAGTTCTAAATAAGCAAGTTTATAATTTTAATGAATTTAAAATTATCCCGGTTAGATATAAAGATCGTTACAAAATAATGACTTGGAGAAATGATCAGCTTTATCATCTTAGACAAATTGAAAAAATATCTAAGGAAAATCAAGATCTCTATTTTAAGAAAATATTATTACCGCAAAAAAAACATGACAAACCAAATCAAATCTTATTTAGTTTTTTTCATAAATCTATTTTTGTTGGTTATGGAGGATTGGTTCATATTAATTGGTTGGATAAGAGCGCAGAGGTTTCTTTTGTAATGGATACTCAACTGGAAAATTTTTTTTTTTCAGAATTTTGGGATGCCTTTCTAAATCTTTTGGAAATGGTTTTAGAGGATTTAAATAATTTAAATGTAATCTATACATATGCTTTTGACCTAAGACCAAAAATTTATAAAGTTTTAGAAAAAAAAGGGTTTTATCATGAGAAAGATGAAACTTATTTAAAGGACAATCGAATTATTAATGTAAAAATTCATAAAAAATTTTTTAATGGAGAATAGACTCAAATTTTGGGAGGAACGGGCATCTATGGGTTATCAAGCTGGTTCAAATGATAAAATTCTTAAACATCTAGAAATAGAAGAGTTGAAAAAGTACCTTAGTAATCAGACTAAAATTCTTGAAATTGGTTGTGGAAATGGTTATACATCTGTTGAAATTGCAAATGCGTTTGATGTTGAAATCCAATCATTTGATTATTCAAAAAAGATGATAGATTTTGCAAATAATCTTTTGAAAGAGTCAAAAAACCTTCATTTAAAAGATAAAGTTAAATTTCAGGTTTTCGATATAAGGGAACTAGCCTAATTTAAGGGACAATACGATATAATAATAACCGAAAGAGTGTTAATTAACCTTGACAGTTTTGATGAACAGATTAAAGCAATAAAAAGTATTTCATCAAAACTAAAGGAAGGAGGAATATTTTTAATGTGTGAAAGCTCAATAGATGGATTAAATAATATTAACGCTGAAAGAATCAAGTTTAATTTAGACCAAATTGAAATGCCATGGCACAATAATTATATTGATGATAAAAAATTAAATAGTGAATTAGATAATATAGACTTGAAACTTATTGAAACAAATAATTTCTCTTCTACGTATTACTTTCTTAGTAGAATAATTTATGCAAATTATGCTAAAGTTAATAATGAAGACATAAAATATGATTCGCTGATAAATAAAATGTCAATAAAACTTCCATCACTAGGGAATTTTTCACAGACTAAGATTTGGGTATGGAAAAAGTAAATTATCTTCTACTAAGTTCAAATCCTATTTATAAAAATCTTTATGATAAATTAAAATTGATGGAACATATTAATTGGTTTTTACTAGAGGATAAATTACTCCTTAAGAGTGATTATCTAGAAAAAAATAAAATTGAAAGCATTTTCATCCCACATTGGTCTTTTTTGATTCCCAAGGAGATTTATAAAAAATATAAATGCATACTGTTTCATATGACAGACTTGCCTTTTGGAAGAGGAGGTAGTCCACTCCAGAACCTTATTAAATTAGGATTTAAACAAACTAAAGTTTCTGCTCTCCGTGTGACAAATAAAATAGATGCAGGTCCAATTTATCTAAAGCGAGAACTTGATTTAAGTGGTTCAGCTAAAGAAATTTTCTCAAGGACCTCTTTAGTAATTTATAAAATGATTGTTGAGATTATTGAAAAAAATATTAAACCCACCCCTCAAAAAGGAAATCCATTTTACTTTAAGAGAAGAACCCCTTCTCAAAGTAGAATTGAAGGAATCAAAAGTATGGGTGAACTTTACAATCACATTAGAATGTTAGATTGTGAGGGTTATCCAAAAGCATTTATTGAAATTGATGACCTCGTATTAGAATTTGAAAACGCAAACCTTAAAGATGAAAAAAATATAACTGCAAATGTTAGAATATTTAAAAAATAAAAAGATTATGGTTATTGTAGCTCATCCTGATGACGAAATTCTCGGTATTGGAGGAACTATTAACCTTCTCTCTAAACTTGGTGCTAAAATTAAAGTGGTGATTCTGGGAGAAGGTATTACAAGTAGATCAAATGAAAGAAATATAAATAAGGATAAAAAAAAGCTTTTAATACATAAAAATAACATTGAAGATGCTCGAGATATATTGGGTTATCACGAGCTTTCAACCTATAATATCCCTGATAATCGTTTTGATACTTTTGCATTACTGGATATAATTAAAATTATAGAAGACGAAAAATATATTTACAATCCAGAAGTCATTTTTACACATCATGGGGGAGATTTAAATATAGATCATCAAAAAACATTTGAGGCTGTTTTAACTTCAGTAAGACCTGTCAAAAAGGAGACAGTAAAGGCATTAATATGTTTCGAAACAATGTCGTCTACTGAATGGAACTCAACAACGGATTCCAGAAATTTTATGCCAAATTTTTTTATTGTATTAACAGAGGAAGAATTGATTAAAAAGATAGCTGCTATGGAAAGTTATATTTTTGAAAAACGAGATTTTCCACATCCTCGATCTAGAAAAAGTATAAGAAATAGGGCTCAGATGTGGGGAATAACTGTTGGAGCAGAGTTTGCAGAGCCTTTTCAAATAATTAGAATTGTGGAATAAAAATGAAATTTAATTTTGAGAATGTCTTTATAGTTGCTGAACTTTCAGCTAATCATGGAGGGAGTATTAATACTGCTATTGAAACTGTTAAAGCAGCAAAAAAAGCAGGGGCAGATGCAATCAAGCTTCAAACCTACACCCCAGATACTATGACAATTAAATGTGATAGTAAAGATTTTATTGTAACTGGTGGAAGTATTTGGGACGGAAGAACATTTTACGATTTATACAAGGAGGCCTATACTCCATGGGAGTGGCACCAAGAATTATTTAGAGTAGCCAAGGAAGAGGGATTAATTTGTTTTTCAACTCCTTTTGATAAAACAGCGGTAGATTATCTAGAGAAGTTGGATAACCCAATTTATAAAATCGCTTCTTTTGAAATTACTGATATACCTTTAATTAAATACATAGCATCTAAGGGTAAACCTGTAATTTTATCTACAGGAATTGCTAATGAAGAAGACATTCGGCTGGCTATCAAGACGATAAAAGATGAGGGAGTAGATGAGATTGCATTACTAAAATGTACTTCTAGTTATCCAGCACCTTTGGAGCAAGCGAATCTCTTAATGATTCAAGATTTCAAAAAAAAGTTTGGAGTAGTTCCTGGGCTTTCTGATCACACCCTTGGAAAAATAGCTCCCATAGTTGCAACCACTTTAGGGGCTAAAATTATAGAAAAGCATTTTATTATTGATAAAAAAATTGGCGGACCAGATGCGTCTTTCTCATTGAATTTAGATGAATTTTCAAAAATGGTCAAAGTTGTAAGGCAAGCCGAATTAGCTATTGGTGAAATTAATTATGATCTAACAAAAAGTCAAAAATCTAGTAGAGCTTACTCAAGATCATTATATATAGTGAAAGATGTGGTAAGAGGAGAAATTTTATCAAACGAAAATGTAAAATCTATAAGACCAGGATTTGGTCTACATCCTAATCAACTTAATATGGTCTTGGGTAAGAAATTCAATAATAATTATAAAAAGGGTACAAGAATGTCACTGTCTATGGTGGGTGATTCTTACTAAATTAATTACTTTAAATTCTAAGATGAATTAATGAAAAAAAAACTAAAAATTGCTTTATTCTCAACAATTGACAATCCTTTACTGTCTCTTTTTATCTCTAGTATTTTAAACCAAGATTTAGACGATATCGTTGTTATTTGTGACTCTAAAGAAATATCAGATAGAGACTGGACAATTTGGTATCGTAGAACAAATGGAGCATTTTCTAAAATAGATAGTTTAAAAAATAATATTTATAAAATAAATAACGTAGAAGTTCCCTTTTATTTTGTCAATAATCACAACGATGATGATACTCTAGATTTAATTTCTAATTTATCCATAGACGTTGTTCTTAATGCTGGGACTCCAAGGAAATTATCATTACCAATTTTAAAATCTGTAAAATATGGTGTGGTTAATATACATCCAGGTATTTTACCAAGATACAGAGGTTGCTCTGCTGTTGAGTGGGCGATATACAATGATGAAAAAGTTGGAAATACAGCGCATTTTATGACTGAGGGTTATGACGAAGGACCTATCATCAAAAGTGAATGTTATGAATTCCCAATGAATATAGACTATAAATCGATTCGAATTAAAGTTTATAGGAGGGGCTGTATTTTGGCAGGAAAGGTTTTAAGATTAATAATGGAAAACGATATCAAGCCAAATCATGTAAAACCTCAAGATGATAAAAATGCCAATTATTGGGATCCTATACCGGACGATAAGTTTAAAAGGGTACAAGAAATAATTGATAATGGAGAGTATTACTATCAGAGACTAAGGAGGGTTTAATTATAAAATTATAATGAATAAAAATTTTGATTACAAAATTGTAGCGTCGATTGAAGCTAGAATGACAAGCAAAAGGCTTCCAGGGAAGGTTTTAATGGAATCTATTAATGAAATGCCCATGCTCGAATTTATGATAAAAAGAGTTTTACAGTCTAAGAAGGTTAATCAAGTTGTGGTGGCTACCACCACCAACAAATCAGATGATTCTATTGTAGAATTATGTAAAAAATTAAATATAGACTTTTATAGAGGTAGTGAAGAGGATGTACTAAAAAGAGTATTTGAGACTCATAAATATTTTAAATCCGATATAGTTGTTGAGCTTACAGGTGATTGCCCATTAATTGATCCAAAGATTATTGATAGTTGCATTAATTTTTATTTAAATAATAATTTTGAGTATGTTTCTAATGCACATGTTAGAAGTTTTCCTGACGGATTTGACACCCAAATTTTTTCATTTGAATTACTTAAAAAGATCAATTCTTTAGCCAAATCTGATTATGATAGGGAAAATGTTACTTCATTTATATATAAAGACATTCAAAAAAGTAACTTTAAGATAAAAGCAATCATAGCTGACGAAAAAGATTACTGGCCTGATTTAAGGGTGACCTTAGATGACCAGGGAGACTACCATTTGATTAAAGCGGTTATAAATGAATTTTATCCAAAAAAAAAGTTCAATTTTGAATGTTTTGAAATAATTAATTTTTTAAAATCAAATAAAAAATTATTAGATTTTCTAATAGATGTGAATAAAAGTCATAACCCTTATCAAAAGATTTCAAATAAATTTGAGAAAAAAATATAGCGTTACAATAATTGGCCTTGGTAATATAGGTTTATTATATGATTACGAAAGTGATGGTAAAGTTTACTTGACTCATTTAAAGTCATTTTTTTTCAGCTCATCATTTGATGTTATTAATTGCATAGATAAATCAGACCAGAGAATTAAACTCGCCAAAAATAAGTATGGTAAAAAAATTAACTATTTTAATTCCTTCTCAAAAAATATCCCAATAACAGATCTTTATGTTCTAAGCTCTACTCCAGAGGTAAATAAAAAGCTATATGATAAAATAATTAAGATTAATAAGAATGTTTTTTTTTTAATTGAGAAACCAGCATGGGAAAATAAAAAAACACCCAAAAATTGTTTCATAAATTATTTTAGAAAAACAATACCGGCTTTTCAAAAACTTAAAAGAAAATTTAAATCTAATGATTACGGTTCTATTCAATCAATTAACTGTTATTACACAAAGGGCCTAAGAAATAATTGCTCTCATTTAATAGATTTAATTTTTTATTTTTTTGGAAACACTTTCGATAAAAAATCTGTTAAAATAATTAATAGTTTTAGTGACTATGATCAATCAGACCAAACTACAAGCTTTACATACAAACATCAATATAAAAACAATTTTTTCCCTGTAACCTTTACAGGATTATCTGAAAAAATGTATAGTATCATTGAGATTGATATTTTTACTCAAAATCATAGAATCAAAATTCAAGATTTTGGAGAAAAAATTGATATTTATAATTTAATTAATGACCCTCTTTTTCAAGGGTATAAACTTCTAAAAAAAACAAGTACCACTGGTACAAACCTTCATTTATCTGGAGAGTTTGTAGTTAAAGAAATAGATAGAATTTTAAAAAAAAAAATCACAAATTCTTCCGATTTTCAGAATGAGAATAATATAATTGATTTAATTAATTGTGTAAAAAAATGACAGAATCAAAACTTGCAATTAACGGTGGAGCTAAAGCAGTTAAAACTAAATTAAAAAGGTTTAATACCATTGGAAAAAATGAAGAATTAGCTGTTTCTGAGGTTATTAAATCAGGAGTGTTATCAAAATATCTAGGTTGTTGGGACGAGGATTTTTATGGAGGACCTAAAGTACAATCATT
>Ga0115572_10001317_pt1 | contig 20226 bp, 17 predicted proteins | sample COGITO_mtgs_1206_FD_88681 | JGI IMG/M metagenome (GOLD analysis project Ga0115572, IMG submission 88681) | Pelagic marine microbial communities from North Sea - COGITO_mtgs_120607 | ecosystem: Environmental > Aquatic > Marine > Epipelagic | place: Germany:Helgoland, sampling site Kabeltonne... | reverse complement strand
TCGACACCAAACTAATCAAGCGGCAGGAACTATTTCTAGTATATCTATCGGAAGTATTATAGCGGACGAAACAAGTGATAATCCAGACGGAATTGAAAAAGGATTTGCTGATTACGAAAACTCTATGACTACATTGGAATCAACTCCAAATAGATTTAGACTTGCACCTTTACAAAGTACTACTGGAACAGGTCCGTCATTAACATTTTCATCTCAATGGAGAGTAAATGTAAACGGATACTTTAGAGCAACTTTTAGTAATTCTAATCATAGAAGACATTTTTTTAACAGCGGCGGAACAATTACATTTGTAACTAGTCTAGCAAGTACAGCCACAGGCGGAAATGTAGCAAAAACAAACGACTGGTCAACAATGCTATCAAATGCTGGTACAGTTAGTTTTAACTATAATTCGACTGCAACAAGTAATAGCGGAACAGGAAGTGCAATTGGTAATTTTCAATTAACTGCATCAGAACAGCAACTTTTTAGAAAAACTGGCACAGGTGTTTATGCTGATAATAACTATTATATTAGAGCAAGAGAAATTAGTAGTTCAGTCATTGAATTCCGCATATGGATGAATGAGGCTGATACAGGTAATACCTCTGGAGCAAAAGGTGTTGCACCAGTTGATGAGTTTGTTCAAGGCAATTTAAATACTACAATTGGATTTGCAAGAGCAAGTGGTGTTTATGTAGATGTAACTGCACCAACTTTAACAGTTCAATCTAACTTTTCTGGAAGTTAATACTTGACTTTTTAGTATTTTTACCGTATAATAACACTATATGGAGAAGTCATGGATCAACGTTTAAAAACTGCATTAGAATATGCAGACTACGTAACAACATTTAAAAATCAAAAAAGAGTTTTACAAGAAACATATAATAAAGATTGTACAGTATATTATTGTGGTGGACAATTCACGGCTACAAGAGAATTTATTACAAGTGTATTAGCAGTAAAGTGTGACGTTTTTGTAGATAACAATCAAACGCCAATTGAAGTATTAGATAAAGAAGATTTTTATAATGTTCTTGCTAGAACATTTACAGATGCAACTGAAAAATATCACAGTGAATATCAAAAAATAGTAAAAAGCCAAAGGACTGTACAAGGAATAATTGATGTCTAAAGGCATACTTGTACATGCATTTAATAATGAAGATATAAACTATGTAAAGCAAGCCTCCATGGTTGCTGAACGAGCAAAAACACATCTTGATCTTCCTACAAGTATTATTACTGATTGTAATATTGAAGACGATGGTACATTTGAACATATTATACATTTAGATACTCCGCAAAATTATACCCAAAAGATGTATAACAACGGAAACGTAGGTAAGCATCTAACATTTAAAAACAATGCTAGAGTATTAAGTTACGATCTTACTCCATATGAATATACATTAATGCTAGATACTGATATAATCATATGCGACAACTCTTACAAGTATTGTTTTGAACAAAGCAATCCTTTATTGATGTATAAAGATGCATATCATTTAGGACAAAATCTTGACTATCGACAATTTAATAAAATTAGTGATCCTAGTATTGATTTTTATTGGGCTACGTGTGTATATTTTGCAAAATGTAAACAGAATAAAATATTTTTTGATTTAATTAAACATGTCGAAGAGAATTGGAAACATTATCGAATGGTATATCAAATAGTACAACAAACGTTTCGCAATGATTTTGCATTTAGTATTGCTGTGCATATTTTAAACGGTCATGCCAAAGGTGATATAGTAGGAAAAATGCCAAGTAAGTTGTATTATACTATTGATAAAGATATTTTACATAAAATTAATAATGATGAACTTACATTTATTATAGACAACAATCCAATTAAAACAAAACAAATGACTGTACATGCAATGAACAAGTATAGTTTAGAGGAATTACTATGAAACAAGGTGTATTAATTTTTGCACAAAATAATAAAACAGACGACTATGTAAAACAAGCATATCTATGTGCATTAAGTGGTATGCAAAGTGGTAATAAAAACTTTACATTAGTAACTGATTCTTTAATTGATGAAAAAACTAGTTTTGTTTTTGATAAGGTAATTGTACTAGAACATGATGATGCAAGTGCTAGTGACTGGAAAATTGAAAATCGTTGGAAAGCATTTGATCTTAGCCCGTACGATGAAACTATTGTAGTTGATAGCGATGTATTATTTTTAGATAAAATAGACTGGAACAAATTTAAAGATCAAGAATTATATTTTACACAAAATCCTATTACATATCGACAGGAAAGCATAAATGATACCTACTATAGAAAAGTATTCCATCATAATCATTTGTTTAATATCTATACAGGGTTGTATTACTTTAGAAAAACAAAAACAGTGTTACGATTTTTTGAATTATTAAATACTATAATTACAGATTGGAAAGACTTTTATGATATATTCTGTAAAGAATTTAAACCAACACACGTAAGTATTGATGTATGTGCGGCTATTGCTCTTGAGTTAATGGAATACAATAATTTTCAAGATGTTGATCTAATAGATTTTGTACATATGAAATTATATGCCCAAAACTGGGTAGACACAAGTGAGCATTGGCAAGAAAAGGTAGATTGGTATTTTAATAACGGACTTAAAATTGGAAACCATCAACAGCACGGAGTATTTCATTATACCGAAAAAGACTTTTGCGAAAAAATCCTAAAAAGGTACGAACAATGTATTGGTTAATTTTTGATAAAGATAGTAGTAAAATTACAGGCTTACAAAACTATCCGCCTGAAGACGAATTTCATATAGAAGTATCTGAAGATCAATATGTTGACTTTATGCAAAATCCTGATAAAAAAGAAAACTATATTGTAAAGTATGATATTGCAAAAAAACAATATTTAATTTTAGAATATGAACAGCCTAAGTTTAATTATGATATTAAAGATGTAATATATCATGTTCCTAAGCAAACTGATGCAGATTGTATTATTACTAGGAATATAGAATGGCGCAACTGGAAACTACATGTTGATACAACACAAGAAATACTTTTAAATCCTAGACAGTTATGTAAGTTTAGTATTACAAAAGCAAACGATCCTCATCTGTTAATTAGGACATTTGATGCTACTGTAGAACAGATAGCAAAAGGTTATACAGTCCATTTTAAGTATGATGAAGAAGAAGGTGATGTAAGTATATACACACCCAAAGTTTTTAGCACGTATGGATGGATAAATGTATGAAACAATTTAAAGTTTTAGACTATGACATTGTATATCTGTCATACGATGAACCTAATGCAGAAGAAAATTATGCTAATCTTCTTACAAAAGTGCCTTGGGCAAAACGTGTACATGGTGTAGAAGGTAGTGATGCGTCACACAAGGCTTGTGCAAATTTAGCAGAAACAGATCGTTTTATTACTATTGATGGCGATAATCAAATTAATGAACAGTTCTTAAATCAAACAATTAATTTTCAAGATGGAGTAGATTTATCAAGGCATGTAGTAAGTTGGACTGCTGATAATATTATTAACGGTTTGCGTTATGGCAATGGTGGCATTAAATGTTGGGATAGAGAAACTGTCTTAAAAATGAAAACACACGAAAATGCTGACCCAGATAATGCTGGTGCCGGTATTGACTTTTGTTGGGACTTAGAATATATTCAAATTAACAGTTTAATGAGTAAAGTATATAATAATGCAACTCCGCATCAAGCATGGCGTGCTGGTTTCCGTGAAGGTGTTAAGATGTCATTAGTTGAAGGAATGAAACCGTCTAAAACTGAACTTATTGGTAATCATTGGAAAAATTTAGAACGTTTATATATTTGGTGCATGACTGGTGCTGATGTTGAAAATGGCCTTTGGGCTATATATGGCGCCCGAGAAGGACTGTACAAAACAATGTGTACAGACTGGGATTACGTTAATGTTCGTGACTTTGAATACTTAAACAAATTATGGAAAGATAAAGTACAAGACGAAAGCGACTTGCTAGAAGCAATCGAGGACTACGGTCATAGATTAAAAGAACAGTTGGATATTCCTATTGCTGTAACGCCCTTAGACGCTCAACAGAGCAAGTTTTTTAAAAGTACATACCGCAATCCACCTAGACCAGAACATCCTTATATACGTACATCTACAACACAATTTAATAGTTTTTCAGGACAGTTGAATATAACACCTAAAACAGAATATGATATTGTAATGATATCTTATGATGAAGCAAACGCAGACGAAAACTTTAATAGACTTACAACACGTTTTCCAAGGGCGCAACGCATACATGGAGTTAAAGGAATACATCAAGCACACATTGCCGCGGCAAATATTTGTTCAACAGAAATGTTTTGGATAGTAGATGGAGATGCTATTATTGCAGATGACTTTAACTTTGATTATGTAGCAGAAGATACTCGTGCAGTGCATGTATGGCGCAGTCAGAATCCTATTAATGATTTAGTATACGGATATGGAGGAGTAAAACTATTTCCTACACAGATGACACGAGATATGGATACAAGTCGTCCTGATATGACTACAAGTATTAGCGACAGATTTAAAAAGATGGAAAAGATATCCTGCGTAACAGGATTTAATTCAAGCGAATTTAGTACTTGGCGAAGTGCATTTAGAGAATGTGCTAAACTAAGTTCTAAAATTATTGACAGACAAAAGGAGAATGAAACAAATGAAAGATTACATATTTGGACAACTGTGGGAATGGACAGGCCTTTCGGCGAGTTCGCTATTAAAGGTGCTATTGCTGGCCGTGAGTACGGGCTTTCTAATGGCGCTGATCTTCGGTTAATAAACGACTTTAATTGGCTGTATGAACAGTTTGTAGAAAATACAGATACTACAGAAGAATGGCAAGAACTGTATAATAAAGACGATACAACTCCAACTGAAATAGAACAACCTCAAGAAATTAAAAGTACAGTTCCTATTCAAGAAGATAATCCATTACCTCCAAGAGATCCATTTATTGTAGATTTATTAGATAGATTTGAGATATTGTATGGTGATAAAATATCTAATCTCCGACGCTTTTATAATGACGGTCATATGCTAGATATACTTCGTATGATTGGTAACGATGATTTACGTACCTTTATTGAAGAAAGAAACTATCATGGATTGTTTAGATACTTAGAAGACAAAGGTATTGAAGATATTGATGACACTAGAAAGATGTTTATTGAAAAAAATGTACATAGTTTGTTTAGACTTCTTGGAGACGATTATGAAGATTTACGGAAAAGTGTTGTAGAAGAAAATTTACATAGTTTGTTTAGACTAATAGACGAAAAGCATGACGATTTAAGAACTTTAATGTTAGAGAAAAATCTACACGGATTATTTAGATTGTTAGGACCAAAATATGAAGATCTACGAAAAGCAGTACTAGAACAAAATCATCACAGTTTGTTTAGAGTACTAGGTAATGAATATGATGATTTGCGTAAAGTAACAACAGAACAGAATGTACACAGTTTGTTTAGACTATTAGGTGATGAATATGATGATTTACGTAAAGTAGTTACAGATAAAAACGTACATAGTTTATTTAGATTGATTGAACAAACTGACACTACAGAAGATTTACGTAAAGCACTAACTGAATCAAATGAAATGAGTTTGTTTAGATTAATTGAAGACAAAGATACTATTGTTGAGGATATTAAAAAAGCAGGATTTTACAAAAACATTTGGAGTATCAAACGTATTGAACCTAGTGTCGCTGATGAAATAAATTTAACAATGGATAATAATAAACATTTCTTATGGCGTGTACTTGATAAACATACAGGAAGTTTGTTTGTAAAACCTTTAGAAATATTAGATAAGCATAAAGTTGAATACGACAAGGATGTAATGAGTCGCGGACAAATAAAAAGTAAAAAGTGGTTAATTGATGAACTTAGCAAATTAAATATATCACTGGGCACGATCTTTTTATGTGCAGGCTGGTATGCTAGTATCGTTCCGTTAATGCAAGAAGCAAAATTAGACTTTGAAAAAATTCGTAGTTTTGATATTGATCCTAATGTATGGAAAATTGCAGAAATATTTAATACAGAATTAGTTAGTGATGCATGGAAATTTAAAGCAAGTACACAAGACATAATGGACATAGATTATAATGAACACACATATGATACACTTAATTCTAGTAGTGAAGTAACAACAGTTAATAGAGAAGTTCCTAATACGATTGTTAATACAAGTTGTGAACATATTACAAACTTTAATAAATGGTATGATTTATTGCCGAAAGAAAGATTAATTATATTACAAAGTAATAATTTTACTGAAGTTAAAGAACATGTAAATTGTTCTAATAGTTTAGAAGAGTTTAGTGCTAGTGCGCCAATGCAAGAAGTATTATACGAAGGCGAACTTGATCTAGGACAATACACGAGGTATATGAAAATTGGACGTAAGTAAATTAACATTAAGGCAAATGCAAACTGAAAGTGCTAGAGCATTAAGCACTATGGAAGCGACCAACAACAACATTTATCAGTTTAATAAACAAGCACATCATAACAGTCAAAATTGGTATAAGGCCGTAATTGATTGGTATGTTAAACAATACGGTGATTTACCTAGCCGTGCAGGTCCTGGTAAAGATATAAAGTTAGTGTTAGATGTATAGATACGAAGATATTAAAGAAGTACACTTAGAAGTTACACAACGGTGCCAAGCCGCCTGTCCTATGTGTGATCGTAATATGAATGGAGGTGCAGATAATCCTCACATAACAAATGCTGAACTAAGCGTAGCAGATACAAAACGTATGTTTAGCCCAGACTTTATTAAGCAATTAAATGTAATGTATATGTGTGGTAACTTAGGTGATCCTATTGTTGCAAAAGATACACTAGAAATATTTGAATATTTTAGAGAACACAATCCTAACATGTGGTTAAGCATGAATACAAATGCAGGTGCAAAAGATATCTACTGGTGGGCAAGACTTGCAGAAGTTATAGGACGTAGAGGCGCAGTAATTTTTAGTGTAGATGGTTTGAGAGATACAAATCATTTATATAGACAAAATGTTGTATGGGATAATGTAGAAAGAAACATGCAAGCATTTATTGAAGCAGGCGGCAGAGCCCGTTGGGACTTTTTAATTTTTGCACACAATGAACATCAAGTCGAAGAAGCAGAAGCACTTGCTAATCAATGGGGTTGTGAAAAATTTATAAAGAAAAAATCTGGTAGATTTATTACAAGCGATATTACTCCTAAGTTTGAGCATCAAGCAGTGAACCGTAAAGGTGCAGAAACACAAAAACTATCTCAACCTAAAGATGAAAAGAATAAAAACTTTGCTCTACTAAAACAAAAAGAAATTGAAAAGTCATATGGTAGTATGAAAGAGTACTTAGACAAATGTTCAATAAATTGCAAAGTTGCAAAGCAAGGAAGTATCTTTGTAACAGCAGAAGGACTTTTAATGCCATGTTGTTGGACTGCTGGTCGTATGTACAAATGGTGGCATGAAGATCCTCGTGTAGAGCAAGTTTGGGATCATATAGATTATGCTGGCGGAAAGCAAGGCATAAGTATAATAAACAATGATATTAAACACGTAGTTAATGGAAAATTAATTAGTAGCATTACTGATAGTTGGCAAAAAGATAGCGTTGCTAATGGCAAACTAGGTGTTTGCGCTCAGAAATGCGGTAGCGAGTTTGATCCTTATGCGGAGCAGTTCAAGTAGATGGATATTACCCAGTTAAAAAAAGTAGAATTAGAAATTACAAGCGATTGTAATGCGGCTTGTCCAGGATGTCAAAGAACGTCATTAAACAATGTCGGCAAACTTAAAGTCCAAGACTTTAGTTTTGCTGATCTAAAAAGAATATTTCCTCCAGGAAATTATGATGGTGTGGAATTTAAGTTTTGTGGTGTATTAGGTGATCCTGCTATTCATCCACAGTTTGCAGACATGCTAGAATATTTGTTAGAAAATCAAGGCATGATCAGTATTAGTACAAATGGTGCAGTTGGCACAGCAGATATGTGGACTAGATTAGGTCATATGTGTGCAAAATATCAGAATAAATTTCACTTACATTGGTGTGTAGATGGACATAAAGAAACAAATCATATATACAGAGTAAACACAAAATGGTCAGTACTAGAACGTAACATGAATGCATTTAGTGAAGCAGTAGGCGAATATGCATATAGAGCAAAATGGGTATACATTGTTTTTGACCATAATGAACATGAACTAGAAATAGCCAGAGAACACGCTAAAAGATTAGGATTTAATTTTGCTACACGTACTGGTATGCGTAATAGTTTTCATAAATGGATAGCAGAATTACCAAAGAAAGCAGTTGTAAACAATAAGAAAAAAGTTGTTAAAGTAGAAAAAGTTATTACTACTACAGGAGCAAAAGAACACAGCAAAGTAGAACAAGTAAAAAAATTAGATGATTTTATTGCAAAAGAAAATAAAACACAAAAAGAAACAGTAAAAGTATTACAAACAATACAATGCAAATATATACATGAAGGAGAAATATTTATTGCGGCAGACCAAACTATGTGGCCTTGTTGTTTCTTGTCAGATTCGTCGACGAATAATAAAGAAAAAATTAATGACAAGATGCATGAATATGGTGATGGCTGGAATAGTTTACAAGATAAATCAATAAACGAAGTTATGCAACATCCATGGTTTGATAAAATCCTTACAGATAGTTGGGATCCTAATCATTCAAAACATTTACCTAGATGTATTAGAACATGTGCATATAACAAAGCATATCATAATGAATTACATGATGATAAGAAGGTTACAGCATGAGCGAATATAATTGTTTAGAATCTATCAATACAATTTATGTAAGACATGAGGAACAAGGATACGCAGTAAAACCTTGTTGTGTTTATACCCAACTATATAATGACGATTATGTTCAAACCCCAGATGAAATATTAGATAATCCACACATTAATAGAATTAGAGAAGGATTCAAAGGCGACTGGGCAAAAAATAATCCTGGCTGTATAGCATGTGTTATGAAAGAAAAAAGTGGAAAACGTAGTAAACGTCAAGCAAGTTTGAAACGTGGCCCAAACATGAACATAAAAAATATACCTACAAAATGGGACTTACGACCGGGTAATACTTGTAACTTGAAATGTATCATGTGCAATCTTAAAAATAGTAGTAAATGGATTGAAGATAATGATATTGCAAATAAATTTAACGGTGAACATGGTATTGATACAGAAAAATCTTTTAGAAATGATATAGACTGGGACTGGGTATACAATAAATGTAAAGGAATGGCAGAGTTTATCTACGTAGCAGGCGGCGAACCGTTTTACATGAAAAATGTACGTAACTTTTTAAAAAAATTATCTGAAATAAAATGGAACTGTGATAATACAACTATTCAAATACAAACAAATGGAGTTACTAATAGTCCTGCACTTTTAGAAACACTTTCTAAATTCAGCAAAGTAGAGTATGGTTTGAGTATTGACGGTTGGGCTGAGGTAAATGAACTTATAAGATTTCCTACTATTCACCAAGAATGGATTGACGGATATAATGATATAAAATCTTTAAATCCACACAGTTTATTTTGCAATCTTACAATACAGTCTTTAAACTTGCCTAATATACAAACAACATTAAAAGAACTGCATAACTTAGATCAAGATTTAAAATTTGATATGCATTTGTTAGAATATCCTCGTTACTTGTCAATAAATGCATTAAAGCCTCAAGTAATTGAACAAGTAAAACAAAATAATAACAATAAGTTAATTGCAAAATTTATAGACTCATACAATTATGATAAAGGGTTAAATGTTAAGATGCAAAATTTCCTACAAGAAATGGATACAAGGAGAGGCACGAATAGCAAAATAGTTGCTCCGTGGTGTTACGTATAATGTGGACAAGTGAAACTTTAGAATGGATTGATATAGAACTTACAAGTTTTTGCAATATTAAATGCAAAGGCTGTTTCCGTGTGCTTTCTGATTACAAAGACGATATACTTAATAAAACTTATCTTGATTTAGATACTATTAAAGAAAAGTTTCAAAAAGAAATGTTTCCTAATATTAAAATTATTAATTTCTGTGGCAGTGTAGACGAACCCTGTAGTCATCCACAGTTTCACGAAATAGTAGAACACTTTGCACAGTGGGGATGCCATATTAATGTTGCCACAAACGGTAGTTTACGTACAACAAGTTGGTGGGAAAAACTAGCAAAAATTATGCCGCCTAGTCATAGAGTAACTTGGGGTATTGATGGTAGTGATGAATTGTCAGAAGTATATAGAGAAGGTAGTAGTTTTAAAAAAGTACAGCAAAATTTTAAAGCGTTTATTGCCGCAGGCGGTCAAAGTGTTTGGCAGTTTATTAGTTTTGAACACAATGAACATCAATTAGAAACTGCAAAACAAATGGCCAAAGATGAAGGCTTTAAAGATTTTAAAACTATTATTAGTCACAGAAAAGATACTAAAGAAGTAAAACATAAAAGGGCAAAAGCAGATAGTAATCCTGGAGAACGTGCATGTATCAGTTGTAAGTATGCAAATCAAAAACGTATATTTGTTAACCATATGGGTAATGTAATTCCTTGTTGTCATTTGAATAGTAAAATGTTAGAATTTCCTGTAAGTGGCAAGCATAAAGATAGATTTGAAGATATACTTGTTGAGAACGATTATATGAATGATATCAATTTAAAAAATGTTACACTTGACCAAGCAATGAATAGTAAAGTATGGAATGGTATTAAAGACAGTTGGACTGATGATGTACGTATACCTAAATGCGAAAGTACTTGTGCAGAAAAAATTCGTGACAAATTTATAAAGGAACAATTATGAGTTGGCCAATAAAACCTAATAAAATAAGAAAAGTACAAATGGAAATTACAAATTATTGTAATGCAAGATGTTCTGCTTGTGCAAGAGAGAAAATTGTTTTGGGAAAATTAGAACCTAATATACTAGGCATAAATGACAACTATATAACATATGAACAATTTGTTAGTTGGTTTACTAAAGATGATTGGTCAGAATTAAGACTTCTTGACTTGTGTGGTAACATAGACGAACCTACAACTAATCCTGATTTAGAAAAAATTGTAGAGTGGATATTAACATATGAAGGATTTGATCCTAGGTTACAAATTAATATTGCTACTAATGGCGGAACACGTAATAAAACATTTTGGCAAAATTTAGGAGAACTATCTGCTAAGTATACTTCTCCAATAGTCAGACAAGATGGTGGTAATACAAAACGCTTACATATTATTTGGGGTATAGATGGGTTAGAAGATACAAATCATTTGTACAGACGAAATGTAAAGTGGGAAAAATTACAAGAAAATTTTAGAACATATATTAAAGCAGGAGGCCGGGCAACTTGGCAATTTATATATTTTGCATGGAATGAACATCAAGATGAAGAAGTAAAACAGCGTAGTATCGATGAGGGATTTGAAAAACTTAAATGGCGTAATACAAAACGCGGTGATAAAGGCGATACTAAACCTGCAAAAAATGAAAAATTTATTAAAGATGATAAAAAGCCAGAAGGAAAAATTGTTTGTAAAGCATGTTTTAGGCCAAACTACTTTGGTTTAGAAACAGGATTATTTGTTACTAACAAAGGACATGTTATGCCCTGTTGCTGGCTAGGCACAGAAGCAAAAATGAATGATGTATACGAAGATCATGGATACAAATATGATAAAAATGATAATGTTCTAGATGGTAAAAAAAGTTTTGCAGATATTTTAAGTAGTGAATGGTATAGTAATTTAATGAAAACTATTATGGCAGAAACTTGGGATGCCTGCATATCACATTGTAAAGAAAATGCAGTAGAAGCCATTACTGACGACTGGAATATAAAACGAGATGATTAAATCAGTAATAAAATTAATAATAAGGATACACGATAAGTACGTATATAATGACAGATAAAACAAAATATCCATCAGACACTTTTTGCTTACTACCTTGGGTACATTTAAGTACTCGTCCTGACGGCAGTATGCGAGTATGCTGTACTGCAAATGCTAGTAGTGTTGGACCTACTAACGACAAAGCCCACGGCGGCCAAGTAGGTATTCTCAAAGACGAGCAAGGAAGACCTAATAATTTAAATGTAAGCGATTTTGAAACAGCATGGAATAGTACATATATGAAAAATGTACGCAAGCAAATGCTTGCAGGTGAAATGCCTCCTAGTTGTATTAAATGCTATAAAGAAGAAGCCGCAGGTCATAATTCAAAGCGTATGTGGGAAACAGCATATTGGTCACAGAGAGTTGATGTAGATAAAATTATTGCAGATACAAAAGAAGACGGTTCAGTACCTCCACAACTAGCATATATTGATTTACGTTTTGGAACGAAATGCCAACTTGCTTGTGTTATGTGTTCACCGCACGATTCATCAGGTTGGATCAAAGACTATAAAGCAATCTTTCCAGATGTACAAGACGCAAGTCTAAAAGAAACAATGCAATGGAAAGACAAAGGTAGTTACAACGGTAGTAGTTATAATTGGCACAAACAAAATCCTACATTCTGGAAACAGTTTTACGAACAAATGCCAAGTATGCAACAAATCTATTTTGCTGGCGGCGAAAGTCTTATTATTGAAGAACATTATGAGATCCTTGAACATGCTATTAAAATGGGATATGCAAAAGATTTAGAATTACGTTATAATTCAAATGGCGTTGAATGGCGAGATGATTTGTTTGATTTATGGAAAGAGTTTAAACTAGTACGTTTCCATTATTCAATTGACAGTATTAAAGAAATGAATGACTACATTCGTTATCCTAGTAATTGGAAACGTCAAGAAGAAGTCTTTCATATACTTGATAACGAAACTCCAAATAATACAGAAGTTACGGTAGCCTGTGCAGTACAAGCATTGAATATATATTATTTGCCAGATTTTATTAAATGGAAACTTACACAAGGGTTTAAGAAAATTAATATGTGGCCATTTGGCGCAGGTGCTATTAACTATCATTTTGTGTATCATCCACCACACCTTAATGTTAAAATATTACCTGCTTGGTTTAAAGCAGAGTGTCGTAAAAAATACGAAAAGTTTTATCCTTGGTGGGAAGAAAATTGGGAACTAGGAGTACCTAGTTGGCATAAAGGCAAAGTAGACTACGATAAATGGCGCAATGCTAGTTATGGTATTAGTAGATTAGAAGGTATGCTTAAATTTATGGAAAGTGAAGACTGGAGCCAACGGTTACCCGAAATGAAAGAATTTTTAGAGTTGTGTGACAAACAACGCGGTATCAGTTTTGCAGAAACATTTCCAGAAATGAGAGATATCTTTAATGACATCTAAAACACTTTGTCCTCTCCCATTTATGCATCAATATATAAACGTAACTAGCGGAGTAACTCCTTGTTGTCATGTATTTAATAGTGAAGATTGGCCCGAACAAAAATTAGACTTTACAAAAGGTATTTACACTAGTTCTCATAAACAAATGCGTAAACAAATGCTCGGCGGCATTTGGCCTAATATATGTTCTAAGTGTAAGTTGCAAGAACAAAATAATCAAAAGAGCCATAGACAAATGGCACTTGAAAGATTTGGGTTCCCAAAAACAAAAGGAATAAAATATCTTGATATTGCATTTAGTAACAAGTGTAATTTAGCATGTAGGATGTGTAAGCCATCAGATAGTAGTTTGCTTGCTGAACTATATGAAGGTGAAACACACTTACCTGAATGGGTTGATGCAGAATGGCCGCCTGCTTCAGAACAACAGCCTGATAAAAAAGTTACATATGTGAAAAAACTTATAACTGAAGGATTAGAATTACTAAAAGTAACTGGTGGAGAACCGTTTGCATGTAAGTATTTTATGAGTGTAATTGAATGGGCTATTGAAAAAGATTATGCAAAAAATTTAGAAATAAATCTTACGACTAATGGTACAAAGATTAATAAAACATTAATTAATAAATTACTTAAATTTAAAAAAGTTAAACTATTATTAAGCATTGACGGAACCGGCACAGTATACAACTACATTAGACATCATGCATCATGGGATAAAGTGTATAATAATTTAAAGCAATTATCAAAATATTCAAACATTGATCTACAGGTAGCATGTTTGGTTATGTTTCACAATACTACTAATGTTGTAGATCTTATATACAAATGTGCAGAACTTAACATATCAGTATATGTCGACCAATATATAAAACCAGTAACAACGCCAATAACTCCTTATCACATAGATGAAAATATTAAAAGTATTTTGTTAAAACAAGTATCAAAGTTAGAAGAAGATGTTGAACACTGGAAAGATAGTTTAGTCAAATACCATGCGTTGTCTGGGGCTAAGTCGCTATATAATATTGCTATGTCTAAACCTGTAAATGAAGGTATTAAAACGAAACTAGTAGATACCTTAGCACTACAAGACAAACTATACAACACTAATTACAAAGACTTTTTACAGTCTGAACAAATTAACTATTTAGAAGGAGCAACTAATAATGTCTAAACTTCCTTGTTTTTATGCTCACGGCGCACTTAATTTTAAAAATGGATTTGCTACAACTTGTCCTATTAGTTCGGCACACTTACAAGAATTAAATGAAGGAAAAGATTTACCAAGCGAATTTTGGAATAACGATAAGTTTAAAGAATATAGAAAGCAATTAGATCGAGGAGAATGGCCTGCACATTGTCATCTTTGTCAAACTGCTGAAAAAGAAGGAACAAAAAGTATGCGTCAAGATTACGAAGCAGACTTAACACATTATGATCCTAAAACAGGAACAGTAGACTTCAAAGGACTAAAGCATGTAGAAATGCGTTTTAGTAATAGTTGTAATATGGCATGCTTACATTGTAGTGAAGTATACAGTAGCCAATGGGGTAGTAGACTAAAAGATTATGTTCCAGATCAAAAAGACTGGGATTATAATCTAGAGCAAATTTTAAAGACTCAACATAGAGAAGGCCCGGAAGATAATAAACAAATTAGATTGTCTAAAGCAGACGCACTAACTATTGCTGACGATTTAATTAAAAACTTTCCTAATATAGAAAAAATTGATTTTGCAGGAGGAGAAGTTCTTTATCAAAAGCAATTCTTTCCAGTACTTGAACGTTTAGCACAACATCCAAATGCTAAAAATATATATATTTTCTTTCATAGTAATTTTAATGCACCTTTTAATGTAGTAAGGTTAAATGAATTATTACAACCTTTTGGTCAAACAAAAATTAAAATAAGTATCGATGCTGGAACAAATATTTACAGTTATTTTAGAGATGGCGATTGGGACGTATTAAAAGATAATCTTGCTAAGTTTAAAGCAATGAACAAAAATACATATTTAGATGCGGTATGTACAACAAGCATTTATCAAATACTTGATATTAAGAATATATTGTTATCATTGTGCAGTCTCGATGTAAACGAAATATCTATGAGTACAGTAATGACTCCAAGATATATAAATCCTGCTATTGCATACAGAATGTTTGGTAAAGCAATATTACACGATTTTTTAGAAGTAGCAGAAGAACTAAGCCAACTTAAAACAAAAAGAATACAACAAGAAAACTATCAAACGTATCGTTCTTATAATCCTGCAAAACATGAATTTGATGATATCCGCGGCGCATTACGAGATTTAGAAACAATTAAAACATATATTTTGAATCATGAAACTATAGAATATGATATTGAATCATTTGTTGCTTATGCAAATAAGATTGATAAATTGTGGAACAAAGACTTTAACAAACATTTTCCACGATATAAGTTAACAAATAAAAAACTAATTCGAAATTCTAATGTAGATTATGATCTAGAATATCCATATAGTAAAGCAGATACTAAAGTAGAAATAGAAAAAGGAATAAAAAAATTAAGTGAGAATGTTGAACGAATCAGACCGTATTACGAAAAATTAATAAGTTTTGCTATGCCGGAAGATGTTGTACAATTAGATAGTGATGTTGTTAAAGAATTGTCTGAAGAAATTTCTCAAACAATAAAGCAAGTGAGATTAGAGTTGAGTTCAGATGCAAAGCGTGAAATTGACGACGAATTAAATTGGCTTGACAGATTAAAAACTAGAGATGATTATACATCACAAAAAAGATATGACTCATACATTAAACAATCAAGAATCGCTGTAGCAGATATTGAAGAATCATTTGAAAAGAGTATGAGACAGCGCGAATCTATAATGAAATTAATTATAACTTCGTCAGGATTTAAACAATTTACACAAGATGGTTTAAATATTCCTTTCAATCCAGACTGGGAAAAAATTGCTGTAAATGTAAGTGGTGGTGCAGATAGTTGTTTATTAACTTCTTTACTTTGTAGACATATAGAAGCAAATAATTTAAAATGTAAAATTGACGTAATTACTCATCAACGTGTATGGACTGTAAGACCTTGGGCAGGACCTGTAAGTTTAGATGTTTACAATTCACTTAAGGAAAAATGGCCTAACATAATTAACAAAAGACTAACAAATTACATACCTCCAGAACTAGAACATAGCACACTTGGTAATCTTGTAGGAGACCGCAGTGGTGACCAAATTATAGTACAAAGTTTTAATGAGTTTCAAGCGGCTGAAAATGATTATAATTGTATTTTTAATGCTACAACAAAAAATCCTAGTATGGAAACCCCTACAGAAGATAGAATGCGTAATAGAGACTTTGTAGCAGTTGGTTTAAAAGAGTATCTATTTTTAGGAACTAATTTTTGGCAAAGCATGCCTTTTATTGCTACAGAAAAAGATTGGGTAGTAAAACAATACAAAGATTTAGAACTAATGGATTTATACAACAAGACTCGCAGTTGTGAAGGCGATGGTCGATTCGGTGGTAGTCTTATCGGAAAAGACTATTGGTGGTACAAATATAGAGACGTAGAAGTTGAAACATGTGGTAAGTGTTTTTGGTGCGTAGAGAGAAAATGGGCGGAAGATCAGAATGAGTTTTGATACAGTAGATTTACTTACAGGAAATGTATTCCAAGTAACTTGGGATCTAGGACGTAGATGTAATTACGATTGCAGTTATTGTCCAGTAACACGTCATGACAACTTTAGTCCACATGCTACGCTAGACGAACTAAAAGCAAATACAGACTTTTTATATGAGTACATTGATACGTATATGCAACATCGTCAGTTTAAAAGAACTAGTATTGGATTTACCGGCGGGGAACCTACAGTTAATCCAAACTTTATTCCCTTTATGCAATATTTAAAAAGTGAATACGAAACAAGGTATCAAAGCAGATGGAGTGCAAACTTTGCACTTACAAGTAACGGCGCCATGGGACAAAAGATGGCACAAAAAGTAATGGAGAACTTTGCTCACATTACGGTAAGTTACCATGCTGAAAGTAATGAAAAACTAAAAAAGCAAGTACGTGATAGAATATTGCAATTTCATAAAGACGGTCCTGCAACTAAAACAACAATGAGCATAAATGTTATGTTTCATGCAGAACATTTCGATGAATGTAAAGAGTTATGTGAATGGTTAGATGAACAAGGAATAAAGTATGTTCCGAGAGTCATAGGTGAAGAGCCTGACAGTAGAGAAAGTTTTGCCCATGTGTATAATGATGAGCAACTTGACTACATGAAAAACTTCTGGAAGAATAAAAATGCAAAACTTAATAATGAAAAAGAGACTACTAGTAGGCTAAGTGCTGTAGGAAAGCCTAAACAAGAACAATTAAAACAACAACAAATTGATGAAGAACTTAGAAATAAAAAAGACGGTAGCACAGTAGAAGCAATCGAAGCAAAAAATAAACAACGTGAAGAAGCAAAGAAAAAAGAATCAGCAAATCAAGGATACAAAGTAGGAAGACCTTGTTGTGGTAGTAGAGAAATGTGTTTATCTAACAAAGGACAAAGTCGTAACGCAACATTTGTAGATATGAGAGAATTCAAAGGTTGGCATTGTAGTGTAAATTGGTTCTTTTTACATTTAGAACAACAAACAGATCAAGTGTTCCATCATCAAACATGTCAAGCACGTTTTGACGGTACCCGAGGACCAATAGGTAAAATTAGTGAAGGTAAAAAAATTGTTGCAGATTTAGTTAAAAAGTTAGAAACAAATTCAATGCCGACTATTGTTTGTCCTAAACATACTTGCGGTTGTGGATTATGTGCGCCTAAAAGTAAGTTTGAGAAAAACTATAAAGATGTAATGGAAAAACATCTTATACGCCCAGAAGTATTAGTATAATGAAGATAGGAATTTTCGGAGATAGTTTTGCAGATGATAAAAATGGTGGAACACCATTAAATCAACAACAGTCCTGGCCGTCACTATTATCTAATAAGTTTAATGTAGTTAATCACAGCAAGGCTGGCAGTGGAGTAGAATACTCATTATCAAAGTTATTTGATTTTGCAAATAGATACGACAAATTAATTTTGATTGTTACAAGTCTTGAACGATTATACATAAATCCAGATCACCATCACAAATTATTAGATGATAATGAACTATATCATCACCTTAGACCTGTAGATATTAAAAGGAGAAAAAAAGATATTTTTTTTAATAAAGCACAACAGGTGGCATTAGAATCTTTTGATATATTTAATAACACTGATTTTAATAATATGCGATTAGCATTATATATCAAAGCACTTCGTGACCATTTTGGACAAAAACTATTACTATTATCTTGTACTAATCAAAATACAATGTATAATAAAAGTCTTAATGCATGGGCACATAATGAATTAAATTTAATTGATATTTTTTATTATGAAAATGAAAAATTATTTCTAGACGGTAAAGTAGATTGGGAGAATGACCAACGTTCGTGTCATTTAACACATTGGCATCATAACATGCTATACAGTAAAATATTAAAATGGATCTACACTAATAAATTCAAATTAACTAAAAAGGATCTTGTATCTCTAGACAAAGATCAAGTAATCCAAGGATATTTTGGCAAATGGTAAACCCTAAGTATGCATGTCCATTACCTTTTAATCATATGGCTCTTAGACCAGATGGCAAGATATTACCATGTTGTGTGTATCGTTGGGATGAGGTACCAGAAGATTTAAATATTAATTATAGCGATCCTTTCAATCATCCTTTTATGAAAAATCTTAGAGATAAAATGTCTAAAGATGTTTATGTAGATGGTTGCAAAGAATGTTATCAAAAAGAAGAATTTGGTAATCAAAGTTTTAGACAACTTGTGCTAGACAAGCAAGAAGACTTTGGCGCAACTAGTTTAGCAGAAGGCACTCCACCAGAACTTACATATATAGATCTAAGCATTAGTAATACTTGTAATAATAAATGTAGAATGTGTAATCCTGGATTAAGCACAAGTTGGTATAGTGATGCAAAGAAGTTAGGTATAGAAATTCCTAAAGGGATTATTAAAAATCCTTTTATTGAAAACACCGACTTTAGTAAATTAAAATTTATTAAATTGTTAGGCGGAGAACCGCTTATGGAACAAAAAGTTATCAAGAAAATTTTAAAACAATGTGATCTTTCGCAGTTACATATTCAACTTATTACTAATGGTACAGTAATACCAGATGATGAACTAAAAGGCATGCTAGAACAAGTTAAGCGATTAGAAGTAAAACTTAGTATAGATGCATATGGAAAACTAAATGATTTTTTACGTAGTGGAAGTAAATGGGAAACTGTTGAAAAAACTGTAGATTGGTTTAAAGCATTTGTCAACAAAAAGTTTTTAAGTATTCACAGTGTAGCAAGTATATACAATATTAATAAGTTAGATGAAATGGTTGAATATGCAAAGTCAAAAGAAATATATCATGAATATGTACCGCTTGATGATGTTGATTACATGCAAACAAAACATTTACCTCTAGGGGCTAAAAAATTGTTAGTAGAACAAATAAGAAGTAAAAATTATAAATTTGGTGTAAGTTTAATTTATGAATTAGAAAAGCATGGAGATACTAATTTATTTTTAAAACAGGATGCTATTATGAATGCATTGCGTAGTGAACATTGGAAAGATTGTAATCCTGAATTATTAGAACTATTGAAGATTGAATGATTTTATATTTGCGAAACCTTTAGGATGTTTAGTTCCACAATATTCACCATTTATACCAATATTTCTTGTATCTAAATTAGGGT
>Ga0115572_10001312_pt1 | contig 20268 bp, 30 predicted proteins | sample COGITO_mtgs_1206_FD_88681 | JGI IMG/M metagenome (GOLD analysis project Ga0115572, IMG submission 88681) | Pelagic marine microbial communities from North Sea - COGITO_mtgs_120607 | ecosystem: Environmental > Aquatic > Marine > Epipelagic | place: Germany:Helgoland, sampling site Kabeltonne... | reverse complement strand
TAATGAAGTATACAAAAGAACGAATACCTCGTATAAACCATATCCATCAGGAAACTCTGATTACAAGAGTGCTTCGTCTGTTGAAAGGATTGAAGCGTTCATTGATTTGGGTGTTGATGATCCTGTTCAGTATGAAGACGAAACTGGACCTGTTAATTACGAAGTTGCGAAAGCACATGTTGTAAAACTATTAGCAGAGTACGCATAATCGGTTGGGGGATTAGCTCAGCTGGCTAGAGCGCCTGCCTTGCACGCAGGAGGTCATCGGTTCGACTCCGATATTCTCCACTAATATACTATAATGAGTATACTTATAATCACAAATCCAAGATCAGGATCAACAGCATTATTGACTACCTTAGCTAAATGCTTAGGGTACAGAGCAGTTCATGAACCTTTAAATCCTATTTTAAAGCATCCTCAAATCCAAGTTAGCTCTCATTTAGATTACTCAGATATAGATTTTGATAATATAAGTAAAGACGATAAGTTAGCAGTGAAGTGTATGACTCACCAGTATCCTGAGACGTCTGATGCTTATAGTTATTTTCTTAAATTTGCAAAGCAGTTTAAACATGTTATAATTTTAAGTAGAAGAGATATAAATGCGCAAGCAATGAGTTACGCTATAGCAGGAAAAAGATCTAAACTGTCCGGTAAGAATGATTTTCAGACACAGTACAGTTCTGATTATGAAGTTTCTCAATCTGAAATTGATGCTAAAATAAATTTTTACGTTAATGAAAAAACTAAAATAGAACTTTTATCGTTAGATTTAAATGTTAACATAACATGGTATGAAGATGTATTCAGCTCTTATAGTTCAGTAAGATTAAAACAACTTGGCGAAATAAGAAATATAGATCATTTTAATGAGAAGCTTTATATAAACGGAACAAACCCAATTTTCCGGTTAAGAAAAGACTCAAATAATAGAAGTATAATATGATACAATTAGGTATATCAGCATTTTACCATGATTCTGCAGCTTGTATAGTTGAAAACGGTAAAGTAATAGCAGCAGCAGAAGAAGAAAGATTTACTGAAATCAAACACGATAGTTCGTTTCCTATAAACGCTATCAAATACTGTTTAGAAAGTACTAATACCAGTATAGATGATATTTCTGAAGTATGCTGGTACGAAGACCCTGCTTTAAAAAGAGATAGGGTAGAGAAGATATTTAGCAAACATCCATTACGTACCTTTTTTACTAAGAAAAGATTTAGGGAAGAGTTCGCTAAAAATAAACCCAAAAGGTTACTTTTTGATTTAGGGTATAAAGGTAAAATTAGCTACACTCCTCATCATGAATCTCATGCTGCTTTCTCGTTTTTTACTTCCCCGTATAAATCAGCGGATATACTTGTAATAGACGCAGTAGGAGAATGGCAAACAGTATCTTTCTGGAAAGGTGAAGGAAAAGAACTAACATTAAAACATTCTTATAAGTTTCCAAATTCATTAGGAATGTTTTATTCAACTATGACAGCATTTCTTGGGTTTAAACCTAATGAAGGGGAATACAAGGTAATGGGTTTAGCACCTTACGGTAATCCTGGAAAATATTTTGACTTACTTAAAAGCACAATAGAGTTGACAGGTTTTAGAGTTAACCAGAAGTTTTTTACTTGGGAATATACAGATAAGATAATGTTTAATTCTAAGCTTGCAAAACTTATAGACTTATCACCTAGACTCCCAGAAGAAGAAGTGACCCAAGACCATAAAGATTTAGCAGCTTCTATTCAAGCAGTATATGAATACTTTTTCTTAGAGTTTGTACATAAAATGAAACTAATAGGCAAAAGCGATAACTTATGTTTAGGAGGAGGTTGTGCTTATAATGGTGTAGCTAATTACAAAGCATATAAACACTATACTAATATACACATACCATTTGCCCCTTCTGATGCGGGTTCTGCAATAGGAGCATGTTTAAATAATTACAGAGGCCCGATCAAAGATAATGTTTCTCCTTACTTAGGTAATAGTTATACAAAGGAGGAGTATTTAGACCAGATATTAGCTAATTCAGACAAAGTAGATTTTATAGAATTTACTCAAGAAAAATTAATGAATAGAGTAGCTAAATTACTGTACTCAGACAAGATAGTAGCATGGTTCCAAGATAGAATGGAATTTGGAGCTAGAGCATTAGGTAATAGAAGTATTTTAGCTTCACCTTATAATCCTAATATGCGTGAAAAGTTAAATTTAGTTATTAAAAAAAGAGAAGGGTTTAGACCATTTGCTCCTTCTGTTATTGAAGAAGATACAACTAAATACTTTCTCACTAAAGATAAAATACCGTATATGAACCAGGTGGTTAAAGTGAAGAATGGCTCTTTAAATAAATTTCCATCTGCTACTCATATAGATGGTACAGCAAGAGTACAGTCTATTAGTAAGAAACAAAATGAAAGGTACTATTTATTATTAGATGCTTTTAAAAGACTATCAGGACATGGAGTTTTACTCAATACCTCTTTTAACTTAAAAGACGAAACAATAACAAGAACACCTAACCAGGCAATCAAAAGATTTCTGAATAGTGACATAGATTACTTGGTTTTAGGAAATTATTTAGTATTAAAAAAATGAAAATATTCAACTACATAAAGAACTGGTATAATACCTATAAAAAGAATAAACTCTATAATAAGAAAATTAAGGAGTTGAAAAAAAGGGATCCGTTTAGTTATAAGAATTTCTAGTACTATTTATATAATATACTCTTACTATGGCGAATTTCAAGGACACGAGAATAAATCAAACCTACCAACGACTTGTACAGGTAGACGGTGCAATTTTACAAGACGGTAAAGGAAATACAATTTCCGGATCAATGGGGGACTTAACTATAAGTGGGTCTTTAAATATTATTGGTCACACCAATGTATCTGCTTCATTAAGCAGGTTAGATTCTTTTAGTTCTTCAATAGATGATATATATGCAACAGACGTTGATGTTACTGCAGTATCTTCTAGAGTAACTAGCCTAGAAAACTTTTCTAGTTCTTTAGATGCTACATACGCTACAGATGAACAACTCGATATTGTATCACAATCTCTTTCTTTAGAAACCGCTCAACTTTTAGACTTTAGTGCTTCGTTAGATGCTACATTCGCAACCGATCTTCAATTATCAACTGCAGTGTCGGCTCTTAATGCCTCAACAAGTTCTTTAGCACACAAAAATGCAATATCCGGTGCTTTTTCAATCACCTCAGCTTCCTTAGCTAGTCAAATTGCTTCCTTAGATAGTGAATATGCATCTGATATACAATTAACAAATTTATCATCTTCAGCAGCTGATACTTATTTATCTAAAGCAGGAAAAATTATACTTAGTAGTAGTGTACAGTTATTTGAGGTATGTGATCCTAGATACGGTTTTACTCCTTATGATAATAGGTATGCCAATAGTGGTTCTTTTACAGAACTGAGCGCATCATTACAGTCAGACTACGTATTAAGTAGCTCCTTTGCAAGTTTGAGCTCTTCTTTGAGTTCAGATTATGTACTTAGTGGTTCATTTTCACTTTTAAGTTCCTCACTACAATCCGATTATACCTCAGAGGTTGAACTAACTAACTTTTCATCTTCAGCAGCTAATACATATTTAACTAAAAAAGGAAAAATTATTATTAGTAGTAGTGTACAGCTATTCAGTATATGTGATCCTAGATACGGTTTTACTCCTTATGATGCCAGATATGCTAACATTAATAGTATCACAGGTTCCTTTGCTATAGAATCAAGCAGAATAGATTCATTAGAGACAGTAGTAAGCTCTTCAGCACTTCTTAATTTAACTCCTAGTGTAACTTTACCGACAAATGTAAATACCGGATCATTAGCTGTAACTGGAAGTACATTAGCTTTCTATGACGGAAATAATTGGAAAGTAGTAATAACAGGTTCAACTTTACCGTTATAGAGTTGCTTATGAAATAAAAAGTTCTTATATTAAATATATATGACTATAGTGTCGTAGTACCACTTTAAAAACACTTATGAATAAATTAGAAAAAAAGGTTATGCAAGAACTCTATAATAGAGAAGAAAGAGAGAGTAATGCATCTCTTGAGATCAATGGTCAAAAAGTACCAGATCCAAAATTACATCAAACAATTTCATTTATTAAATCAGCTATTAGACTAGGAGCATGCGCTTTTGGTTTTTTTGGTTTATTTGAGATAGGCTTTATTGGCTTATTTCTTGCTGAATTAGTTGGAATTGGAGAAGAATTAGTATAAATTAAAGTTATGGGAAAATTTCAATCAACAAAAGTCTTTGACGGGTTTAGTACTTGTTTCAGACAATGGAAAGCAGAAACTACTCACTGTAGGTTCTTACATGGATACGGAGTATCTTTTAAATTATGGTTTGAAGGGGAATTAGACGGTAGAAACTGGGTATGGGACTTTGGCGGTATGAAAAGAGCTAAAGCTACGATAGACGGAATGTCTCCTAAAGCATGGATGGACTATATGTTCGATCATACGGTTATAATTGCTGAAGATGATCCACAGCTTGCCGGTTATTTCAAAAAATTAGATAGAAACGGTACTATTCAGCTGAGAGTAATTGAAGCAGTAGGAGCAGAGAAATTTGCAGAGTTTCTTTATAATAAAATTAATCCATTTTTGTTAGAAGAGACAGAAGGTAGAGTAAAACTAGCTAAAGTAGAATTTAGAGAACACGGAAAAAACACAGCAATATATGAACCAAATGAACTTGAACAAGTCTGGTAATCTAGGTAGAATAGAAGATTACGATAAAAATTTACCTATAGTAGAAATTTATACCGCTGTTCAATCTGAAGGTTCAAGAGCAGGTTACCCTACTGTAGTTATTAGAACTACTGGATGTACTCATAGATGTTACTTCGGAGAAGGAGGGTGGTGTGACAGCTGGTACACTTCTATACATCCAGAAAAAGGTAAATTTACTTTTAACGATATTATTAAAGCATATGATGATAACCCTCATATATCAGAAATGATGTTAACTGGAGGAAGTCCTTCTATGCATAAAAAATTAGTTAACGAATTAACACATTTAGCTCATGAAAGGAATATCTTTATTACTATGGAGAATGAAGGTAGTCATTTCTTACCTACTGATTATCCTATTAATCTACTTAGCATCAGTCCGAAGTTCAGTAATTCGGTACCGGTTATCGGTGTGGAGACGCCTGAAGGTAAAATTACGGATGAGAAAATGATTAAACAGCATAATAAGTTTAGACTTAACTATCCTGCTATAAAAGAAAGTATAGCGTACCATGGTGACTACCACCTAAAACCTGTATGGGATGGAAAAGACGAAAAAGCATTAGCAGAAATTATGGACTGTATCGAGCAGTTAGATGCTCCTAAAGATAAGGTATGGTTTATGCCTGCTGGTGATGATAGAGAGTCATTATTTAAATCTTACCCAGTTATGTTTGATTGGGTTAGAGATAATGGCTATAGATTAACATGGAGACCGCATATTATTGCGTTTGAAGATCAAAGAGAAGTGTAATGAGTTTTATAATTGGATCACCTTGTGTTAGTACTTGCGATACAGCCTGTGTAGCAGTATGTCCTGTAGATTGTATACATGGACCTATTGACATTACAGGAGCAGGTGCAGAAGTAGCAAATATGTCTAAAGAAGAACTTGTAGGAAAGAGCTTATACATAAACCCAGAAGAATGTATCGACTGCGGAGCTTGTGTACCAGAATGCCCTGTAGAAGCAATTTTCGATAGTGAAGAAGATGCTATAGAAGCAGGAGAAAAAGAAGCAGTTATTAATAATTATAAATTTTTCGGATTAAATTATGAATGAGATAGAATTTGTACAGTGGTTGAAAGGATTTGCAGAAGGAGTACATCATTATAATATCACCCCTAAACAATGGGATCATATGAAAGAGGTTTTAAAAAAGGTAGGGACCTCTTCATCAGTAGATTATACTACCGGTAACTGGACTTTAAATCACACATGGGAGTAAAAAAAGTATATTATGATTGGGATGATATAAATAAACTTCTCGATATCATTCACGAACAAACAAAAGGAGAGATAGACTATGTAACAGGAATACCCAGAGGAGGTACCATACTTGCTATTATGTATTCTCATCGATTTGAGATTCCATATATGGAGTATAAAAGTAACCACTACCCTAGGTTGTTAATCATAGATGATATAGCAGATAGTGGAGAGACAATATTAAAATGGAGAGAAGAAATGTCTAATCCTAAGTTTGCTACTCTACATTATAAAACATCCTCGAAAGCAAAACCAGAATATTTCGCAAAAGAGATACCTGATGATTACGGTTGGATTGTTTACCCTTGGGAAAAAGAAGATTCCAAAACTATTCAAGATTATTTGGATAATTAAATTAAAAATCGTATATTGTATATACAAATGAGTCGTAGAACCTCAATAAAACAAATTAAATATTATGCCTAAAAAGTTTATAGAAGGAACAGAATTAGTAAGAGCCGGATTCGCTAACGGTATTTCAACACAACTAGCAGAGAAACAAAAAACAGAAGGACCAGAAGCTAGACTTACTGATCATGAAAAACAGGTTATTATAGAAAGAGCAGCAGAAGCATATGCAAACTTTTTAACTGCATTAGGGTGTGATTACAAAGACGATCCTAACTCTGCAGATACTCCTTTTAGAGTAGCTAAAGCTTACGTTAATGACTTATGGGCTGGAAGATACAGTCCTCTAGATCGTATTACAGCATTTCCTTCTGATGGATATGACGGTATTGTACAAGAGAGCAACATACCAGTTACGTCTATGTGTTCTCACCACCATCAAGCTATTAGAGGTACAGTGAGTATTGCCTATATAGCCTCAGAAGATGGTAAGGTAGTAGGTTTATCGAAGCTTAATAGAATAGTAGAGCAATTCGGCAGAAGAGGAGCTATTCAAGAGCAGTTAACGGTAGCTATACATAATGCAGTAGATAAGATATGTGAAGGTAATTTAGGAGTAGCAGTACAAGTAAATGCAACTCATGCATGTGTATCATGTAGAGGTGTAAAGCATGGAGGAGCTTCTATGCAGACAGCTAAACTTACCGGAGCCTTCCTAAACGAAGATTCAGCTAAAGCTGAGTTTTATAAGAATATAGAATTAGCAGAGAAATGCAGTCATTAGAACACGACGAAAGACCTTGGGGTTGTTACGATGTATTATTAGATACTGACTTTACTAAAGTTAAACTTATAACCGTAGCTCCTGAACAAAGATTATCATACCAGTCTCATACTAAGAGACAAGAGCAATGGACTGTAGTAAAAGGTAATTTAACTGTTATAATAGACGGTAGAGAACATACTGTATATACCGGCAAGTCAATACATATTCCATGGGGCTCTAAACATAGAGCTTGGAATAAGACTGATAAACCAGTACAATTTGTAGAAGTACAGACCGGAACTTATTTCGGTGAAGATGATATAGTTAGATATGAAGATGATTATATGAGATCAGATGAAGTACAGGAGTTTTTAGAATTTGTAGATAAACCAGGCCCTTGGCCAGAAGAAGAGGATAAAATACATACTATTGGAGGATTAACAATGCCGAAAGAGAATACAAATAAATTAAATAAAGATGAGTAAACAATTAAAATTATTTCCTGAAGATGAGCTACCTGTATGGGTTAACGGAGTACCGTTTGTAGATGAGGTAGAAACGTTTAACAAAACATTTGGAAAACCAAACAATTATGAACCAACTATACCAGAAAAAAAAGAATGGCAATTCGTTTACGACTTCATTCTCGAAGAACTCGAAGAATATAGAGAAGCTTGCGAAAGAGGGGACATTGTGGAGGTTCTGGACGCTTTGTGCGACATTACTTATGTTTCCCTTGGGAACGGTACTATGCTACATGGCCTTAAAGATAAGATATGGCCAGCATATCAAGAGGTACAGGCAAGTAATATGTCAAAAGCTTGCACAACTGAAGAAGAAGCCATACAGAGTGTCAGCCAAAGAAGTAAGGAGCAAGGTGAGGCCTGTCATTTTGAGAAAATTGCGGAGGGACGGTACGTTGTTTATCGATCCAGAGATATGAAGGTAATGAAATCAATTAACTACTTTAGACCTGACCTAAAACAGTTCTTTAATGATTAATTTAGATAAACATAAAGTTACAATTGACGGTGAGGACTACTTACCATTCGATATAGTAAAGAAAGCGTATTCTGAAATTTATGAATATGATAAGAATCAAACTAAACTTGACCATGCATTAGAACTTATCGATAACTCAGTAAGGACTATGTCAACACTGTTAAATACTACAAATATAGATGATAAAAATAGCACACGAGAGTCCTAAGAGTATTTTTGAAGAAATACAGAGATTTACTGATTACGACTATGCATTAGTACATTTATTCGAACAGGATAAAGAGTATCTAAAGCAGTTTAAAGAAGCTATCAGAAAAGGAAGAGAGGTTATTTTAGATAATTCTATCTTTGAACTCGAAGAGGCATTTGATGCTGTAAAATTTGATAAGTGGGTAAAGGAGATTAAACCTACCTGGTATATAGTCCCAGATGCTTTGGAAAATGCAGAAAGAACTTGTACTCAAATGGAACTATGGAATATTAATCAACAAGGTTATGAAGGTAGTGGTAAAATTGGAGTAGTTCAAGGTAGAACTTACGATGAAATTGTAGACTGTTATAATTTTATGAAAGACCCTGTTCAAGGAGTTGATATGATAGCAATTTCTTTTGATTATTCGTATTATACACAGTCTGTTCCTCATGCTAACAAGTATGTTAGCTGGATGCTAGGACGTGTTAAGCTACTAGGAGACTTACTTAGAGACGGTGTTATAGATACAACTAGAAAGCATCACCTTTTAGGTTGTAGTTTACCTCAGGAATTTAGTTTCTATAAACATTCTGATTATGATTGGATTTACTCTTTAGATACCTCTAATCCGGTCGTACACGGTATTAAAGGTATTTCATATGGTTCTGATGGTCTCTGGTCTAAAGAAAGACAGAAATTACATGAACTTATTAATTCAGATATTGATGAATATCAATTAGATTCTATTAGAAATAATATTCAAAAATTTAAATGGTATACAAATGGAAACTAAAATTTGGATAGCATTTTTTAGTCAGACAGGAGCTGAAATCGCTGATATAGCTGAATCGTTAGGTAGATGGCCAGATAGGATTATTACTAACGATAGACCTGAAGATCTTAGAACTATTGATCCTAGGATTGAAGAGAAGGGTTATTTTACTTTAAATAATAAACCTACTTTAGAAGAGTATGAAGATCTGTTAGTATACTTTCCGGAAGCATTAATTACTTTACATGGATGGTTGAGGATAATGCCTCCCTCTATATGTGAAAAATATACGATATTTAACGGACATCCAGGACTCATAACTGAATACCCAGAGTTAAAAGGGAAGGATCCGCAGATTAGAGCATTTAAGGGTAAGTATCCAGTTGTTGGCACAGTCTTACATAGGGTAGTAGCAGGAGTTGACGAAGGTAAAGTTATAGCAGAGGAAAGAGTTAATGCTTTTAATTTGGAGCTTAACGATTTATTTCGTATCTTAAGAGATAGAGGGTTATATATGTGGTGTAACTTTTTAAGAGAGATTTTATGATAAAAAGAATAGCATTAGTAGGAGCAAGTAGTACAGGTAAGACTACTGTTTATGAATTATTAAAGAATAAATTACCTAAATATGAATTCGTAAATGAGTCTACTAGAACTGTAGGTAGTTACGGATTTCCTATTAACGAAGAAGGAACTTGTGCTACTCAGTTAGCTATTAGTAGTTTTCATTTAGAAGCTTTACTTCAGCCGTATAACTTAGTATTAGATAGATGTTATATGGATGTTGTAGTCTATACTAAATTTATGAAAGGAGTTAGTTCACATACGTTTAGCTATATAGAAGATACTTGGAATAGAGTTAAAAACGAATATACTCACTATATATACTTTCCTATTGAATTCGATTCAGTAGATGACGGAGTAAGAAGTATAAGTGAAGAGTGGAGAAAAGAAGTAGATGAAGAGTTTAAAGATGTTTTAGAAGGAGTACGTCAACCTTACTTAACTATAACTGGTTCTCCTATGCAAAGAGTAGAACAAATAATGAACTTTATAAAATGAAAATAGCATTAATAGCTCACGATAATAAAAAAGCAGAGATGGTAGCTTTTGTTTCTAAAAGACTTCCATTTTTCAATAGAGAGGATATTACGATAGTAACAACAGGAACTACAGGTAAACATGTTAAGCATGCTGGTATTTCAAACGTAGAAACTGTACAATCAGGACCATTAGGTGGAGATGCACAGATAGCAGCTCAGGTAACTGAAGGCAAAATAAACTTAGTTATATTCTTAAGGGATCCTTTAGATAAGCATCCTCACGATGTAGACATTTCAATGTTGATGAGACTTTGTGATGTTCATAATATTCCACTTGCTACAAATTATAAGACAGCAAGTTATTTAGTTAAATATTTAAAAAGCAAAAATGTATAAATACGGAGCAAAACTACTTAGAGTCGTTGACGGAGATACGGCCGATGTAATGATAGATTTAGGATTTTCAACTTGGGTTAAAGCAAGGCTTAGATTCAAAGGTGTAGATACTTGGGAAAAAAGAACTAGAAATTTAGAAGAAAAAGCGAAAGGTATATTAGCTTCTGAATTTACTAAAAAACACTTAGAACTGAATGATGGTAAATTTACTATTCAGTCCTACGGTAAAGGTAAGTATGGAAGAGTACTTGCTGAGATTTTTATTGATCTCGATGGAGAAGAAACCTCTTTAAATAAACTATTACTAGAAAATGGTCACGCTTATATTTACGAAGGTGGCAAAAAACAATTATTTAAAGGATAAAAATATGGCAGAAGTTAAAAATTATCAAGAAGTAGTAGACATTGCGTCTAAACATTTAGGAAAAGTTGGAGGAGACGGGTATAAAGATACCTACGCTCCAGAACTATTAGTTAAAGTACCTCGATACTTAAACAGAGAAGGTTACGGTTTAACAGATAAGAACTTTGTAGGAGTAGATACTTGGAATTGTTATGAAGTATCAGCTATTACAACTAAAGGACTACCTGTAGCAGGGATGTTAAAAATAGTATGTCCTTCAAACTCAGAATATCACGTAGAATCTAAATCAATTAAGTTATACTTAAATTCTTTTAATATGACTCGATTAGGTGATAATACAGTTGAATGTATATTAGAGATTGAGGAAAGAGTTAAAGGTGATTTAGATAAGTTACTTGAAACTGATACTACTGTAAGTTTTTATACTGGTGAAGATGACGGTAAAGCATTATCATTTGAAGGTTATCAAGATTTAGCTGATATTACAGATTTAGACCAAATAGACTTTACCGCATTCTCTTCAGATGCTTCTCAATTAGAAACTGAGACTGTAGTAGAAGAAGCTAAAGAAGTAAAGCTAAGATCTAATCTATTAAGATCTAATTGTAGAGTTACCAATCAACCAGACTGGGGTGATGTATTTATTAGAATGAAAGGAAAGAATATACCTTCTCCTGAATCAGTAGCAAAGTATATTGTATCTCATAGAACTGTAAGTCATTTCTATGAAGAGATTTGTGAAATGGTATTTAAGCATTTAACAGATGCATATCAACCAGATGATTTAATGGTATCTTGTCTGTATACTAGAAGAGGAGGATTAGATATTAATCCAATTAGAGCTACTCATTCAAGATTTATTCCAGACTTTTTTACCAACACAGATTATAGAATACAGAAAACTTTAAGACAGTAATATGGCTGAGGTTATAATAGAAGAAGAAAAAGAGTTAATTGCTAGAAGGAAGGCTCCTGGAGACAATTGGATTCTGGAAAGAGATCAATCAACTGTTATAGAAGGATTAGTTATGGCACTGACGATGTATATGAGGTCAACTAAGTTTAAAGGTGAGTATAGATTAGCTCCATTAGATGGTAAACTCTATGCTATCAAGAAACATGAAGTTGAAATAGAAGAAGAAGAACCAATGAAATTTGACCTTTACGGTGAATATTAATGTCCAGACTGTTAAAGAAATACTCACTTAAATATCAATATTTACAACTTGAATTAGAAGATACTCAAGAAGAGTATGATCTACAAGAGGTAGAATGGAAAGAGATATTTGGAAAGTATTTTAATAACATTAAAACTGAAATGTGGGTTAATCAAGAAACTGGAGAGATGCGAGATAAACCTCCCGGTGAAGATGAAAAAAAGAAGTCGAAGGAGAAAGCATCTAAAGTTAAGAAACTATATCGTTCGGCTTCTAAAATTGCTCACCCTGATAGAGGAGGAACAGAAGAGGAGTTCAATAATTTAAAAAGTTGCTATGAAAGCAATGATTTAATAGGACTTATATCTTATGCTTCTGAAAAAGAAATTCCTTTCGAGGTTGAGGAAGAAGACAGAGAGTTATTAGAGTTGAGTTGTAAGTCTGTTCAAGGTAATATACGGAAACTTCGTACATCATTAATTTGGAATTTCTTTAACGGTGATGATCAAATGAAAACAAGGGTTATTGCTCAATTAGAATTAGAGCACAAAATAAAGATAGATTCAGAAAAAATACTTAAGGAACTTTCCTTCAAATAAGTTGCCTCCCTGCTGATTTCTTCTTATATTTATAGTATAAAAATAAAGGTTATGAATAAAATAAATTATTGGATTGATCAAGATTTTGTTAAAGTAGCTGATCTCTTTGTTAGCGATAGATTAAAACAGGGCGTTGATGTTAATTTTCAAATTGAAAAAATTGATTGGAATAAACATCCTGGTGTTTATCTAATAGTTTCTGAAGATGGAGATATCCTTAAAATTGGCCAATCAGCTAATATATTTCATCGGATCAATACTCAATATAAATGTGTATCTAATTCAGGGAATGATAGAATTAGAGCTGAAATCAAATCAAAATATAAAAAGGTACAATTCTTTGCTTTAAAAACTCCTAAGCAAAAGTACTCTTTATTGAATTATTCTTTCTATATTAATTATCAGAAAGGGTTAGAGGAAGCTATGCTTCATGATTATTATAAAAAAATTGGAGATATTCCTCCTTTGAACATGCAACGAAACTAATAAAAGGTTATATATGCAATTAGAAAAAAAGTATTACACGGTCCAAGATGAAAAGACCTTAAAACTATTACATCAACATATTATAGACTCAGACGTTATTGCTGTCGATACCGAAACTACCGGACTTAATCCTCGTAAGAATAAGATTATAGGTTGGTCAGTATCAGGTGACGAAGGTATAGGTTTTTATTTACCTACACTAGTATTTGACTATGAGAAAAACGACTTAGTTCTTCAGACTATAAACGATCAATCAACTGAGGTCATTAGTAGAAATTTACTTAAGCTTCTTAAAGGTAAGAAGTTAGTATTTCATAATGCTTCCTTTGACGTTCAGTTTATAAAGAATTACTTTGGTATAGACCTATTACCTGATGTTTGGGTAGATACAGGACTTCTAGTACATACTGTGTACGAAGAAGGTGCATTTGGTTTTGGTAATCCTTTTGGGCTTAAATCTATTGCTATTATGAACCAGAAGGAGTTAGGGCTTGATGTAGAAAAAGCAGCTAACGAAGAACAAGTAATACTAAAAGAAAGCATTAAAAATAATGGAGGATCCGTTACTAAAGAGTTATACGAGATATATAAAGCAGACCTTGATATTCTTAGCAAATACGCTTCTGCTGATACTGATCTCACCCTTCGTATTTGTAACCTATATTTGGGTAAGCTACGAGATGAAGGCTTGGAGAAATTCTTCTTCGAAGATGAAGTAATGCCGATCTATAGGGAAGTAACAGTTCCTATGGAAGCTCAAGGAGTAGATCTAGATGTAGAACTGATTGATAGAATTCATTCAGAAATAACAGAAGATCAGGCAAAGAATAAAGAGATTGTAATGAAATCCTTATTAGAGGTTTCAGAAGTAAAAGCTTGGATAGTAGATACTGCTACCGATGCTTATCCACCTTCTCATAAAGGTAACTTTGCACAGCGGTTAGTACAGCGCTACTCTCTACCTTTACCGAAAAGTGAAAAGACCGGTAAGTACTCACTTACTCAAAAGAATATAGAAGAGCTAGAAGACTCTAAGATAAAAGAGTTCTTACTAACTGGTGATTTAGAGTTAATTGACGAAGTAGAGAGAGCTAGAATATCTATGTCCTTATGGAAAGAGTCTAACGACGGTGAATACCTTAATATACAGTCTAAGAAACATTTAGGTGAGATTGTATTTAAGTATATGGGTATTAAACCTAAGGTATCAGGAGCTAATACTAAGTCAGGTAGAGATAAGTTTGATATGTCTATGGTAGAAGAACTAGCAAAGACGTATCCTTGGGCTGAGAACTTACGTATATATAATAAGTTGCTTAAGATTAAATCCACTTATGTAGACAGATTTAGAGACCGTCAGGAAGACGGTAGGTACTATTTCTACTTTAAGCAGAACGGAACGGTATCTGGTCGTTATGGATCTGATGCTCAACAGTTACCGAAGCCCCTAGAAGCAGGAGAAGATGCTCCTGTAATCATGAAGTATGTAAATATAGTTAGAGAGTTCTTAATTGCAGGACCTGGTAGAAAGGTTATTGATGCGGATTACGAATCTCTAGAACCTCACTGCTTTGCTAGTGTTACAGGAGATAAAGCTCTTCAAGAGATCTTTAATAAAGGTTGGGACTTTTATTCTACTGTAGCTATAAAAACTGAGAAACTAAACGATCAAAGAGATAGGTTTCCTAACGGAGTCTCTGCTGATAAAAAAGCAGATAATTACCTTAAGAAGTTGGAACCAGTTGCTCGTAATAAAGCTAAAGCATATTCATTAGGTATTGCATACGGTATGGAAGCTTATGCTCTCAAGATGACTTTAGATGTAGATCAAAAGACTGCTGAAGGACTTATAAAAGGTTACTTAGATGGTTTTCCTGAACTAGCAGCATGGAGAGAAAGATCAAGAGAGATGGTTAAGGCTTACGGTAAGATAGAAAACTATGTAGGTCGTGTACGTCACTTACCAAAGGTTAAACGTATATATGAGCAGGTTGGAGACCGTATGATGGACTGGAGATATAGAAAGCAATTAGAAACTCAGATACCGACTAAAACTAATCCCAAGACTGGTAAAATGATATCTGCGAGAGATCAAGTTACTCAAGCTTATAGAGATTACCGTAACGGACTTAATAACTGTCTAAACTTTCAATTGCAGTCATTAGCAGCAGCAGTAGTGAATAGAGCAGCTCTTGTTATCAATCGTAAAGCAAAAGAGTTAGGTATCGATGCTGTATGTCAAGCACAGGTTCATGATCAATTGATAATAAACGTAGCTGAGAAAGATGCTGCAATGTTTGCTCCTTACGTTCAAGAGATAATGGAGAATACGACTAAGCTACCTGGAGTAACTTTGAAAGCTCCACCAGAGATTGCTAATAATTGGTCAGAAGGACATTAGTGGAAAGTATACTTATCATATCAAGCCCTAGAACCGGCAGTACTTATCTCGGTAAGGAATTAGGTAAAAACTATAACCTTAAGTTTATTAGTGAACCTAAAGAGATAAAACATTTAAAAAAGGTTAAATGTATTAAATTAATACCTTTTAAATCTGTTAAGTATAGTTTAGATGATATAGTAGAATTTAGTAAACGCTTTAGTTATATTATTTTATTACAACGTAAAGATAAGATTGCTCAATCAGAATCTTGGCAAGCGCTACGCGCAATGAAATACCTAAAACAACAAGATCATTTGAAATGGCAACCAGGAACCATAGAACATAAATACCCTTTAGAGGGTTATATTGATAGAATAAAGTACATAGATGAGAAAATAGAATGGTTATCGGAAAAACTAAATATTCCAATCTCATTTTATGAGGATATATACTATGGAGGTAAAGTACCTTATGATTTAAATTTTAAACCAGATCTAAGTAAGAGACTTAGACAAGAACAGAAAAAGAAAAAACAACGATATTTATAACAAATGGAAGGCAGCCCAGAGCGCTTTAAATTTTAATTAACCGATGACCTTAGGGCATCACAAAAACAAATGATATGAGTACATTAAGAAATGTAATATATGAGCGTAATCCGTTCGACATCCTAGTCAGGAACTTCCTGCAAACAGCTAACGGTTATCAACCCTTAGCAGAATCCAAATTACCCCACCCAGTAGATATTTACGAAAGAGACGAAGGTTTAGGCCTAGACATTGCCTGTACCGGAATCTCAAAAGAAGATATTGAAATTCTTACTGAAGGTAATATAATCAGAGTTAACTATAGTAGACCAAGAGAGGAAGATCAAGGCGAATATATCCATAGAGGTATTGCCAAAAGATCATTCAATCTAGGTTGGAAGATAGATAGCAAGTTTAATCTATCTAAAGCAACAGCCGAGTTTAAAAACGGACTGTTACAAATTGTTATACCCTTTGCTAAAGGTTTAGAACCAAAAACTCTAAAAATTAGCTAAATAAACCAGCTCTGGGTTTGTTCTTCCAATTATTATTCTTATATTAATATAAATAAACAAAGTTACATATGTCAAAACAGTTATTACCAACAAATGATAGGATTCTTCTTAAACCAATAGACGAAGGAGAACAAACTTACGGAAATATAGTTATCCCCGATATGGGTAAAGAGAAACCTGAAATGGGTGAAGTACTTGCCGTCGGTCCTGGAAGACAGTCCGAATTAGATCCAAGTAAAATTATTAGTGTTAGATCCTGTAAAGTAGGAGATGTTGTACTAGTTCCTAAAATTGGTACATTACGTATTGATTTCGAAGGAGATGAGTACTACGTAGCGCAAGATAGAGAAATTTTAGCAGTTATTAAAGAAGCATAAGCATGAGTAAAGAATTAGAATTCAACCACAAAGCTAGAGTAGGACTTTCAGAAGGTATCGAAAAATTAGCAAAGACTGTTGTATGTACATTAGGTCCAGCAGGAAGAAATGTTATTATAGAACAACAGCAGGGTAATCCTATATCAACTAAGGACGGTGTAACAGTAGCTAAGTCTATTGAACTAAAAGACCCGTTAGAAAATATAGGTGCACAATTAGTTAAACAAGCATCAATTAAAACAGCAGAAGAAGCTGGTGACGGAACTACAACGTCTACGTTACTGGCAAGAGAGATATTCCAGAAAGGTTTAGGAACCATCGGAGATCATACTGCAGTACAAGTTAAAAAAGGAATTGAAAAGGCTACTCAAGTAGCTGTAGAATATTTAGAATCAGTAAGTAAAGATATAACGGACGAAGGACAGCTAAAGCAAGTCGCTACTATCTCTGCCAATAACGATACAGAAGTTGGTGAATTAATTTCTACTGCTATGGAAAAAGTAGGACAGGATGGTGTAGTTGCAATCGAAGAGTCAAAGACTGGAGAAACATATTTAGAAACAGTTGAAGGAATGCAATTCAACAGAGGTTATAAGTCTCCGTACTTCGTTACAGACAACAACACTATGACTGCTGTCCTTCGTGATCCGTTTGTACTTATTACTGATAAAAGACTAAATCAAGTCAAGGAGCTACTTCCTGTCTTAGAAGCAGTCTCTCAACAAAATAAGTCGCTATTAGTGATAGCTGACGATATTGATGGAGAGGCGTTATCTACTATGGTAGTTAATAAGATGAGAGGTATCCTTCCCGTAGCAGCAGTAAAAGCACCAGACTTTGGAGATAGAAAAAAAGCAACTCTAGAAGATATTGCTATCTTAACTGGAGGTACTGTAATTTCATCAGAGAAAGGTATGAGATTAGATAAGTTTAAACCTGAGTGGTTAGGTAAAGCAGTTAAGGCTACTGTATCTAAAGATACCTGTACTATTATAGATGCGAAAGGAGACGAAGAAAGAATCGAAGAAAGAGTTCAAGAGATTAGAACTCAAATCGATGAATCGAATTCACCCTTTGAGAAAGAAAATCTACAAGACAGATTAGGTAAACTTATAGGAGGTGTTGCTATAGTTCATGTAGGTGGACATACAGAAATAGAAATGAAAGAGAAGAAAGATCGAGTAGATGATGCTCTTCACGCCACTAAGGCAGCTCTAGAGGAAGGAATTCTACCTGGAGGAGGAGTAGCACTACTTAATGCAGCAACTCTACTTAGAGAATATAAAGATAAAGGTAAGTTTAAAAAACTAACTTCTAGTGAACAAGTAGGTATTCAAATACTACTTGAATCAATTGAAAGACCTTTCTATCAGATTCTTTACAATGCTGGTTCTTCAGAAAAAGAAATAGAAGAAATCAAAACGACTATTGATCTTAAAAAGAAAGATCAGTGGTACGGTTATAATTCAAGAGCAGAGGACTTTGCTAATATGTTTAAAGAAGGTATTATCGATCCAACTAAAGTTACTAGGCTAGCACTAGAGAATGCAGTGTCTGTAGCCGGAACAATGTTAATTACTGAAGCAGTAGTATCGATAGATAAGACTGAAGACTCTAAAGCACCAGTAGACCCAGCTCAACAAATGTTATTAGGATAATGAAATATACTTTTATTACAAATTGGTTACGTGATTACAGTAAGGAGGCAAATGATAAAACCTTTGTTATTGGAGTAAGCGGCGGAATAGACTCCGCCGTTACTTCTACCTTATGTGCGGAAACTGGAGCATTAACGTATGTAGTCTCTCTTCCAATTGAACAGAACAAAGAAGAACTTAGCAGAGCAGAATCTCATATTGAATGGCTTTGTAATAAGTATGAGAATGTAGTTCCATTACAGTTTAATTTAGATGAAGTCTTTTGGGCGTTTAAGAACGTATTTGAGAAAGAAGATAAATTAGCATTAGCTAATTAGATCAAGACTAAGAATGACTACTTTGTATCACGCTGCTGCAATGGTTAACGGACTAGTAGTAGGAACTGGTAATAAGGTAGAGGATTTTGGAGTTGGATTTTATACAAAATACGGAGACGGCGGAGTAGACATAAGTCCAATAGCAGATTTAATGAAGTCTGAAGTAAAAGAAGCTGCTTGTGAATTAGGAATTCTTTTAGAGATTATTGATGCACCACCAACCGACGGATTATGGGATGACGGAAGAACAGACGAAGATCAGATAGGATGCACATACGATGAATTAGAATGGGCTATGACCTTCGGAGGTGATAAAAGAAAACTTAATAAAAGACAAAAAGAAGTATTAAAAATCTTTTATAGCTTCCAGCATAGAAATAATCATAAAATGGTACCTATACCAATTTGTCCAAATACTAAAGATGCTTAAACATAAAGAACTTATAACGTTAATGTTTGTAGTGTTGGCTGTCTTTGTAAGATTAGCACCTCATCCTCCTAACTTTACACCTATAGTTGCTTTAGCATTATTTGGTGCAACTAATTTCAGTAATAAAATGTTAGGTACTCTTCTTCCATTAGTAGCTATGGCGATATCTGATTTGTATTTAGGTTTTTACTCTATATCGATTTGGGTATATGGTTCTTTCTTAACTATAAGTTTACTAGGTCATTATTGGAAGACTATTAAGACTAAAAATATATTGATGAGCAGTTTAGTATTCTTCATTGTTACCAACTTTGGAGTATGGTTAACTGGTTATCCAAAAACTATAGAAGGTTTTGTGCTTTGTTATACTTTAGCAATCCCTTTCTTTATTAATGCAATAGCAGGAGATTTATTTTTCAGCTATATCTTAAAGTATAGTTATTCATTCACTAAATATAAATTAATTAAACAATTATGAACAAAGAAGAATTATTCGAACAAATTGCAGAGCAATTTAATGTACTAGCTGAAAATAATAGCGGAAGTACAAAAGCTTCACAAGCAAGAGCTCGTAAAGCAGCAGGAGAGATTAAGAAATTGATTACTCCTTACAAGAAAGCGAATATGGAGGCAACGAAAGGATAGAGGGCGTTTCTCTCTCCGACGAAGTCGCCACGCGCGAATTTAACAAAAGAGGTAGTGAAGCTGTTAGGTTGGCACCATTGAAAAAGGGTTTGTAGTAAGGCCAGCATCAACCAGAAACCCCGAAAGACCCGAAACCTCTTAAGCCCTTCCCTAACCGGAGGGGTTTTTTTTTGCAAATATATGGTGATATAGTTGCCTAGGAACTTAATTATTCGTATATTGTAGTAAGTTAGTTAAGGT
>Ga0115572_10001307_pt1 | contig 20328 bp, 18 predicted proteins | sample COGITO_mtgs_1206_FD_88681 | JGI IMG/M metagenome (GOLD analysis project Ga0115572, IMG submission 88681) | Pelagic marine microbial communities from North Sea - COGITO_mtgs_120607 | ecosystem: Environmental > Aquatic > Marine > Epipelagic | place: Germany:Helgoland, sampling site Kabeltonne... | reverse complement strand
TCGCCGCTGGGTAGCTTGACGCGAATGCGTTGAACATTCGGGCGGAATTTCCGACGTGTGTTCTTAACAAGGGACGTGCCGATACCACCGCTTTTCTTGGTGAGACCTTTACGGATGATACGGCCGCCTTTCATGGGGCGTTTACCTGTGATTGCGCAAATTCGTGACATAGAGGTTCCTTCGTTGAAACATTGAAAGGCTGGAAAGTAGGGGTGAAAGAGCACCTAGCAAGTGTTTTTTCGAGAAATTTTCAGCTGCAAAAATACCTTCCACGCTGGTTTCGACATTCTTTGCCTACGCGCGCAGCCCCCATAAAACCTGAAAACGCTGCCCCATGTTGGCGGGATGAATCAATTCCATCAGGGTCTGGCGTTCTGGGCTGAACACGCCTGCGCTACCCGAAACGATGGCCTCGGCGGCGCGTTGAGCGCGCTGCACAAGGAAAGATTCCTGGCTTTCCAGGGTCACGGATTGCAGTTTGGCAGCCTGCATTTGCTCCATCAAGGGAGTCCAGCAAACATCGCAGGTGATATCGCAAGCCCCGGGTGTTTCCAGTAAGTCGTTGCCTTGCACGTGGCTTTTATAGGTGCGCGCAGTGCCGGAGGGGTGGTCTTGGAGGAGCGATGTCCATGTGCGCCCATAGTCGAAGAGGAGGAGGAGCCCCTTCCAATCCTGTGCCAACAGCGCGGCGAGCGCGGCTTCGGCCTCCAGCGGCAGGTCGAGCGCGTAACCGTCTTCGATCTGCGCGGGCAGGCGATCGGCCACCGCCGCGACTTGGGGGGTGAGTGATTCGAGCAAGGTTTCGGTCAGCTGACCGCTCTCATCGAGTCCAACTCCCCGTTCACGCCAAACACCGTCGCGGAATATCAGCCGGTGGAAGGGCAGGGCGTCGAGCCACTCGTTGGCAAAGATTACAACGGAGCCTTCCACGTGGACCGCTTCTCCTTGGCGGATCACCTGCTCCGCCGTGAAGGGATGGCTCGGCAGATGGCTGAGCAGAGAGGTGTCCGGCTCAGCCGCGATCTCGACAAAGCGGTGCGTCCCGGCTTCGCTATCGAGCAGATCCACCGCCGCAGTGGTGGCGAGCTTAGCAAAGACGCGTCCGAGGCTTTCCGCCGTGTAAAAGTCGTGCCGCGCGCTCCGGCCGACACGCTCGGCGGCTTGCGTGTAATAACCGCAGCCCTTGGAGTAGAGCGCTTTCTCTATAAAGTCGCGGTAGCTGATCGGCTCATTTCTGCAATCATCGCGAATCAGCTGGGTTAATGGGTTTGGCGCATCGGACATAGCTACTAACTTGCGCTCCTCTGGCAGGGAAACAAGAAAAGTCTTTCCTCTTCTGATTCCTGCCTTCTGACTTCTTGATTAATATGATATTGGCGATTGAAAGTTCTTGCGACGAGTCCGCCTTGGCCTGCTTCGACCCGGATTCGGGGATGGCGGGTGAGTGGGTGCACAGTCAGGTTGAACTGCATAAGGAATACGGTGGGGTCGTCCCTGACCTCGCCAGTCGCGAGCATCTCAAGAATTTTTTCCCGCTGCTCAAGGCCGCTGGACTTTCTGCCGAGCGCGGTGCGATTTCCCAAATCGCGGTCACGAACGGCCCCGGTCTGGCGGGCTGCCTTGCGCTGGGTATTGCTTTTGCCCGTAGTCTGGGTTTGGCCTGGGGCGTACCTGTCGTCGGCGTGAACCACCTGCGGGGGCATGCCTATTCGCCGTTTATCGCCTTACACGAGGACTCGCCCGAGCGATACCCCGAGGCCTTCGAGGCGCTGCTGCCGCACCTCGGGCTGATTGTCTCTGGGGGCAATACCATCCTTTTCGAGATCGGCACGGATCAGCGGCTCACTATCCTCGCGGAGACGGTGGATGATGCGGCGGGCGAAGCACTGGACAAAGGCGCCAAACTACTTGGCCTGCCCTATCCCGGTGGGCCCCAGGTCGAGCGACTCGCCGCTCAGGGCGATCCTAAAATCTACGAATTCCCCAAGGCTATCGCGCCGCGCAACGAGCGCCGCTTCAGTTTTTCCGGGCTCAAGACCAGTCTGCGCTATCGTCTCGAAAAAATGAGCGATGCCGAACTGGAGCCCGCCATGCCCGATATCTGCGCCGGCTATCAACGGGCGGTGATCGACCAACTCGTTGGCAAGACCAGGCACCTCATACAGGCGGGCGATTACCGTAGCCTTGGTCTCTCCGGGGGGGTGTCGAATAATCAAGCCTTGCGCGCCGCGATGGTGCGTTTGGCCGCCAAATACTGTATGTCCTGCCATATCGCGCAAGCCCAGCATACAGGTGACAACGCTGCCATGATCGCATTTGCCGCTTATGCTGACCCCGCGGGGCTGGCCGCTGCCGACTTCAGTATTGAGCCCTCGCTGCGTTTGGCGGTGCGTTGATTGTGGAGCCTGTCCGTCGGAGGCCGGGGACGCTTTTTGAAACACGTCATTGCCAGATTGAGTGCGCGGAGTCTAGCTTAGTGCTCATGTCCTTCACATATGCTATCTTTGGAGCGGGCTCGAGCGCGCAGGCTGCTCGTTCCCTCGCCTTGGCGAAGGGCATCGACGTTGTTTTGATCGACGAAGCCGGGGAGGGGGACCGGACTACTTTTGGGGCCGATGATGTGTCGGATTTTGACTCTTTCATCTTCAGCCCTGGCTTTGCTGCAGAGCATCCCTGGCGAGCTCTAGCCGAGGCTTCAGGCCTGACCTGTCTTAGTGAAATCGCGTTTGCTGCGCGCTATTGGAAGGGGCGCATGATTGGCATAACAGGCACCAATGGTAAGAGCACCCTGACCGCGCTTTTGGATCAAGCATTACGAAGAGCACGACAGAGCAGTGTAGCAACTGGGAATATCGGCTACCCTTTCTCAGAGGCGGTGCTCTCGGCTTCGAATCATGAGGAGGCTTATGCGGTGATCGAGGTCAGCTCGTTTCAGGCCGAGTTGTCCGAAGATTTGGGCTTAGACGCTTTGCTCTGGACTAATTTTGCAGAGGATCATCTGGACCGTTACTTAACCATGGCGCGCTACTATGAAGCTAAGGCGCGCTTGTTTAAATGCTTAAAGAAAGACGGCATCTGCGTAGTCGGTCCGGAAGTGGCACACTGGATAAAGAGTGTGCCTAATGACTTCGATGCCTATACTATAGCGCGTAAAGACTCCGTTCGGGTCTTGGGACTTTCGTCAGATTCCGTTTTTCGATCTTATCCATATTCAGAAAATTTCTCATTGGCGCTAGAGTTCTGGTCTTTCCTGGATCTACCGTCGGCTCCCCTGATTGAGGCAGCCAATGCTTTTTCACTTGCGCCGCACCGTCTCGCGCTGACGGCTGAGTTCGCGGGCGTGCGTTTTTGGGACGATTCGAAGGCAACTAATTTTCACGCCACGCTAGCCGCGCTGGAATCTGTGGAACGCCCGATCGTTTGGATCGGCGGCGGTCGGGCGAAAGGTGGTAATGTCGAAGCTTTTGCTCAGAAAGTCGCGGGGCATCTTGCGGTGGCGGTACTCTATGGCGAGGTCGGCGGCCGTCTCGCTCAGGCGCTTGAGGACTCGCTTGATTCGATCCATGTTTATACCTACTTTGAGGATGCGGTTCGCGCGGCCGCGCGATTGGCGGCCGCGATCCCGCATTCCAACGTGTTACTCAGCCCTGGTTTCTCCAGTTTCGATCAATTCAAGTCCTACGAAGAGCGCGGAAAAAGCTTCACAGACACGGTTTTAAGTTTGAAGAGCGCCGTTAAGGCCCCCTAGTGTGTAATGATATACGTGTTATCTCTGTTTTTATTATGAAAGTATCCAAAATTTTCGGTTGTGTCCTCGGGCTTCACTTCGGCGTGATCGCCGTCTTACTCATGCAGCCCGGTTGCCGCACGAAGCAGCCGCCGACGCAGACCTACACGCAGGACCGCACGGCAGATGGTTTCATCCCTGCGACGGGCGTCGCTCCGGGTGATGGTCTGGATGCCGCATTCAATGCCGGCTTCGAAGATGGTCGCCCTGCCGTGGACAGCGCAGCCAACGAATTTAGTGAGTTTGACAATGTGGCACCACTGACACCGCTGACTTCGGGTGGGCAAAGTGTTCAGGTAGCGGGCCCTTCCTTTGAGGCCTACACCGTCAAGAAAGGCGATAATCTCTGGTCAATCGCCAAGCGCTACAACGTTTCGCTCAATGAACTGTATACTGCCAATGGGCTCAATAAGAACTCCGTGCTTCGTATCGGCCAGCAAATCCAAGTCCCGGTCGAAGGCAGCACTGCTTCGATCAGCACCGTGAGCGCCGACACCTACCAGCCGACTTCCTTTAACCAGGGCAGCACCAGCTACACGGTGAAACGAGGCGATACGCTGTCCAAGGTCGCCAATCAGTATGATACGTCTGTCCGCGCAATCAAAGCCGCCAATAGCATGACCTCCGACCTCATCCGCGTCGGCGAGACACTGGTCATTCCCGTTGGTGCCAACGCGAACACTTCAGGCGCTTTGGGCACTTCAGGCACTTCTTCAGGCACTTCTTTAGGCACTTCTGCGGCGTCCGCCGCGCCGAGCAGCACAGTGACTACATCCGGTAGCCGCACCCATACCGTCAAACCGGGCGAGTATCCCGCCACCATCGCACGTCAATATGGCATGCCTACAGGCGAATTACTTGCGCTCAACGGTATTACTGACCCGCGTAAACTTCAAGTTGGGCAAGTGCTGAAAATCAACGGCTCCGGTTCTGCAGCTAACGTCGACTCCCGCACCGAGACCGTCGTGAGTCCTGCCCCCGCGCCGGCCTCTCCCGCGCCAGTCTCTCCCGCGCCCCGCGTTCCTGTAACGAGCAGCGGTCCAGTCGAGATCCGAGTCATCGAAGCAGATCCATTGGTAGAAGGTGAAGCGACTGAAATTCAGACCGACGAGATGTTTGACGGCGCGGTTGAGATCCCCGTTATCCGCCTCGAAGAGTCAGCTTCCTCAGCTTCCTCCTCTCCCCTGTAATAACGCACGACGTTTGCACCTATAATGTCCTCAAAATCAAATTGGCGAATTCCGCCGATTGGGTTGTTCATTATCTTTATCGTCGTCGGGCTGACTTTTCTTGGACTCGTCGTGCTCTTCAGTGCATCGCAAGCGATGCACGACGACCCGACTGTTCTCCTGCGCAAACAGCTCATTTGGCTCGCCCTGGCTACGGTGGCCGGTGGCATTGCTTTGCTTGTTAATCTTGAAGCACTACGTGAATACGCTTATGTGCTGGCCGCCGGTTCGGCGGTTCTGCTTCTTCTCGTTCTCATTCCGGGAATCGGGGTAGAAGTCAACGGTGCGCGTCGTTGGATGGATTTTGGCTTCATGCGCCTGCAGGTCTCCGAAATCGGCAAGCTCGGACTGCTCTTTGCCATGGCGCACTACTTAGCCTGCCACCGCCGGGATCTGGATCATCCGGTCAAAGGCTATCTCATGCCATGCAGTATTCTTGCGGTCATTTGCGGCCTCATTATTTTAGAGCCCGACTTTGGCACAGCTTTCCTCTGTGGTGCGGTTGGTGGCTGTATGCTGTTCCTCGCCGGGGTGCGCCTCAAATTCCTAATTCCCACTGCTCTCGCTGCGCTGACTCTCTTTTCGGTCGCAGTTTACTATGATCCTGTGCGCCTCCAGCGCATTACCTCTTTTCTTGATGTCGAGGGCAACCGTAGTGACAGCGCCTACCAGCTGTGGCAGGGCATTCTCGCGTTCGGTGCCGGCGGTCTGAACGGTGTTGGCCTCGGCGCGGGGCGCCAGCAGATGTCTTTTCTTCCGGAAGCACACACTGATTTTATCTTTGCCATCGTCGGCGAAGAGCTCGGCTTCGTCTTCACCGCGGGCGTCGTCGTTCTGTTTATGACGCTCTTTTTTATTGGTGTCCTCCAGCTCAAACGCGCGCCCAATCTCTACCAATACCTCCTCGTCATGGGGGCTCTCCTCTTCGTCACTTGTCAGGCGCTCATTAATATCGGGGTTGTCACCGGCTGCCTGCCGACTAAGGGTATGTCGCTCCCTTTTATTTCCTATGGGGGTTCAAACCTGGTTTTTATGTTTACCCTCACCGGCATTATACTCAACGGCTTCCGTTCTTGGGAGCTCCCAGCGCTGCGGGGGCAGCGTGATTTGTGAGTAAAATCATCATCGCCTGCGGGGGCACTGGTGGTCATCTCGCTCCCGGTATCGCTGTGGCCGAAGTGCTCCAGGAAGGTGGGCATCAGTGCCTCCTTCTGATCAGCCATAAGCAGGTCGATTCGGCCCTCGTCGAGAAATACGGGCACCTGAATTTTATGAAAACCCCTGGTCGTGCCTACACGGGGGGGCTGTTCCAAAGCCTGGCTTTCCTCGGCAGCATGCTCTCTGGTTTTTTCGCTTCGCGCCGCATGTTGCGGACAGAAGCACCCGATTTGGTTTTGCTCTTCGGTGGGTTCCTCTCGCTCGGCCTCGGTCTGGCCGCTCAGATCAAGGGCATCCCTGTCGTCTTGCACGAGGCCAACTGTCGCCCCGGACGTGCTGTGCGCATGATTAAGCATCTCTCTACCCGTATCTATCTACCCGACGGCGTCCGCCTGCGCGGTGTGCCCCCTGAACGTATTCGCTATTTCGGCTACCCTGTGCGTAAGGAGATCAAGCACGCACTGAAGGCGGATGCTTGGAAGCGTTTGAAGATCCAAGTGCCCAACAAACTGCTGGTCGTCATCGGTGGGAGTCAAGGTGCCTCCGCTTTGAACGAGTGGGTGACGCATAATTTCGAAGTTTTAGCCAAGGCTGGCATCTCGCTTTATTGTGTGACAGGGCTCGGTAAAAGCTCCGCCTCTACCATCCATGAGGTTGGGAAGGGCGGCGTTGATATTACAGCGACCTTCGTGCCTTTTTCTAATCAAATGGGCGATGTTATCTCTGCGGCTGACCTTGTTGTTTCTCGTGCAGGTGCTGGCTCGATTGCAGAAATTATTCGCTGCCGGGCACCTGCTATTTTGGTGCCGTATCCCTATGCGTCGGACGACCACCAACAAGCCAACGCGCTTGCCCACGAGCAGCACGGTTCTGGTATTTTGCTGCCTCAAAATAAGCTCGATACGCTTACCGACGAGGTTCTCGATTTGATGTTCAACGATTGGCTGCTCGCTAAGTTTAAGTCGAATCTGGAGCGCTTGGATCGCTTTGAGTCCAGCCAGCGTATAGCAGCTGATTTACTCGCGCTCTGCGACAAGCAAAAGATTGATAATAGTGAACGCGTCAAGCCCATGAGATGATGGATACAGGGCACAGTTATTTATTTATCGGAGCGGGCGGCATGGGTATGACGCCCTTGGCTTGTTGGATGTCGGAGGCAGGATATTCGGTTTCCGGATACGACGCGCATCTACAGGAACGCGTCCGTCGATGGCTGGCGCAGGCGGGCGTCCTGCTCGAAGATTTTATTTTCACCGAGCAGATCGCTCGTTTCTCCACAGTTGTTTACTCCAGTGCGGTACCCGCGGCGCATCCTCTGCTTGCTGCTGCCCGAGAGGCTGGCGTGCGCTGCCTCCGGCGTGGTGAGATGCTGGCCGAAATCGCGCAAAATAAACGACTCATCGCTGTCGTCGGCAGTCACGGCAAGACCACGACCTCTGGCATGATTGTCCATGGGCTACTCCACTGTGGCATTAAGGCTAATTATATCTTGGGTGGGCTTTTCGCCAATCAGACGACGCCGCCCGCACACTTCATTGAGAGCGATTGGCTGGTGGCCGAGGTGGACGAGAGCGACGGTACGATCGACGCTTTCGCTCCGGAAGTCACACTGGTGCTCAATGCGGATTGGGACCATGCGGATCGCTACCTTGATGCGGCCAAGCTTGAAGAGACGTTTACCCGTTTACTCAACCGCAGTCAGCGCGTCGTCCTCCTTCCGGAAGAGCTGCATTTGAATCCCTCAAGGACTGCCGAACTCCAGACATTCGACGGCGCAGCCGCCCGACTCGGCTTCTGTGCGCCACCCCCGGGACGCTTTAATCAAGTCAACGCGGATGCCGCCGCCGCTGTGCTTTCAATCTTTGGTCAGCCACTGCAGGAGGACACGGTGGCGTCTTTTCCCGGAATGGCGCGCCGACAGGCAACGCTCTATCGCGATGCCACGCTGACAGTTGTGGAAGACTACGCCCACCATCCCACCGAGATCGATGCGCTCATAGAATGCCTTGAAGCGAAGGAACCGGATAAGCAACTCGTGGTCGTCTTTCAGCCGCACCGCTATTCCAGGACGCGTCAGTTTAAGGCGGATTTCGCCGCATCACTGCAAGCCGCCGACCAAGTTTATCTCTTGCCGGTTTATGCTGCTCACGAACGTCCTATAGTCGGAGGGGAGACCGCCGATTTGGCGCAGGCATTTAGCGGGCACGCGCCCGTGGAACTGGACATGTCGCTACAAGGCATTCAAAGCTTAGCCCGCGCGGTCGGGGATTCACCGACGCAGCTCGCCTTTGTTGGCGCAGGCGATATCGAAGAGTTCGCTGCTGCTTTCGTATCCTGGATACAAGCTAGCGGGTGTGCTTCCGGCTGCGAAGGAAACGTGCTCGATGCTGCTTTATTGGATTACCTCAAGCCACGTCTATCCCCCGACTGTACTCTAAAATCGCAAGAACCACTGGGTAGTAAGACGACGATGCGTATTGGCGGCGCGGCGCGTTTCTACGCCGAACCGGCCAATTTAAGCGACTTGCGTGTCCTGCTTCAATCTGCCGAGCTATTTAAACTAGCCACTTTCTGCCTGGGCCGCGGCTCCAACTTATTGGTCTCGGATGCAGGTTTTGACGGCCTGGTCATTCGTTTTTCCGCACCAGCTTGGCGACGAGTCGAGTCCTTGGGGGAGGAGCGCATTTGGGCGGCGGCGGGTGGCCGGCTCAAGGAAATCTGCGGCTACGCCGCGAAGCACGGACTTGGTGGGTTCGAGTTTTTGGAAGGCATTCCTGGTGCGGTTGGTGGTGCCTTGCGCATGAATGCGGGTGCGATGGGCAGTTGGATGTTCGATATTGTTGAGCGCGTGCAGTTCATTGACGAGTTCGGTCACTACCAGGATTTACCGAAAGAAGCCTTCCATTTCGGCTACCGAAAAGTCGAAGAGATCAGTCGGGGCATTGCGCTTGGTGCGATTCTGCGGAGCGCGGACCTTGATTCGGAGATCTCAATTCGAGGTCGGATCGATAGCTACTCCAGTTCGCGTAAAGAAAGCCAACCGCGAGGTGCGAGTGCGGGTTGTATTTTTAAAAATCCGGAAGGTAACTATGCAGGCAAGTTGATCGACGAACTGGGGATCAAAGGTATGCGCGTTGGCGCGGCCGAAGTCTCCAAGCTACACGGTAACTTTATCGTCAACCACGGTGGCGCGACTTGTGCCGACGTCGTCGAATTGGTGCGCCGTGTGCGCGCCAAGGTTAAGGCCGAGTCCGGCTATCTTTTAGAGCCCGAGGTCTTGCTTGTCGGCCAGTCTTGGGATGAGGTTTTGGGCGAATGATCAAGCTGCCTAAAATAGTAGTCCTCTACGGCGGCGTCGGTTCCGAGCGCGAAGTCTCGCTACGCAGCGGCGAGGCGATCGCGCAGGCTCTGACAGCACACTTTGAGGTGGAGCCTCTGGAGCTCAAGGCCGAAGCGCTGCCGGAGGGCATCCGTAAGGATTGTTCGATCGTTTTCCCCGCTCTGCACGGGCACTTCGGCGAAGACGGGCAACTGCAGGCCTTGCTCGAAGCTGCGGGCATTCACTACTGCGGGAGTGATGCCGCCGCCAGTCGGCTCTGTATGGACAAGGCCGCGACCAAAGCGATCGCCCGCGAGCTGAAGATCGCCGTGCCCGAGGGGCTGACTTTTGATGGCGCGGAGGCTCCGCTCGCGGACGCGGTTATCGAGCAATTGGGCACATCTTTGGTCATCAAACCGGCTGACCAAGGCAGCAGTGTCGGTCTACACTTCGCCGAGCACCGCTCTGCTCTAGGGGTGGCACTTTCCATGATTCGATCGGGGCATTGGCTTATTGAACAACGTGTCCACGGGCGCGAGTTGACGGTTGGCGTATTGAATAGCGGGGCTATGGGTGTGGTCGAGATCGTTAGCCAAAGCGGCGTCTACGACTACAAAGCCAAATACACTCCTGGCTCCACCGAGTATCGTTTTCCTGCCAAACTCGAACCTGCTGTCGAGGCGACGATCAAGGACCATGCCGAGCAAATCTTCGGCGCCTGTGGCTGTCGTGATTTTGCGCGCATAGACTTCCTCCTTGACGGTGCGCGGCCTTACTTTTTGGAGATCAACACACTGCCTGGCCTCACTGCGACGAGCCTGTTGCCCAAGAGTGCCTCCTGCGTGGGCTTCGATTTTATGCAACTTGCCGCCGAACTCGTCGCGCCCGCCATCGCCCGCTTTCAATCCGGAGGGGATGCATGATCGGAGGCGGCAAACACAAGGGTAGCACCTCTGCCAGTGGTCAACAGAGCTGGCGCGCCCTCGCTGGAGCACGGAGTGGTACGCGTATTCAGTCCACGCAGGCCCGCAAGCGACGCCAGGTACAGATGCTTAAGTTGCTCGGCGTTTTTGCCGTCTTCGTTTCGATTGTTGCTGCGATCACTTGGGGAGTCATTGCTTTTAAAAAACGCCAAGAGCCGATTCAAATCGCCACTCCTTCTAAGCCGGTGGAGACGATTATTTTCGACACCGACGGCGTCCTGCCCAGTCGCTGGCTGGGCACAGTGATCGAACTCCGACGCGATACCAACATGATGGAGGTCGATATCTATTTGATGAAGCAACAGCTCGAAGCGCACGGGCAGGTCAAGACCGCTTCGATCGAGCGCCAGTTCCCAAGTGCACTAAAAATTGAAATCAAGGAGCACGAACCAGTCCTGCGGATGCGTGTGATGGGGGCCGACGGCCAACCGGAAACCCGCATCGTCTCGCGCGCGGGCACGGTCTATAAGGGCGTCGGTTATCCGGCCGCAACCCTCGGCAGCTTGCCTTTTGTCCTGCCCTATCGGCATCCGGAGACTGGGTTCCAGCCGCTTCGCGGCATTGAGCGGGTGGCGGAATTACTCGAAGACACCCGACGCACACAGCCCAACTTTTATAAGACATGGCAGCTCGTCTCTTTGGAACACTACTCTGGCGATCCCGAAATGCCGGGCGAGGTGATCGAGGTGCGCACGACGATGGTGCCACGCATCATTTTCGGATTGAACACGGATTTCGCCCAACAGCTTGACCGTCTGGGGGTCGTCTTGCAGTACGTGCAAAGCCGCGGAAATCCGGCCCTTAAACGCATCGATCTCTCCCTTCAAGGCTCCGCCGCCGTGCAATTCGAAAGTGGGCGGATCAGCACTTTCTAAATGAATTCAATCGCGCAGTTCCAAACAATCAGCTTTTGTATGCAGAGGCATGTGAAGTGCGTAGCCGAATTCTTGAGAATTTTGATGACTTGGCCGGGACTTGTCGACTGTCCAAATTCTCACGAATTCGGCTACGGTAAACAGGTAATGCAAGTCATCTTAATCTTCGTCTTTTTGCCGGTGGTTTCATGTCTGCAGGCAGAATCGGTCGACGTTTATTTCGGCACTGGAGGCGACGGGGCCAAAGGTATTTACCACGCTAGATTGGATGCGGAAAACGGTCAACTAAGCCCGGCCACGCTGGCCGCTGAAGTCGGCGCGCCTGGCTTCCTCGCCTCCCATCCGGATCGCACACGTATCTACGGGGTGGCCGTGGTGGATGGGCAGGCTGCCGTCGTCGCTTACGGCATCGCGAAAGACGGTGAGCTCAGCCTGCTTAATTCCGAACCGATTTCCGCAGGCCGCGCTGCGCATATCGCCGTGCACCCGTCTGGGAACTTTCTCCTCACGGCACAATACAGCGGCGGCTCCGTCGCCTTATTCCCACTTGCCAAAGACGGACGCGTCTTGCCTTGCGGGCAAATCCACACGCACGAGGGCGCTTCCGGCGTTGACCCTAAGCGTCAGACTAAGTCACACCCGCATTGGGTCGGATTCTCGCCGGACGGTCGCTTCGCTTTCGTGCCCGACCTCGGGCTCGACCAGATCGTCATTTATAAAATCCAGTCCGATATGGCCTCGATGAAGAAAATCGGTGCGGCGGAGGCCACACCCGGAGGGGGGCCGCGCCACATGAAGTTTTCCATCGACGGCAAATACATTTTCCTGATCGACGAACTCAGCGTCTCGCTGTCCTCCTTCACTTATGACGCGGAGACCGGGGCAGCCGAGCTTGTCGCTACCACGCCGACACTAAGTCCGGCGATGAAGGCAGCTTCGGAGGTCAACACCGGTTCCGAGGTGCTCGTCCACCCAAACGGGCGATATGTCTACGCGGCCAATCGTGGGCACGACTCGGTGACGGGCTTTCAGATCGACCCCGGAACGGGGCATCTCTATGTGGTCGATAACGAGCCGATCCGCGGAGTCTGGCCGCGCAATATCAATCTTGATTCCGGTGGCCGATGGTTGCTCGCCGCCGGCGCCCGCTCCGACTCCGTCACCGTTTTTGCCATCGACCCAGGTACGGGCGCGCTGACTTTCCTAGAAGGCAGCACGATCCAAGTCCCGAACCCGATTTGCGTTTTGATCAACGACTGATTGTGGCGTGCGAGCTTGGAAACAGTCTAATCATGAGATTGATCTCCAGTGGCTGTTCTCCTCTGGCCAAAAGCTGACGCTATCGACTGCATTTCGCGAAGTGTGTAGCCGAAAGGATTGGTTTTTGGATCGATCAGTCCCGAAAGTGAGGGGACATGGCTACTTCTGACTTTTCAAAAAGTCACGGCTCTCGCGTTTCAGCTTTTTGATCTTGGCCTCGTTCTTCTTGAGGTCGCGCTTCTGCATGAGGTCGATAAAAAGCCTGCCATTGAGGTGGTCGACCTCGTGCAGAATGCAGCGGCCGAGTAAGCCGTCTGCTTCGAGCACGTGTGGGTTGCCCTCCGTGTCTTGAAACTCGCAGCACACGCCGACAGGGCGATCTACTTTGCCGTTCACGCCGGGAAAGGAGAGGCAGCCCTCTTCGTAGACATCTTCGGTTGCATCCGTAATCGTGACCTTCGGATTGATGATCGCCATCGGCATGATCAGGTCGAGCGGCGGTTGCTTGCCGTCGAAACTGTAACTGAAAGGCACTTCGACGCCTTCCGGCGGTCGCACATCGATCACGCAGAGTTGCAGCGCGCGATTCACCTGTTGCGCAGCCAGGCCGATGCCTTCCTCGTCATACATGGTATCCACCATGTCGTTGGCCAACTCGGCCAGCGATTCGTCGAAATCGGTGATCGGCTTGCCGACCTTGCGAAGGATGGGTTCGCCGTATTGGGTGACACGTAGGATCATTTCTGAAGAGGGGAGTGGAGAGTGGAGAGTGGGAAGTGGGAAGTGGGGAGTGGGGAGTGGGGAGTGGAGAGTTTAGCGACGACCTGAAGCGCGGGCGGGTAGTGGGGCGATGTTGCACATTCCGACATTGACGACGACTTTATGTTTCATTGCGACCGCTTCGTAGGCGCTGCGGAGCCCTTTCCAGAGTTCTTCCGCCTCGCCCCAGACCACGGTCGACATGGTCCCGGTGTCGCGTTCTAGACCTGTGGCATCCAATGCATCGAGGTAGCAATGGACTGCCTCGCGCACATTGCCGTCGAGTGAATAGACTGAGATTTGAACAGAGATGAGAGGGTCGGTTTTTTCCATCAGTCTATTGATAAATTGTTAGAATGCTTTTGTCTACTTTGAGGGGCGGGGGCGAATGTCGCAAAGTCGAGGCTGTGACTCGTAGTGGCGACTTTAGTCGCCATTATGTCTCAGCGAGTCCAGAGTGTGATGTCGCAACTGAAGCAGCCACCACGAGTTAAGCTCATATTCCTGCTTAATGAGCCGGTCATCTGCTTCGACTTATTCAACCAATCATTAGAAATCTGACCGCTGGCCTCTGTCTTTTTAGCTAGACCAGCATCACAGTCGGCGTTTCGAGGATTTCCTTAAGGGCTTGCAGATACTGCGCGCCGACGGCGCCGTCGATCGTGCGGTGGTCGCCGGAGAGGCCGATTTTCATGACTTGGCCGACCACGATCTCGTCGTTCTCGTTGACGACCGGTTTTTTGATCGTCGCGCCGATGCTGAGGATGGCGGCGTTGTTCGGGTTGATGATACCGTAGAAGTCGGAGATACCGAACATGCCGAGGTTCGTCACCGTGAGAGTGGAACCGCTCATTTCGTTCGGCGCGAGCTTCTTGTCGCGCGCCTTCTTGATGAGCACTTTGGCTTAGGCTCCGATCTCGCGTAGACCCTTGGTTTCGGCGGCGCGGATGACGGGTGTCACCAGGCCATCGTCAATCGCGACTCCGAATGCGAGGTGCACGTTGGCGTGTTGTTTGATCGTGTCGCCCTCCCATGAGCGGTTGATTGCGGGGACGCGACGCACGGCCTCTGCGGCTGCTTTAAGGGTGAGGTCGTTGACTGTGAACTTGGTGCCACCATGTTCCTTGGGGAGATCGGCCAGCTTGGCATTGAGCTCCGCGCGTAGCTTGGCCAACGGGGCGCCATTGACTTCGATCTGTAGATAAAAGTGAGGAGCCTGTGTTTTGGATGCGACCAATGCCTTGGCAATGCTCTTGCGCATATTGGAGACGGGCAGGTCGAGTGCTTCAAGGGTCGCGGCCCGTTCGACAGGCTCAGGGCTGGCAGGTTGGGCGGCGGGTGCTGCGCCGGGTTTGGCGTTTTCCACATCTTCTTTAACAATGCGTCCACTGGGGCCGGAGCCCTGGATGGTGGACAGGTCGATGCCTTTATCGGCGGCAATCTTCTTGGCGAGCGGTGAAGCTTTGATACGACCGCCGGTCGAGGCAGTGGGCGCGGCAGGCGCGGGGGTCGGCTCCGCGGCGGGTGCGGCGGGTGCGGCTGGGGCAGGCGCTGCGACCTTGGGCTCGGGAGCGGCGGGTGCGGTTTCCTTGGGAGCTTCGGCGGCGGGTGCGCTATCGACAGTCGGGGCTTCTTCGCCCTTCTCACCGATCGCCGCGATGGCGCCACCGACCGGCACTTCGTCACCGACACCACAGTATTGCTTGATTAAGACGCCATCGTCAAAGCACTCGACTTCCATCGTGGCCTTGTCGGTTTCGACTTCGGCGATCATGTCGCCGCTGGCGACTGCGTCGCCCTCGTTTTTTAACCATTTGACCAGCGTGCCCACGGTCATGGTGTCGCTGAGTTTGGGCATATCGATGAGTGTAGCCATATTTTTAAAGTGGAAAGTGGAAAGTGGAGGGTGGAGAATGGTGAGTGGCTAATTAAGCTAAGCACTTGAGTGCCATCTCGATGATGCGCTCTTCGTTCGGGATCTGCCAATTTTCAAGTTCTTTAGCGTAGATCTGTGGCGCGTCGATGGCCGATACGCGATGGACGGGTGCATCGAGGTAGTCGAAGGCCTTGAGTTGGATGATGTGCGAGATTTGCGCATCAACGCCACAGTAAGGCTTGTTCTCTTCGACGAGCAGGGCGCGGTGCGTCTTTTTGACGGAACGGAGTATGGTCTCTTCGTCGAGTGGACGGATGGAGCGCAGGTCGACGACTTCGACGCTGATGCCGTGCTTTTCTTCCAAGGTTTTAGCGGCTTGGAGTGAGATCATGGCGCAGCGTCCGTGCGAAACGATAGTTAGGTCGCTGCCCTCCTTGAGGATGTTGGCCACGCCGAGCTCGACGATGTATTCTTCTTCCGGCACGTCCCACTTCTCGCCGTAGAGAAGAGTGTTTTCCATGACGAAGACGGGGTCGTTGTCGCGGATGGCGGCTTTCATTAGACCCTTCGCGTCGTAGGCGTTGGAGGGGCAGACGACTTTCAAGCCGGGGTGGTTGGCCACCATGTTTTCCGGCGTGTGCGAGTGCGTCGCGCCGACGTTGGTACCGCCGTTGGCAGGCCCGCGCACCACGATGGGAATATTCATCAAGCCACCGGACATGTAGCGGCAGAAAGAGGCATTATTAAAGAGCTGGTCGATCGCCACGTAGCTGAAGGACATGAACATCATCTCGACGACCGGGCGGATACCCAGGGCCGAGGCGCCGATCGCGAGACCGGAGAAGGCAGCTTCTGAGATGGGTGTATCGATCAGACGCTTGTCGCCCCACTTTTCCCACAGCCCTTCGGTGACTTTGTAAGCGCCGTTATACTGAGCGACTTCCTCGCCCATGATGCAGACGTTTTCGTCGCGAGCGAGTTCTTCGTCGAGCGCTTGTTTGATTGCTTCGCGGTAAGTGATGAGTGGCATTTTGAAAGGGAGTTGGAAGTCAGAAGTTAGAAGTTGAAATGCACTGGGCTCTAGTCGTTAAAGAAGTAAGTGCCCTTGAGTTTACTTTCAGAGTCGTTGTCGACCTCCCAGTACACGTCGGTCTGGATCTCGCTGCGTGGCGCAACGGGGCTTTCATCAGCAAACTTAGCGGACGCTTCGGCCTCGTCTTTCTTTTCCTGATCAATCTTCTTAGCTTCGTCTTCGGTTAGCGTGCCATCGGCGAGGAGTTGTTGCTTGATCACATTGACGGGATCTTTGGTCCGCTTGTATTCCTCGATCTCTTCTTTCGTGCGGTATTTCTCGTGGTTGGCGTCAGCCACGGAGTGACCTCGGTAGCGATAGGTGCGGATCTCGAGGAGGAAGGGTTTGTGCTCTTCACGGGCGCGGGTCATTGCGCGGTTAGCGACCTCGCGCACTTCAAATACGTCGTGGCCATTGCAAACTTCCCACTCCATATCGAAGCCGTCTGCACGGTGGGCGAGGTTCTCCTCGGCGGAAGAACGCTTCAAGCTGGTGCCCATGGAGTAGCCGTTGTTTTCAATGACGAAGACGACAGGTATGTTCCAAAGTGAGGCCAAGTTCAGGGTCTCCATAAAGGAGCCTTGGTTGACCGCCCCGTCTCCAAGGAAGGCCAATGCGCAGCCTTTGAGCCCTTTATACTTGAGAGCAAAAGCGAGGCCGGCACCGAGCGGCGTTTGCCCGGCGACGATGCCGTGGCCACCCCAGTAGTTTTTGTCGGGAGCGAAAAAGTGCATCGAGCCGCCTTTGCCCTTCGAGCAGCCGGTATGCTTGCCATACATCTCGGCCATACATTCATTCATGCTCATGCCGACGGCCAGCGCGTGGCCGTGGTCGCGGTAGGCGGTGATGATGTGGTCGTTCTCCTCCATCAGGGAAACGATGCCGGTGGCGACCGCCTCCTGGCCGATGTACAGGTGCAGGAAGCCGCCGATTTTGCCCTGATTGTAGGCACGCAGCGAACGCTCCTCGAAGCGGCGGATCCCCACGATCGTCCGGTAGAGGTCGATCTTCGCCTCTTTTGTGAGGGATTTGTTGATGGGGGCGGTGGCGAAGTTGGTGGACTTGGCGGACTTGGTAGTCGACTTCTTAGCCGGCGCAGCGGTTTTCTTTTTGGTTGTAGCCATAAGCGTAGCTTTCACAAAGTCGCTATTTGCCATACGATGGCAAGTAGAAAACTCAAAAACTCAAGCTAAGAAAGAATTTTAATACACGAATTATTTTTCGTTATATTATATGCGCGAATTAAATCACTCCGTAAAGCCCAGCACGCTTGCGCGCAAGCTGCTGGAAATCGGTTGCTCGCCGAGCCAAATTTTGAAGTAGAGCCGGGCGAAGTCTGTGCCTTCGATGGTGACAGCGGGGCTGCCGTTGATGGCGAGGGTGCTGCCGACGCCTGGCTGGTAGGTGAGGGATGAGCGATCGCCGTCCAAGACTGTGCGGTAGGCCTCATTGATCTGATCGACGCGGTCGGATATTTGGCTGAACTCTGCAGGGCTTAGGTTTCTGCGTAAGATTTTGTCGGCGGACTCGAGGATGATGGATTTGTCGATCTCTCGGAGGTATCGGAATTGGAGTTGGTAAGTGGTGTTGGCGTCGAGGACTTCTTCGTAGCTTGCCTCGGGGTGGGCGTAGAGCGCGACATCGTAGAGTTTGAACAACAGCCGATAGACGTAGCGGTATTCGCCGAGTTTTGTCAGTGTGCTTTTCGTTGATGTGAGCTCAATATTGGCAGGAAAGCTAGGTTCCGGAGCGCGTGCGCTGGCGATGGTTCCGACAGCGATTAAGATTGTGCAGACGTGTGTAGCGCGCAGCTTGAGCAAGCGTTTTGAGCCCTTAAAGTTAAATAAGCTCAATCCCTTTCTAAAGGCGTGTAGGGTTTTCACTTTGATGGATCTCGCCCCATCACGCCTTGGGCTTGGGAACGATGGTTGAAATGCCACCGTCGACAACGTACGTCTGACCGGTGACAAACTGGGCGTTGTCCGAATGGAGCCAGGCGGCGAGGCTGGCGATGTCGCCCGCTTCGGCGATACGGCCGAGCGGGTGCATGCGTTTGGAGATTTCCAGCGCCTGTGGGTTGCCGACAATGGCTTGACTGAGGGGCGTGTCCGTTAAGCTGGGGGCAATGGCGTTGATCCGAATGCCCCGAGAGCTGTAACTGGCGGCAGCTGAGCGGACCATCGCTTCGATGCCTCCCTTGGCGGCGGCAATGGCTTCGTGGTTGGCGATGCCGGTCTGAGCGGCAGCGGTGCTGAAGAAGAGACAGCTGCCGTGGCCTTGCTTCGACATGATTTTACTGACGGCTCTCAAGGCGTAGAAAGCGCTGTGTAGGTTGACCTCAATCGTGCGAAGCCAGTCCTCGTCCGATGTCAGGTGGGCAGGCTTCAAGAAGATGGAACCGATGGCATGCGTGTAGCCGTCGATCGAGCCGAGTTCCTTATGCAAGGATTCAATGGTCTGTGTCACGCAATTAGGGTCGGTCGCATCGCAGCTCAGGGTGTGGCAGCCTGTCTGCCGGGCAAATTCGCCGAGTCTGTCCGCATCTCTGGCATATCCGGCGACCTGGTGGCCTTCGCTTTTGAGAGCTACGGCAAGAGCAGAGCCGACGCCGCCGGTGATGCCGCCGATTAGGTGATTTTTGCTATGGTTCATGTCAATGCATCGTCGAGTCAACGAATTGATTACAGATTACTCTCTCAAAAGAATGAGCCTGTCGATGCGCATTCGTCTACCCTCGAAGTTCTGGCTAGGCTAACAGGAAGACTAAAAGAAAGCCGCATACGTAGGTCCGCTCCTTTAGGTGCGGGACGCATTCTGGCAACTGTTGCGGTTTGTGTCCCTCCGTGGATTGAATGGCACCAGGTACGTGGCTCCCAGTAATTTGAAAAGTGAGGTTTTTTGGGGGGCAAGAAGACATATTTGAGGGGCTTGCAATATTCTGAATGGGGCGCTCAAGCAATCCGACGTCAAGGGAAGGGATGCCCTTACTCCAAAAGGTTGAGTGCCTAGTGCGCCTCCAACCAATTGTCGCCGACGCCGATTTCGATTTCTATGGGGCAGGCGAGCTCTAAGGCGCCGACCATGCCTTCGGTCACGAGTGCGCGGAGTTGGGCTTCTTCGCTTGGCTCCATGTCGAAGACGAGTTCGTCATGGACTTGGAGGAGCATGCGGCTCTTCAGCTTCGCCTCTGTCATAGATTTTTGGATACGCACCATGGCGATCTTGATCATGTCGGCGGCGGTGCCTTGGATGGGCATGTTGATGGCGTTGCGCTCAGCGGCGGCGCGGATGGTGCCGTTGCCGGAGTTGATGTCGCGCAGGTAGCGGCGGCGGCCGCAGACGGTTTCGACGTAGCCCTTCGCTTTGGCGCTTTCTTTTTGCGCTTCCATGTAGCCGGGTATGCCGGGAAATTGTTTGAAGTAGCTGTCGATGATCTCTTGCGCTTCGGTCCGACTGACGGTGCCGAGGCGCTGGGCGAGGCCGAAGGCGGAGATGCCATAGGGAACGCCGAAATTGACCATCTTGGCGGTGCTGCGCTGGTCGCGGTGAACCGCCTCGGGTGCCACGTCGAAGATCTTGGCGGCGGTGGCGGTGTGGATGTCTTTACCCTCTTTGAAGGCGGTGAGCAGGCCCGCGTCGCCGGTCAGAGCGGCGAGAATCCGGAGCTCGATCTGTGAGTAGTCGGCGGCGAGCAGTTTCCAGCCCTCTCGGGGGATGAAGGCCTTGCGGATCTCGCGGCCGCGCTCGCTGCGCACGGGGATGTTTTGCAGGTTAGGATCGTTGGAGGAAAGGCGGCCAGTCGCGGTCTGCACTTGGCCGTAGTGCGTGTGCACACGGCCGGTCTTAGCATCAATGGATTGCGGAAGGGCGTCGATGTAGGTGCTCTTTAGTTTGGTCAGTTGACGATATTCCAAAAGATCCGCGACGATCGGGTGCTTAGGCGCGAGGGTGGAGAGGACCTGCTCGTTGGTCGCATATTGTCCGGTCTTGGTCTTCTTCGGTTTTTCGAC
>Ga0115572_10001304_pt1 | contig 20356 bp, 14 predicted proteins | sample COGITO_mtgs_1206_FD_88681 | JGI IMG/M metagenome (GOLD analysis project Ga0115572, IMG submission 88681) | Pelagic marine microbial communities from North Sea - COGITO_mtgs_120607 | ecosystem: Environmental > Aquatic > Marine > Epipelagic | place: Germany:Helgoland, sampling site Kabeltonne... | reverse complement strand
GGCACTCCACATTCGCGTACTAAGTGTTGAACTACATTCTATCTCTAGGTGATCTAACGCGGCACTACTAATACCCCTGGTTGGACTTGTAGGCCTGGACCTCGTCCTTGAACTTCTGGGTCAGGGAGTTGACCTGCGAATGGAGGAGTGGGAGGTTAGCGGGTGAGCGGAGGCGGGGATGGAGTTTGTCATCGGACAGGCGAGAGAGATGGGGGCGGGTCATCTTCGTCGCCGCGTGGCTCACCTCCTCGGACAGGCAGTTGACGGATTCGGTCATCGCCTGCATGGGAGACGAGTTTTTGTTGGTGTGCACCTGCGAGAGTCGATCACGGCGGGAACTCGGTCAGCATTGACGCCCAAGTCGGTGTCGTCCACGGAAACAAACCCTAATCTCTCACACGGGCAGTTTCTGCGGGGGCTCTCACCTTGATGACGATGCGGTTGTCGGAAGGGTGGGGCACCTGGTAGCCCGCGAAGACGACGTTGGGATCACGGTGGAGTTGCCTGGCGTGGGAACGGGAGGTGGAAGTCGAGGTCAGCGCGTGGGTTCGGACGTGGACGCCGGTTCGACGCGATGGAGGGGTGGAACGATCGGGACGGGCACGCACATTCGCACGATGTTCCCCAAGGTGTGGTCCTCCTTCTGCACGACGTAGGTGCCCGCGTTGGCCACCTTGGTGTCGCGGGTGAACGTCAGCTTCCTGACCCCGTCAGGAAGGACGAACTTCTCCGCGCGGGAGGGTTGGTTCATGGCGACGGTCCTGAGATCGTGCGCGGGCGCGAGTGTGACTGCGAAAATCCTGACTTCGTGCCAGAGCCAAGTCTGCTTCTCGTTGTTCGCGCGTTTTCCGAGAGGACACCACATCCGAGAAGACACCACCCCACACCACCCCGCGCATCCCATAGGCGCGCCGCACATGGCGTAGGCTCTCACGCACCCATCACCCAGATGTCCAGCGTGAACGAGGTCGGCACGGGCGCGAAGGACTCGCCCGGAGACGTGGACGCCACCCGCTCCAACAGGAAACCTCCGGGAGACGAGTCGAGTCCGGGTACACGAAAGGTAGACGCAACGGAAGGTGAGGGTACCACGCCGCAGAAGGTACCCAAGAACGTTAAAATACCCGGCGAGGGAGGGAGCGGTATGATCGGTAGGATGTCCCGAGACTGGGCATCGGGGGCGAAGGATGAACCAGGGGAGGCGGAGATCAAGGAAGGCGGAACGTAGGATGGAGTTTTGATTCAAGCTACGACATTAGTTACAGATCCTTGCGCCCCGACCCCGCGCGTTCCGCCATCTCCACCACGAGCAGGTGCGCCCCCTCGCCGCCCGCGGTCAGGCTGAGCTCGGTGCCCGCCTTGAGCTCGGCGGCGTCGTGCCTGTCCAACGATTCGCCGCCCACCGAGTCGTTCGCCGATCCCTCCACGCACAGTAAGTACGCCTGTCTCCCGGCGGGAACCGACAACGGCAGGGTCGTGCCCGCGTCCATCTCCGTCACGCGAATGCTGGCGTCCTGGTTGATCTGCACCGGCGCTGTGCCCGCGCCCTCGCCCGCGCCCGGCACGGGACCCACCAAGCGGCACCACACGTTCCTGCGTTCGTCCTCGGAAGAGGTGGCGGAGCCGTAGTTTGGAGGTAGCCCGCCCGCGTTTGGGGTGAGCCACATCTGGATGAAGCGGAGCGGTTTGGACTCGTCCAGGTTGTGCTCGCTGTGCCTCACGCCCGTGCCCGCGGTCATGAACTGGATCGAGCCCCGCCCGAGGCTCTCGGACGTTCCCATGCTGTCCTTGTGCGTCAGGGAGCCTTCGACTATGTACGTGCAGATCTCCATGTTTGCGTGTCCGTGGGTTCCGAAACCTCTCTTGGGCTGGACGAGGTCGTCGTTCATGACGCGGAGGCAACCGTAGTCGGCGTTCTTGTGCGTGTTGTACTCGGCGAACGAGAAGTGGAAGCGCGATTTGAGCCAGTTGTCGTTGGTCCACCCCGGCGCCGAGTCATTCGACGGATTGTCGGGGTTTCCGAACCATTCCGGGGGAGGTTCGGACACGAAGAGCTTGGAGTTGGGGATCTTACGCATCTCGGGAGCCGCGGCGGCGGACGAGGAGGATGCTCTGGCGATCAAGGAGGGTCTCGCGCGTCGAGTCGTCCACCCAAAGGTAGGAGCTCGCGCCAGGTGCATCGAAGTCTGACGTTCTTTTTCGTTCGTGCACAGTCACAACGCGCGGTTTTTGCTAAACCATGAATTCATATGTGAATCAGTTATACAAGAGGCGGGTTTACTGTTAACATTATTGGGCGATGTAACTGTTTGCATGGTACGGTATTAAATAAATACGGGAAATAGACGACAAAACGTGCTTTTTCGACGCGTTATGTTTTTTTTTCATCAACGTTCTCATTGTTGAACCAAGGGTCGCCGCGTTAAGGGACAGTAGGTCGCAGCACATACGCGTCAGCGCGAAACAGCTCACGCACACGCGCACTTCACGCGCGCGAGTCGTCCACCGAGACGTTCTCATCCCGCACCAGCCGCGCCCCGTCCTGTGCACTCGCGAATTTAGAACTTTCGTCGCTGACGAAGCAGTCAACAATGCCAGCTCCGGTGCCTCCCGAGATGGCGGCCATGGACGGCTCGGTCCTGAAGCCGTCCTGCCCAGGTCTGTACGCCACGACCATATTGAAGGCGGACTACGTGCACAGGGACCACGACGAGACCATCTACACCCCCGCCGAGTGCAACAGCCTTGAGTTCAACGTCGAGTGTCACCTCGCCACCGCCTTTGTCACGTGCAAGACGCAATGGATGGTGCCGTCCAAGCTGCTGAAGAGCAGCGCGAACCAGGGCAAGAACTCGTGCACGTTCGCGTTGCCCATGGACCAGAAGGGCATCGTCACCTCGATATCCGCCAATATGAAGAAGATGAGCATCCAGTCGTGCGTCGTGCCCCTCGCGGACACGGGGAAATTCTCGGGCAAGCGGTTCGGCAGGAACGGACCGGAGCCGTGCCCGGTGCACCCCGAGGTTTTCGCCATCGCCATCCCAAACGTCCCGGCGAACGAGGTGGTTGACATCGAGGTGACTTACTTCCAGCCCCTCAAGTTCGAAGAAGGCGCGTACATCTTCGAGGCGCCCACCACCCTGCCCAAGGGTTCGCTGCCGCAGGGCGCGATGCTCAAGGACATCGTCCACATCATGACCACCGTTCGCGGCGCTCGGCCGGAGCCCGTGATGGTGGAGTGCAAGTCGCACCCGGTGAGCCTGGTGCAGGCTGGCCCCGGCGTGACGCAGGTCATGATCGACCCGAAGTCCAACAAGTGGGGCAACGGCAACTACCTCATGAGGATGCCGGTGTGGAGCCCGAGCATCTCCGCCGCGGCGGTGCAGCAGCCGTCGCCCGACCTCAGCGCCGGACCGACCGCGGACACCAGGGCCCCGTTCGTCATCTCCATCTCGCCGCCCGATCCCAAGAGCTGCGCGCCGTTCGCGAGGTCCGTGTTCTTCATCGTGGACAGGAGCGGGTCCATGACCGGCAAGCCGATGGCGGGCGCCAACCAGGCGCTGCTCGCGGGCATCGAGTCCCTCGGTCCCCAGGACACGTTCAACATCTGCGCGTTCGATAACCTCCAGGAGTACCTCAGCGAGGACATGGTACCCGCGTCGGGGGATAACATCAACGCCGCGAAGGGCTGGATCCAAGGCCACTGCACCGCGCGGGGTACCACCGACATCCTGACGCCGCTGCAGGGCGCCGTGGCAATTCTCAGCAAGAGACCCGCGCCAAACGCCGTGCCTCTCATCTACGTCGTCACGGACGGAGCCGTGGAGAACGAGCGCGAAATATGCAGCTACATGCAAGAGGTCATGCTGGCGCCGCCGCCCGAGGGTCTGATGACCCACCCGCGCGTGTGCACCTTTGGCATCGGCCGCTACTGCAACCACTACTTCCTCAAGATGCTGTCGCAGATTGGCAAGGGTCTCTGCGACGCCGCGTACACCGACGAGATGGTCGGGTCCCAGATGACGGCGCTCATCAAGGCTTCGAAGACCCCGGTGCTGACCGACGTCGAGATTGGTATTCCCGGTGCGGGGCAGAACTCCAAGGTTGAGGTGTATCCCTTCCCGGTACCCGACCTCTACATCGGCGCTCCGGTCATGGTCGCGGGCAAGATCCAGGGCGGTCTGCCGCCCAACATGTCCATCAAGGGCCGACTCGCGGGCGGCGAGGTGTGGGAGAGCACCATCCCGGTCGCGCCCGATCTGGAGAACAACAACCTGAACATCCCGTTGGACAAGGTTTTCATCAAGGAGCGCATCGACATGCTCACCGCAGTCGCGTGGCTCACAAACAACAAATCCGCTGAGAGCGACGTCGTCGCGCTCTCCTTGCAGTACGGCGTGCCGTGCCCGCACACTAAGCTCTGCGCCTTCGAGGTTGACCCCAAGAAGGCGGGGGAGGTGGCGGCGGCTAAGAAGAAGGGCGGCGCGATGAAGATTGCAAAGTACGCCGTGGGCGGCGCCGCGGGTATCATGGTCCTCGGGGCGCTCGCGGGTGCCGACTTTGGCAACGTGGGCGCGTCCCTGGCGAACGCGGCGGGCGGGATCGGGGACCTGGGCAGCGTCCTCGGCGGCATTAACCTCCCATCGGGCATCGATATCCCCGACATCGACCTCGGCGTGTGCGGGGACGCGTGCGGCTCGATCTGCGAGCCGGTGGCGGGGTGTCTGGGACCGTGCCTCGGGTCGGTGGGCGACGTCGCGGGGGATGCCGTCGGCGCGATCGGGGACGTCGCTGAAAGTGCCATCGACGTCGTCGCGAACGTCGTAGAGAGTCTTACGTAAAGGGCCGGTGAGTGCAGCATCATGGTCTAGTGTACACAGCCCACCGCTATTATATAATCCTAAAACTGTTTCATCAAAACCCCCACATATCCTCTCTCGCGAGTCGCTCCACCACCAGCGGCAGCACCTCCCCCGCCAGCTTCTCCACCTTGAGCGACGCCATCTCGTCCACGCGCGTCCACCCGCACGTTAAAACCGCCACCGGCACTCCCCTCGCGTGCGCGTCCCTCACGAGCCGGAACGCGGAGAACGTGCTCACGCTCGATCCCACCACCAACACCCCGTCGCACTCCTCACTCGCGCCTTTCGCCGCCAACGCGACGTCGCGCGGCACGCTGTCGCCGAAGAACACCACGGCGGGTTTAAGCGGCCCGCCCCCGCACTCGCGACACGGAGGGACGATAAAGTCAACGACCGCCTCGCCGTCCAACTCGACGTCGCCGTCGGGCCGCGTCTTCAGATTGTTTTCCTCACGCGGAGTCACCCCGTCGTCGTAGGGCGCCTCGCCCGTCCTCTTGTCCACCGCCGCGTCCGCCGCGGCCGCGAGTCGCGGGTTGAGGTCCGCGAGCTGCCGCTGCAGACGTTTCCTGTCAGACAGGTGGCCGCATTTCATGCACGTCACGTCGTGCGTCGAGCCGTGCAGCTCCAACACTTCGTTCTGGTGATGAGCCGCCGCCGCCGCCGCCTGGTGAAGTCGGTCGACGTTCTGTGTGATGAGCCTCCACGCGTTGTTTCCGTTTTGGAGCGTAGCTATGGCGCGATGCGCGTCGTTCGGCGCGGTCTGCTCGGCGAACCTGCGCCAGCCGACGAAGGAACGAGCCCAGTACCGACGTTGGTTCGCCTCAGTTTTGAGAAACTCCTGGTGCGTCATCGGCTTGAAGCCCGAGGAGTACGCACCGGTTGGACTGCGGTAGTCCGGTATGTTGGACTCCGTCGAGCATCCCGCCCCCGTGATGACTAGCAACCTCTCCTTGTCGCCGATGAAAGACGCGAGCGAGGCGATCTCCGTCTTCGTGGCCGGCTCGCAGTTCGGCACCGTGCTCGGTCGACGTCGCCCGTACCCAGCCTGAGTCGCCGTGGCTAAGATTTGTGTGAGCTTGCTCACGGCTGCCGATGGTGGGCCCGCCTCCGCCGAGCTCGTCGACGTCTTCAGGCGACGGAGGCCTAGGTTCGCCCGAAAGCCCAAGTGAAAGCTCGTCGTCGCGGCGGTGGCGGCCATCGCCGTCGCCCTCGCGCGCATTCGCGCCCTCAACAGTGGGCACGTCGTGGCAGAGATTTGTTTCGGCAAGTGCAATATTCAAACACCTCAAGCATCAGTTTTCGAAGCGCCCCACCAACCCGATGGGGTCGAGCTCGGACAGCGACTCGGACAGCGACTCGTCCGCGTGCCTCGTCTACAAGAAGGCTAGGGTGGTGAAATGGTCGGACGACGAGGCTAGCGACGAAGACGCGCCCATCACGCTCCCGGACCGGGAGGACTCCCCCGAGGCGATTTCACCAGGGGGGCGCTCGACGAAACGTCGGAGGACGAGCGGCGGGGCGTCGGGGTTCGGGTCGGCCGGCGGCGGTGCGTCGGCCGGAGTGGATGAGGAAGACATCAACGAGATCCTCGGGCTGTCCAACCCGGGCGGGGGCGCGTCGGCGGCGTCACGACGGGTGAACAGCGACGCGTCCGAGGCCATTCGGCGGAATCGCGAGCAGATGGCCGCGATGCGAAGGGCGGCGACGGACAAGAGGACGGTGGAGATTTCGGACGACGATGACGACGCGGGGCCGGGGCCGGCGGGTGATGTTCCCGGAGGAGGGAATCCAATCACCCTCAAGCTGCAGCTCAGCAACGGCAGGTCGCACGAGTTCCGATGCAAGGATGGGGAGCGGTTCTCGAAGATCCTCGCGGACTTTCTGGAGTCGGACGCCGGAAGGCCGCTCAAGGGAACCGTCCAGGGGCGGATGATGTTCGACGGGGACGTCATAGACCTGAACACACACACGCCGAAGAGCCTGGACATGGAGGACGAGGACATGGTGGACCTCAATTAGACTCGGCGGGCGAAACGTCAACTGATGTTATCTCGAGCTGACGTGGAAATGACAAAAATAGGACTCGTTCATCACCATCTCACCATCCCGGGTCCGGCATCACCTTGGACACGTCGATGACCAGCTTATCCCCCTTGGCGATCCTCGCGCTGAAGTACGCCTTCACGCCCTTACCACCAGCCGCCCTGGGGACCAAGGGGTTCGTGCCCAGCCGCTCAACCGCGTCCCACACCTTGGGCCAGGACATTTTCGTCCGAAAAGTCGTATCGTATTGGTTACCGGGGAGGAACATCACGTTCAGGGTGCGTTTCTGGTTGTATATGGAGATGGCACCGTTCATCCCAAGGTCCTCGCCGCGTTTGTTGCTTATCATCGGGATTTGAACCTTGATCAAGAACGGTTTATTCGGTCGCTTCCCCGGCGCGAGGTGGCCCTCCGTTGCGCGAAAATTTCTCCCGTGCGCCGGGTTGGTGCTCATGGTGGCCGCGAATGCTCCGAGCTCCTTTGCCTTTGCAATCGTCGCGGGTATGTCCAGGACGCACATGAGTTCCATGTGCTTCTCGTGCTCGGGCTTGTGCGCTTGCCAGTGCTTTTTCGAACAGTCCTTGTTGCAGTATCTGACAGCGTAACACGGACAAAATTCGAGTTTGCCACTTTCTCGTTTGGCTGCTGTCTTCGCCCCGCACGCGGCGCACCCGGAGAGGGAAGCCTCGTCGATGATCAGCTCCATCTTCTCCATCTTGACGCACACCGTTTTTGCGTCGTTCCCGTCGTCGTCCAGCAGCTTGACCTCCATCCTGGATCGGTCTTCGATCCAGCGCACGCACTTGCCTACCCGGCCATTGAGCTCTTTAGCCCCTTCCAGGTCCTTCAAGCGTCACGTGACAGCCTGTGAACCTGGCGGACTCATGCCTCTCGCGCTCCAGGACATGGTCTTGCATCGTCCCAAAGTCTTTCATCAACTTCATAATGGCCTCCAGGTCCTCCGGGGTTCCAACGAACTCGCCTGGAGCGGCCCCTGGATGGTGTTGCTGACGCATACGGTATGCGTACTCCTCCATGCGAAGATAGTTCTCCCTCGTTTCCTCGTCCAGAGCGCCCTCTACGTCGTGGCCAAAGCCGTTGCGCTCCAACATTTCACGCAATTCGGTCTGATCATGGTCAAACAGGTTGACGGGACGGGGAGGATCCGACATTTCGCGCGTGAGGGTGCGTGAAGGTCTGAGGAGTCGACGGACAAAGGGTGTTTCAAAGTTGCAAAAGTATCTCGGATTTGACAAACCACACTTTGGGGTGTATTACCGAGCAGCGAGAAGTAAGCGCGATGAGGTGAGACATAGCGGCGGTAATACAGTCCGAATTAATACGAGCGGTCACTTGTCCTCCTTCGTCTCCTGCGCCGCCTTGGCCACCGCCTTGTTCGCCTCAACCGTCTTCTCGTAAGCCTCGTCGTAGTCCGCGTCCTCCGCGACGATACCTCCCTGTCGCATCACCAGCGCCATCGCGAAAGACACGGCCACCGCCACCGCCGTCGCCACGCTGAGCTCCGTGACCCCACCTTGGCGGAACCGTCGCACCGCGAACGCCAGCAGTGCGGCGGTGCAGACGAGCATCATCGTCACCCCGAGGCCGCCCACGCTCCAACGCCGCCTGTCCCGCGCCGCCCGCTCCGACGACTTTCTGGTGAACACGAACAGAGACCCGCGGCTGCCCCGGCCCAGACGCACCCGCTCGTCCAGGTAGGTCGTCGACAGCACCACCGACGACTTGGGGCCGATCCCGAAGGACGGCAACCCGCCGAGGGTTATCCGCGGCGGGTCGAAGAAGGCCCGGACGGTCTGCCCGTCGTCGATCCCGTACGGGTTCACCTCGCCTTTTTCGTTCTTCTCGGCGAGTACGGCGGTGAGCGCCGCGAATGTACCGTTCAACACAACCTGCCCGGGTATGAGCCCGAAGATGAGGAACGCCACGCGGTTCACCACGACGTTGGGCTCGTACAGGTTCTGCTCTAAACCGATCGTGCGGAAGAGGAATGCGCCTAGACCGCCCCTGAACCGTCCCCCCGCCGGGTTGCCGATCTGTTTCCCGCCGGTGCTGACATAAGTGACGTCGTAGTCGCCGAAGATACGTGGATCGTCCAGGGAGTTCGGTGTCTGGGTCTTGCCGATGGACTCCAGCTCGCACAGATCGGCGTCCGTGGCGTCCCGCTGCGTTTGGGACATCTTGCGTCCGCTGTCGGTGCCCTCGATCGATGCCAAGACTTGGTCCACGATGACGTCCTTACGCCTCCCCGACGACTGAGCCGGGACTTGGACGGCGTCGTCGGGGGTTTGGGTCGTCTCCGCCTCACCCTCGGTCCTATCCGCGGTGGTGTGAACCACGACGTGGCGGCGGGATGTCGAGCTGGATTCGACGCGCGCATCGTCCAAAGGTCGAAGGCTCCACGCGGCTCGGCGACGGTTGGTGACGACGGGACGTCTTTCACCAGATCGGCAAGATGAAGGGACGTGGACGGCGCTTCCGGATATCGGCGACCGCGCGGCGCGAGGGACGACGCGGAATCGTCCCTCGGCGGTCGCAACGGCAGGGATCACGGCGCGATACGGCGCTAGGACGTTCATCTCACCCGCGCAGGTCGCACTGGCCGGAGGCACAAACTCCTCAAGAAGAACCGTGCCAACTGAAGTCGATCGCGAGCGAGTCGACGGGCTCGAGTAGAAATAATTTCGAAGCGCGAGGGCGCAGTGGCAGACTGCGAGTGCGGTACCCCAGCCCGGGTTCGCAGGCGCGAGATGTCGTTCAACCCCGCGGAGTTCTCCGATGCGAACTTCGATGTCAAGGCTTGGGTCAACAGCGCGTGCGCAGGGTGCGTGATCGCTCCCTCCCAGCCCCTTCGTTCGGCGCCGAGATTCGAAGAAACCCGCCCCCGGACCGACCGATCCCTTACCTTCCCTCCGTCCCCTCTCCCGTTCCCAACAGGTGCCCGCGCGGGGAGAGCATGGAGAAATACCTGAGCGAGGTGGAGATGAAGCTGCAGCTCGTCGCCGAGGACATCTCCCTCGCGCTCGAGGAGCAGTCCGTCGCCGGCCTGCAGCGCATCCCCCGCGCCGTGGCCGAGATCGATCGAGTGGAGCACGAATCCAAAAACCTCCAGACGCGCATCGCGGGCATCCTCAAGCGTCTCGACGAGGCCGAGACCGGATCACGCGCGAGCGTCAACCGCCTCCGGGACATCGACGCCGTCAAAGGGCGAATGGAGCTCACCAGAGATACGCTCGGTGAAGCCGCGGGCCTGAGTGAACTCATGAGATCTGCCGACGATGTCTTCGCCGCGGGCAACGTTCGGTCCATGGCGGACATCGTCGCGTCCATGCGAAGGTCCCTCAAGGTGGTCGGGTCCGTCCCGGAGTTCGAGGACGCCCCTGAGCGCGTGGAGGACCTGGAACGGCGGCTGGAGCAGACGGTGCGGCCCGAGCTCGTGAAGGCGCTCACCGCCGAGAACGCGATGCGAGCGACGGAGCTCCGTAACGTCCTCGACGTCTCGGGTCGGATCGTGGCGCTGATACACACGTACGCGGACGTGAGGGTCGTGGAACCCCTGAGCCGGGAGTGGGACGCGTTCAACACGAGGCAGGGTACGGCGGGTGCGAGTCAGAGCGAGGCACAGAGGTTCGCGGAGTGGCTACCGCTGTACTGCGAGAAAGTGAATTCGCGGCTGAAGCTGGAGGTTTCTTTCTGCCAGAGCGCGTTCCCGCGCGAGCGCGAGGAGTTGGTGGCCACCGCGTGGGTCAAGCTCAGCGAGAAGACGCGGAAGGAGTTCTCCGAGCGCATGGCGTCGCAGAGTTTGGACCTGTTCATCGCGGCGCATCGCGCGGCGGGCGACGGGTTCGCGGCGGCGGCGAGGTCGGTGGCCGAGGCGAGCGGACCGGAGCGGGCCGCGTACGCTCTGCGCGCCGCCCTCGCGCCCTTCGACGCCGTCCGCGATAGGTACGGCGAGCTCGAGGCCAAGACGCTGGCGTCCGATCTGGCGACGCTGGAGGTGAAACAAGTGGACGATGTGGAGGGCGCGTCGGCGGAGATGTTAGCCGCCGTGCCCGTCGCCGCGGAGTACCTGGGTCGCGCGATGGAACGGTGCGTGGCGCTCACCGCGGGGACGCAGGCGAGCGCGATGCTCAAGGCTGTGGACGACGGGCTCGTGCAGTACATCGACTCCCTGACCACCGCGGTAAAGCGGTTGAGACGGTCGCAGGGGTTGCCCGGGGGCGCGGCGGGCGGGAGGGGCGGCGAGGGTTCAACCGAGGTGAGAGTCGCCGGCGAGGAGAGCATCCAGTCCGCGCTTCAACTCACCGCCGTCGCCCACGCGCTCACCGCGCGCGTGAAGGACCTCGAGCGCGGGCTCATCGCGTCCCTCCGGGAGCTGAGGGGCGCGCTCCTGCCCGCGCTGCCGGAACCCGGGCCCGCTTCGGAGATGCCCCAGCCCGCCGCCGCCGAGGCGCTGACCCCCGCGCTCGCCGCGGTGCACGCCAACCCCGACCGCGCGCGCAGGCTCCGTGCGCTGCTGGACCGCGCGGAGGAGGACGCTCAGTTCCAGCCCCTCGCGCACGGTGTCCCGAGGTGCGCCGCGTTCGAGGATGTCGCTCGCGACTTTGTGCTGGACGTCTTACTGTGCAAGGTTAGGGTGGAGTTCCGCGGCGTGGCTCGCAGGCCCGAGTGGTCGGCGAGCGCGGAATCCTCCGAGTTTGACCTCCCCACGTTCAGCGCGTACCCCCAAGGGTACGTCACCACCGCGGGGGAGTACCTGCTGTCCCTGCCGCAGCACCTGGAGTCCATCGCCGACGCCGCCGAGGAGGAGCGAGCGGCTGCCGCGGCGGTTGGCGAGATGGAGCGGGTCGGCCTCCAGGAGGACGGCGAACCGGCCAAGTCTCCCACCGCCGCCGACGTGGAGGCTGCGCACGCGGTGGAACACTTCGACTCTGGGGAGTGGATGGCGCGCGTCGCGGAGACCGCGGCGGGTCTGTTACTGACGGAGGTGCGGGGTATCACGCGGCTCGGCGAACCCGGAGCCGCTCAGCTCGCCGCGGACCTCGAGTACTTCAACAACATCATCTCGGCGCTGTTCAGCGAGCCGCCGTCGGCGCTGAGGACGTACGCCGTTTGCGCAGCCGCGGCGAGGGATTCGTACGCGATATCGGTCAGGGACGCGGAGGGTATGGACGAGGACGTCATCCGCGCCGTCGCGAAGGCGAGGGGGATCAAGCTCGACAAGTAGCTCGAATTAACAATTCTAAATTATCAAAGCGGGCATCTCGTCATCATCAGTCCCACTTTTTATCGGTGAACGCGCGGTGTATCCTGAAGAGCGACGCCTCCGCCAGGTCCTTCGTGAACGCCATCATCTCGTCGCCGTATACGTTGTACGCCCAGAACGTTCCGTCCCTCGGTCGGCACAGGGCGTACTCGGCCGCTGATGATGGAACTCCGTTGGGTGGCTCGTTCTCCTCGCCACAGTTTGCAAATTCGTCCGATACCAGCCCGTCCGGGGTCCGCCTGACGGGGTGAAGCGCCCACTCCTCCAGCGCACCCCCCTCGGGCGGCGCGAACATCGCGCTCGCGGCGGTGAGCAGCTTCGACGACCGCTGCTTGTGCCACGCCACCACCCTCCGCCTGTCGAACTTGACCCCTCGCAAAAACGTCGTCAAGAGCGTCCCCGTGCTCTCGCTGCGAAGCGTTATGTCGCACCCGGTCCCGAACAAGTGCACGCGAAACAGGAACCGCGCCGCGTCATTCTCATGATCCGCCTGGTGACCCCCGTGTGCGTCCGTGCACATGGACTCCACCCGCGCTCGCGGCGTCACCGTCATCTGGTGCCCGCCCCAGTTCAGCGCTCCCATCATCCCGGCCGTCTCGTACGTCCGGTAGGGATGCACGCACAGGAACCCCTCGGACCACCCGTCGGACGATGACCCGCTCCCCGCGCCCCTCAGCTCGATGCACACCGTGGTGCCGTCCCTGAGCTCGTCCAGCGCCAAGCCGCGGGGCGCGACGGGCGACGCCGCCGCCGCCAAGCCGGCCGCCGCGTCGGGAACGTCGGATCGCGTGCGTGCTAGGCCGCCGCGTCCGGGTGACCCGACCGCTAGGTTCGTCTTCGTGCTCGCCGTCCTCGTCGCGCGTTTGTGCGCGAGCGGGTCCTCCCTGCGACGCGCGCGGTCGAACGCGCCGGCGCCTCGGCCCGACGAGGACTCGGTCAGCGCTTTGGTGCTGGAGTGTATGAACGGGTCCACGAAGTGCGTCCACACCAGCTGGAAGGCGCCGAGCGCGGTGCCGCACTTGGCCAAGGTCCACAGCGCCGCGAGCAAGGTTTCCGTCTTTGCGAGCGTGTACGCGAAGAATATCTGTGATGAGGGACGGGGCGCTTGGTCAGAGATGTCGGAGGGGCGAATTGTGGGGAATTCCTGGGGCGTGCCACTCACGCAGGTCAGGCTCGTGACCAGGATCATCATGACGTCTCGGACCACGGTCACGACGCTGGGGATGATGTCCAGGTTGACGTATCGGAGCGCATCCTGGATGCCCAGGTCCACCAGGCTGTCCGCCATGGTGTGGTCTTGGGCGCGACCAAAGTGAAGATTCGTCGGCACCTCCAATAATGCCACTTCCGAGCAGCTGACTGGATGATGCTCGCCGCGAGCTGCCGACTGGCCGAGGGGTGTTCTGTGCCAGTACTTTTGTCGACGTCACTGGTTTTATCATCCCACGACGAGGGCACTTCACACAGGCGCCGAAGACGATGACGGGCGTGATGTGCGCTCCGTGTGCGACTATGGGCGCGGTGGGGACCTCCCTTCCCGCGGCGCGCGGCCGCGTCGCCGGCAGGAAGGTCCCGGCGGGCGCGAAGGGAGGGGCGGTCGTCCGAGGGCGTCGCTCGTCCCGCGGTGTTCGCGTGCGCGCGGCGGGCGGCGGCCTGTTCGGCGCCGCCTCCGCGGTGAACACCCAGGAGATCGCCGCGAAGATCACCGAGATCAAGGAGACCGAGCTGGAGCTCTCGCGTGGGATCTGGCGCGCGGTTGACGCCGCGACGGCTGCCGCCACCGATGCCGTGGCTCCCCTCGCCGGGATGGACCTGACGCGTGGACTCCGCGCAGCCTTCGACGGCGCGCTGCAGGCTGTCCCGGAGCCCATCCGCGAGCGCGTCTCCGCTCTCATCGACATGGTCATGGCCAACGAGGAGCTCGTTCGCACCGTCAGCTCCGTCCCCGACATCGTGTGGGTGCTCGCGATCGTGGCCACCGTCGGTAGCAAGGCGTTGGGACGCGGTTCCTCCGCCACCGCGGGCATGGACGAGTGGGCCGCGCTCGCCGCGGCGGAGGGCGACGAGGAGCCCATCCAGCTCCAGAACTACGACCCGGACGCCATCTACGCGCACTTCAAGAAACGCCCGCTCGTGCTCCTGAAGAGGGGTATACGGTCCGGGTCGCTGCTCGGCGGGTTCGGGTTCAGCCTCTGGCTCGACCGTAAGATGCTGGGCGAGGACCCGCCCGAGAAGAAGAAGGCGGCGGTGGATGCGAAACGCGCGATCCAGCTCAGGGACCTCCTCATCTCACTCGGTCCCACGTACGTCAAACTCGGCCAGGTGTTGAGCAGCCGCCAGGACCTCCTCCCGGCTCCCTACATCAAGGAACTGAGGACGCTCCAGGATTCGGTGCCCCCGTTTGACGACAACCTCGCCAAGCGCATCCTCGCCGCGGAGCTCGGACCCGCGGGCGCCAGGAACCTCAGCCTCGGCGCGGCACCCATCGCATCCGCGTCCCTCGGGCAGGTGTACCGCGGTACGTTGAAGAAACCGGACGGGACGACGGAGGAGGTGGCGGTGAAGGTGCAGAGGCCGGGCGCGCTCGTCGCCATCTCGCTCGACGTCGGCATCATCCGCTCGTTCGCGGAGCCGTGGAGGAAGTTCAAGGGACTCAACACCGACCTCGAGTCGCTCGTGGACGAGTGGGGTATCCGGTTCATAAACGAGCTGGACTACGGGCAGGAGGCGGCGGCGGGTGAGCAGTTCAGGCTCGCGATGGAGTCGAGACCAGACCTCGCGGGCGTCGTCACCACCGCGCCCGTCATGCCGTCCGCGTCCACCCGGCGTGTTCTCACCACCGGCTGGATCAACGGGCAGAGGCTGGATACGTCCGAGGAGGGCGACGTGCCACGGCTGTGCGCGGTGGCGCTCGCGAGTTACCTGGCGATGTTGCTCGACATCGGGACGCTTCACGCGGATCCCCACCCGGGTAACCTCTTCCGCACCGACGACGGCAAGCTGTGCATCCTGGACTGGGGTCTCGTGACCCCCGTGAGCAAGGACCTGCGCACCGCCATCCTCAGCTTCATCGCTCACCTCGTGAGCAAGGACTTTGAGGCTGTCCCAGGTGATCTGGACGCCATGGGTTTCATTCCCACCGGTAAGAGGGAGGCTATGGAGGACTTGGGCGTGGCGAGCGCCATCGGGCTTTTGTTCTCGGCGCTCGCCAAGGGTGGCGGCGCCGAGGGTTTCCGCGCCGAGCTCGGCCTCCCCGACGAGGATCAGATCAAGGAGATTCGTAAGGAGCTCAAGGGCGTGAAAGACATGAAGGTCAGGCGGGAGAAGTTCCTCGAGGCTTCGGGCGGCGCGGACTCGAAGGTTGCGCAGCTCACCCGCGACCTCGAGGGAATCCAGGAGAAGTACGGCAACATCTTCCAGATCCCGTCCTACTTTGGCTACATCCTCCGTTCCTTCTCGGTGCTCGAGGGTATCGGGCTGGCGTCGGACAAGAACTACTCCATCGCCAACGAGTGCTACCCCTACGTCGCCAGGAGGCTCCTCACCGACGACACCCCGGAGACTCGAAGGGCGCTCGAGCAGCTCCTCTACGGCAAGAATGGGCCCAAGGCTCAGCTCTCCGTGAAGCGCGTCAAGCAACTCGCCAACGCGTTCGGCAACTACTCGTCCATCACCAACGTCAGGGAGTCCCCTAGCCCGGTGGACGGAGATGAGCCCGCATCGGCGGGGTTATCGCAAGGGACCAAGGAGGCGCTTCGGCTGGCGTTTGCCCCCGAGGGCAGCCCCGCGCAGGATATCCTCCTCCGCGAGCTGGCCAGGTTCACGGGCGCCGCGGCGTCCAACGCGGTCAACTCCGTCGCGTCCGCGCCCGCGCTCGGGTTCCTCGTGGGCCTGGCGGAGGCGCAGCAGAGGGCGGCGGAGGCGTTGGGCCCGGCGAGGCCGCCGGTGCCAACCGCCATCGAGCTCTTCGCTCCCCTCACCGCCGCGGCGAGGCAGACGGAGGCTGACCGCGAGACCCTCCGCGTCGCCGAGGAGCTCCAGGAGCTCGTCAGGAGCCTCGCGCCCAAATCTCCCGCCTCGTCCGAAGCTTCGTCCAGCTCATGGGTGGACGTGCCCGTGCTCGGCGAGGTGCCGATGCCATCCGCGCCGTCGCTGCCGATGGACGAGCGAATGCTGAGGGAGCTTCTCGAGCTGGCGCCGGAGCTGGCGCCGGGGGCTCAGGCGGCGGCGCTCAGGTTCGGGTCTGTGCTATTAGATCAGGCGGCGGAGCGCGTCGCCGATGCGGAGAAGGAGGACCAGGAGCTCAGGTCCAGGGTCTGAAAATAGAACAACGCTCGCGAATTCTTTAACTATCATCATCCATTAAACCGCGGTGGCTTGCCACAGCTGCTGGAAAGCCTCCGTCGCCATATCCAGCCTCATCAGCTCGTCGTCCAACTCCTCCTCCTCCGCTAAGATCGCCGCCGCCTCGGCAGCCTCCCGGGCAGCCTTCTCGCCCGCCTGTCGTTGCCGCTCCGCGTCGAGGTTCCGCCTGATCTGTCTCCGCCTGTCCCGCCGCACCTTCTCGAGAACCCAGTCCCGCGCCAGCGCCCACCGCGCGGCGGCCATCTTCTCCGACTTATTCTTGACCTTCTTCTTCTTTCTCTTCCGCATGAGGTCCTTCGTTCTGGGCACCGGAGGGTTCGGGGACCTGGGCGACGTGGGCTTCCCGGGGACGCGCGTGGACCACTCCAGGAACGAAGCTCCCGTGCCCACGAGGTGCATGCCCGGGACCACCCGAGCGGTTCGCAGCGCCGTCGCGGTGGATGCCTTCGTCGGTGTCCGCGCGTCGATCGCGCGGGGTTCGCTCTCGGCTTTACGTATGGCCCCGCGCGTGCGCACGATGGACGGGGAGCTCGTCGGCCGTAGCCTCGGTACGTAAGAGCCCTCCGGCTCCAGCGGCGGTCCGTCTGGCATCTCAATCTCATCGTCGAATTGTCCTCCCCGGGCCTTCCGTCCCTTCGTCGTCGCCTTGTGCGTTTTCTTCTTGGCGATCTCCGCTTGCTTTTTCTCCATCGCGTCCACGTCGTACATCAGACTCACGAGTGGATCCTGCTTCACCGGGCTGTACACCGTCACCGTCGCGTTCGGGGACATCGTCTCCTTGAGCCTGAGCTTGCCGTCCTTTCCGGAATTGGCATCCTCCTCCCCGACTCGTCTGAACCCGCCGCCGGTTCTTCCCCAGCCCGGGGACGCGGCGGTCCCTCCGAAATGTCGCGTCGGCGTGAGTACCGCGGGCGAGTGGGGCGGGTTCGTCTCCGCGCCCCACGGCGACGAAGGGATGGACACGTCGTTGAGCCTCTCGAGCAGCGCCTGCTTCGCGGATGATGGGGTGGGCATCTTCGGGGAGCCGAACGACGCGTTCGGGGTGAACGCGGGAGTGCTCGGCGCCGATACCCGCCGATCTATGGGCGAGAAGGCATCCTTGGCGGGAGGAGGCCCCCGCAGGTCCTCCTCATCCACCGACTCCACTATCGCCTGCATCGCTCAGCGTAGCGCCTCTGGGAATGATGAGCCAATTCTGCTCAACCGGAATGATAACAACGTGAAAACTCAGACCGCACCGGCACCTGACATCATGTTCGCGTCCGCCGCGCCGTCTCTCGCGCCCGCGACGAGCTTCACGACACGGACACACCGCCGTGTCCGACCCATCGCATCGGTGTCCCGCTCGGAGGCATCGACCGCGCCCGACCGCCCCTCCTCTCGCAGGAGTGTCCTCCTCCTCGCGTCGGTCCCCGCGCTCCTCCATCCCGGCGTCGTGGCCGCCGAGGAGGCCAGGCAGCCCCCGCGCGATCTCGGCGAGGGTGTTCGGGGTGTCGATCTCATCCCGGGGAAGCCGGACGGCGCGGTGGTGAAGGACGGGGACGCCATCGTCGTGAACCTGAAGGGGAGATTGTTCGCCAAGCAGGGTTGGATCTTCACAGACGACGTCGGCGAGGGCAAGGATGGTCTGCCGCAGTCGCACAGGTTCACGGTGGGCGCGGGTGAGGTCATCCGGGGTTTGGAGATTGGAGTGTTGGGCATGAAGGAGGGTGGCGTGCGGAGGGTGGTGTGTCCGCCGGGCGTGTCGTATCAAGATAAAGAGCAGCAGCCGGTGCCGAGGGACTTCAGCAACCGGCAGCGTCTGTACACGACGATATTCAACCCGACGCGGCTGGCGAACGGGGAAGGGGACACGCTGAGCACGGTGATATTCGACATCGAGCTCGTGAGGGTGGCCAAGTGAGAGAGGGGAGAGTGACCCCGCGTAGTCGTACCCGAGTTGTCGTTAATAACGCCGAGCCTAAAAATGAGAGCGACGTTCTCAGTCCTCGAGCGTGAGCCTGTGCATCAACAGCCCGTTCCTCGCCTGCGCGTCACGTCCCCACCGCCCCTGCCTCGGCTCCTGACCCATACCCGCGAGGACGAACCTGCCGCTGCTCGCCACCGCGAGGGAGTTGACGAACCCGCGCGCCGGTAACGTGAACAGCGGCATGAGCTGCCGGCCGGGTTCGTCGCTGATTTTCCAAACGCGAATCGCTCCGTCGCCCGCTCCCGACGCGCACAGGTCCCCACCCTTGGACACCGCCACGGCGTTGACCCACCGGCCGCACAGGCCGACACTCGAGGGCGGATCCGGTGTCTCCGGCATGCCGCACGCCGCCTGCGCGTCGAGCCTGGACTCCACCGCCGCGTCCACCTCGTCCTCCGTCGCAAACTTGGGCCCAGTCATCTCCTCGCCAAACCCGTGGACGTTCTTCCACTCCATCACGGACCGTTTCTTGGTGGTGGACCACAGCGCCACGGTGCCGTCATCCGCGCCCGTGATCCACGTGTCGGCCGAGGTGAACGCCACGCTCTCGAGCTGCCCGCCCCCCGGACTGGGCCGGAAGATGAGCTGCGAGTCTTCGGCGACTTTCCAAAACCTGCACGTCCTGTCCCTGCCCACGGTCACCACGCGCTCCTTTCGTTGCGGCGCCACCCCTAAGACGTCGCTCTGATGTCCGAACAGGGTATCCACGTACGCCATGTCGTCGAGGGACCACACCTTCAGGGTCTTATCGGTCGACGAGGAGAACATCTGGCCGGTGCCGTCGCGGATGGCGAGGCCGGTCACCGCGCCTCGGTGCGACGCAAACTCGTGCACCTTCTTCATGGTGCGCGTGTCCCAGACGTGGATGCGCTTGTCGGTACCCGCGACGCATAGCATGTTGTGCTCCTGGGAGACCGCGCAGCAGAGCAGCGTCGCGGCGCCGCACTTGGGCGGCGCCATCGGTCCGCCGCCGCCGCGGGTGGGGTCGACAACCGCGGGGGGCCCGCGGGGGAACCGGGTCCTGGCGCCCGTCTCTATGTCCCATCGCGCGATGCTGCCGTCCTTGGACACCGTGTAGCACGTGGAGTCGTCCGGGGTGAGCGACATGCCCGTCACCGACAGCTTGTGCCCGCGGCGGACGTCCCTCCACGCGTCTCCCTCGGTTTCGGTTTCGTCATCCTCATCCACGTCGGAGTCGTCGTCGAGCGTGGGCGCGACGACGCGGTGCGCGATCTCGCGGCGCACGCGGCCCGACTTGGCCATCGCCTCGTTCTTGAGCCTGTTCGCCAGCCTGTCGTGACTGTCCATGTTTCGGATGTTGTCCTCGTCCTCGTCCTCGTCGGACCCCGACCCGTCCTCGGCTTCTTCCCTTCGGAGCTTCTCGAGGTAGGATTTGGCGAGGCGCAGACGCTTCTCGTCGGCGGTCTCCTTGACCTCCTCGTCGCTGTCCTCGTCGCTGTCGCCTCCCTTCTTGCCCTTCTTGCGACCGAACTCGTCCTCGTCGAGCGCGTCCTCGAGCATGTCGTCCCCTCCGGCGTCGTCATCCCTGTCGCCGCCGCCGCCGCCGCCCTTCGCCACCTTCTGCCTGCTCCCCGCGAACGACTTGCGGCCCTTGACCGGCGCCTCGTGCGGCCGCTTCTTGGAGGCGGTCAGCCCCGATGTCTTCTTCGGAGGCATATCGACCGATTGCCCTATCGACCTCCCCTGGGGCCAGAGCCGTCTAGCCTCCTCTCCGATGGATGTGAGGCTTTGGAAAACCATCCATCCTTTTTGCACAAGCAAGTTTTTTTCTCGTCGAAGAACGTGGGCCCTCTGATTTCGCGATGCCGTATG
>Ga0115572_10001302_pt1 | contig 20363 bp, 20 predicted proteins | sample COGITO_mtgs_1206_FD_88681 | JGI IMG/M metagenome (GOLD analysis project Ga0115572, IMG submission 88681) | Pelagic marine microbial communities from North Sea - COGITO_mtgs_120607 | ecosystem: Environmental > Aquatic > Marine > Epipelagic | place: Germany:Helgoland, sampling site Kabeltonne... | reverse complement strand
TTTATCATTTTTTACCAATCCCATTGTTGAGCGATTCAAGCGTCAGCTTAATCCTGTCACACACAGTGGTGCTTTGTTGTTGGGTGTAGATGGTCTGGTTGTGAAAGGGCATGGTAATTCTGATCAAGAGGCTTTTTATCAAGCAATTTGTTATGCATTAGCTCAAGCTGAATCTGGCAGCTCTTCTAAGATCGCTGATATTTTGGATGATATGGCGAGTTGAGTTGTTTTAAATTGCTAAATATCGTTTTTCTGTTCGTTTTCTAATCAAATAACTAAAAAAATCCATCCGTTCGAAAAATTCACTGCTCTAGTGCCTGAGCTTCTCTTTACTGTAACAATTTTTCCCTCATAATACCGTTAAGTTACTTAAGTGGTCTTCATTCTATATGGCCACACGTTTAGTTTATTGAATTATTATGGGTAGTTATTGATGAAGCAGGTTGTTTTGTATTTTCCTGGGCAGGGTGCTCAACAGTTAGGTATGTTGGCTGATCTTGCAGAGCAGTATCCTATTATTAAAGAAACTTTCGACAAAGCTTCTAAGGCCATTGATCAAGACCTTTGGTCTCTTGTGCAAAACGGCCCAGCTGAAGAGCTCAACCTAACTTACAATACTCAGCCAATACTCGTAACCGCCAGTGCTGCAATTTGGAACGTTATCCAGCAAGAGGTGGGTACTGATATCGAAGTAACAGCCGCTGCTGGTCATTCTGTTGGTGAATATTCCGCACTATATGCCGCAGGCATCCTTTCTTTAGAAGATGCTGTACGTCTAGTAAAAAAACGTGGTGAATTAATGGATACCGCAGTACCCGCTGGTGAAGGTGGTATGGCTGCTATTTTAGGCTTGGACAGTGAGCAAATTAAAGCTGTATGTAGCGATGCCAGTTCTGCTGGCGTTGTTGAACCGGCTAACTTTAATGCACCAGGACAAATTGTGATTGCGGGCACCGCTGCAGGTATTGCCGAAGCATGCATCGTTGCAAAAGCAGCAGGAGCTAAACGAGCATTGCCCTTACAGGTAAGCGGACCCTTTCATTCTTCACTAATGCGACAAGCAGCAGAGCCTTTTGTTGAAGCTCTTGAGAATGTTGAATGGTCTGATGCAAATTTTGATGTATACCATAATGCCAACAATGCAGTCAGCTCTGTTGCAGATATGAAGCAGCGCTTAGTTGAGCAGTTATATAGCCCTGTTAACTGGATAGGTGCAGTCGAAGCATCTTCAAAAGGGGCTGAGTTAGCAATCGAAGTTGGCCCAGGCAAGGTAATTAGCGGTTTAAATAAGAGAATAAATAAACAATTAACCACCTTGTCTTCTGGTGATAATGCCAGTTTTGAAAAATTATTAAATGCAATTAAAGGCGAAAAATAATGTCCGATACTGCACAGGATAAAGAATCAAGTAAAAAGCTAGCATTAGTGACGGGAGCCAGTCGTGGGATTGGTAAAGGTATAGCTGAGTCCTTGATTGCTCGAGGCTACAAAGTGGTAGGAACTGCTACTTCTGAATCAGGGTGTGAAAACCTAAGAAAAGATTTAAAAGCGTTGGGCAGTGAGCATGATGCTTTTGTTTTAAATATTTCTGATTCTGAGCAGGTTAATTCTGCGATTGCTGAGTTTCTAACTCAACACGGTACACCTTTTGTTGTTGTGAATAATGCGGGTATTACTCGTGATAATATATTTATGCGAATGAAAGACGATGAATGGCTTGATGTTATTAATACCAACCTTTCTGGAGTCTACCGAGTTTGCAAAAGCTTAATTAAGCCGTTGATAAAAGCGCGCGAAGGCCGCATTATTAACATTAGCTCAATTATTGGTACAACGGGCAATGCTGGGCAGGTTAATTATTCAGCAGCGAAAGCGGGTCTTGAAGGGTTAACACGCTCTTTAGCACAGGAAATCGCTAGCCGAAATATTACGGTTAATGCTATTGCACCAGGTTTTATTGCTACAGATATGACAGATGGCTTGCCAGAAAATCAAAAAGAAGCCATTCTAGCGTCCATCCCTATGAAGCGTATGGGCGCAACACACGAAATTGCAGGCAGCGTTGCTTTCTTAGCAAGTGACGATGCAGCATATATTACAGGCCAAACCATTCATGTGAATGGTGGCATGAACATGGGTTAATGAACTAGGAAGTAAAACATGAGCAACATTGAAGAACGCGTAAAGAAAATTGTAATTGAACAACTTGGCGTTAAAGAAGAAGAAGTTAAATCTTCATCTTCTTTCGTTAATGATTTAGGTGCTGATTCTCTAGATACCGTAGAATTAGTTATGGCGCTTGAAGAAGAATTTGAAACTGAAATCCCAGATGAAGATGCTGAGAAATTAACCAGTGTTCAAGAAGCTATCGACTACATCATTGCTCACTTATAATAGTGTGCTTTAAATGATGTATTGATATTGGAATTATCAGATTTAAATTTTCATGAGCTCTTTTGCGAGCTCTTATGATAATTTCATAAAAAGCCGCCTCTTATTCAGATTGCGGCTTTTTTATTGTCTACTGTGGCAAAAATCAAAAAGTTAAAAAATTAGCAGTAGCGATGTATAGATGACTAGCTAGTTGAAAGTAGTTAAGTGAAAATAGTTAGATAAAAATAATTTAACATGTTCGAAGTATTTAGTTCGTATCATGCTTATTTTGTAATAAGTTTTAGCGTTTGCTAGATCGGGAGATCATTTATGGGTTCACGTCGAGTCGTCATCACAGGTTTAGGTATGGTCAGTCCACTGGGCAATACTGTGGATTCAAGTTGGAAGTCGTTAATTGCGGGTGAAAGCGGAATTAGTAAGATTGAATCATTTGATTGTGAAGGTTTTGCTACTCAGATTTCAGGGCAAATTAAGGACTTCGATGTTACTCAATATGATTTAACGACAAAAGATGCACGTAAAATTGATGTATTTATTCAATATGGATTGGCTGCTGCCTATGAGGCAATGAAAGACGCCAAATTGGATGATAATGCAGAATCAAAAGCCATTGATGAGAATCGTATCGGTGTTGCTGTTGGTTCAGGTATTGGTGGTATTAGTACAATTGAACAGACGGTATTGGATCTAGACAAGAAAGGTCCGCGTCGTGTTTCACCGTTTTTTATTCCTGCAAGTATTGTCAATATGGCAGCAGGAAATATTGCTATTAAATATGGTCTGAAGGGGCCTAACTTTGCTATCGCAACGGCCTGCACAACCGGGACTCATAATATTGGCTATGGTGCACGAACCATTGCCTATGGTGATGCTGATATCATGGTTGTGGGTGGTGCTGAAATGGCAACTTGTCCCGCTGGCGTTGCTGGCTTCGCTGCTGCTCGTGCCATGACTACTCGAAATGATGACCCGACAAAAGCGAGTCGTCCATGGGATAAAGACAGAGATGGTTTTGTCTTGGGTGATGGCGCTGGTATTTTGGTTTTGGAAGAATATGAACATGCCAAAAAGCGAGGGGCAACAATTTACGCCGAGCTTGCTGGGTTTGGCATGAGTGATGACGCGCATCATATTACTAGTCCACCAGAAGATGGTAGCGGTGCAAGGGCAGCCATGCAAAATGCGTTGAATGATGCAGGCATGACGGCCACGGATGTGCAGTATATTAATGCACATGGTACATCGACTCATGCGGGTGATATTGCAGAAACAGCTGCTATCCGAAGCATCTACGGTGAGCATGCTGATAAAGTTGCTGTATCATCATCGAAATCAATGACTGGACATTTGTTAGGGGCCGCTGGTGCAATTGAAGCTATCTTCACTATTAAAGCAATAACTGACAGTATTGCACCACCAACCATTAATCTAGATGAAGCTGGTGAAGGCTGTGATTTAGATTATGTTCCTAATACGGCTAGAGAAATGAATATCGATGCCGCAATTTCTAATTCATTTGGATTTGGTGGTACCAACGGATCTCTACTATTTAAAAAGTTGTAGGTGTTGTAATTTAAGGGGCGTTATTAAATTTGTTATTTTTAAACGGTGAATTAGTTGATTCTCAAGATCAAATAATTAACTTCCAAGATAGGGCATTTCATTATGGGGATGGAGTTTTTGAAACTCTACGAATTCACCGTGGTGAAATTCCTACTTGGCCCTTTCATTTTGAGCGTTTATTAAGTGCGCAAAAAAAATTAAAGCTACCTCTAGAAAATTTCTTCTCAGACTGGAAACAGTTTGTCGATACACACCTTCATAACATCAAGTCAGGATGCGCTAAGCTGGTTATTAGTCGGGGTATTGGGCCAAGAGGTTATCGACCACCAGATCCTGCGACCATTAATTGGTGGGTTCAAATCAGTGATTTACCAGAGTCTATTGTATGTAATGAACGAAAAACGAATGAACAAGAAGGTAAGCAATTAACTCTTTGTTCGCATAGACTATCTCGACAGCCAGCTTTTGCCGGGTTAAAACACTTAAATCGCCTCGATCAGGTCATCGCTCGATCTGAATGGGGAGACCTGAGTGAATTTGATGAAGGTATTATGTTCAACCTTGATGGTCATGTCATTGAGGGTACAATGTCGAACATCTTTTGGTTAGAAGGCCAGCAGATTTATACTCCAAACTTGAGTTTTGAGGGTGTGGATGGATGCGTTAGGCGCTGGATAATCAAACATAAATTGGCATCTCATAATCCTGTAAAAATTCTTGAAGCTGTTAGCTTAAATCGTATATTGTCAGCAGATGCCGTTTTTATTAGTAACAGCTTAAGTGGTATTCAGAGTGTTGCTCGAATCCAAGATGCCTCTATTCCTATATCTACCTTAGTGAGCAAGTTAGCGATAGAATTTAATGGTTACTATGCTTAGATAAAGCTTAAATAAATATTAAAGAAAACGGTTAAATTTAATGATTAAGAAGTTATTTTCATTGTTCGTATTGATGGCGCTAGTCGTCAGTGCGGGATTAATTTACGTGCTCAAAAAGCCTCTCGATATTCCAAGTGGCGAAGAGACGATAAGTATTCAAATCAACCAAGGCCAAACATTATCTCAACTAGCCTATAATTGGGAAAATCAGGGTTGGTTGCCATCTGCGCGTTTATTTCTGCTACAGGCTAAGGTATTAAAAAATGCCAAGGAAATTAAACCTGGCGAATATGACGTTCCAGAAAATACTAATATGATGGAGCTCTTATCACTATTGACGAAAGGCTCGAATAAAAGATATCGCGTAAGCTTTATTGAAGGAACTCGGTTGAGGGACGCATTACTTAATTTAAAAAATGCACCGAATTTAATTCAAGATATTCAGCCTTTAACTATTGCGAAGGTACAAGAGCTTTTAAAACAAGATAAGATTCCTGAAGGTTTATTGTATCCAGATACTTATGTGTATCAGTCCGGTGATTCTGTATCTTCAATTCTGAAACAATCCCACCAGCGTCTACAGCAAGTACTAGAGCAAGAGTGGCAGCAGCATCTAACTAAACAGTCTGAAAAGCTTCCTTATAAATCGGCTTATGAAGCATTGGTTATGGCCTCGATTGTTGAAAAAGAGACAGGGCAGGCTCATGAACGTCCTGAAATAGCCGGTGTTTTTGTGCGTCGTTTACAGAAAAATATGCGTTTAGAAACTGATCCAACTGTTATTTACGGTTTAGGAGAAGCTTTTAATGGTAACTTACGAAAAAAACATCTAAGAGATCGCAGTAACCCTTATAATACGTACCGTAATAAGGGGCTACCTCCAACGCCAATTGCACTAGCTGGGCGTGAAGCCATTAATGCGGCTTTGAACCCTGATAATGGACAGAGCTTATATTTCGTGGCAAAAGGGGATGGCAGCCATTATTTTTCAAAGACACTCGCTGAACATAATCGCGCAGTAAGAGAATATCAGATCTTTAGGCGCAGCAAAGAATACCGTTCTGCGCCAGCAACCAATTAATTCGCGTCATCGCAAAAGTAACAAGTAGATATTTATTATGAGTACAAGTAATCGCCAAGGCGATGCGTTGGGAAAATTTATAACGTTTGAAGGCGGAGAAGGTGTTGGTAAATCGACCAATATTGAGTTTTGTCGTAATTTGCTTAAACAGCAAGGAATAGACGTTATTGTTACTCGTGAGCCTGGCGGGACTGAAATAGCAGAGATAATTCGTGAAGAGTTATTAAAAAAACCTCACCAAGAACGCATGAGTGATATCACTGAATTACTTCTCGTATTTGCGGCCCGTGCTCAGCATATTGAAGCCTTTATAAAACCTGCTTTGGCCCGAGGGAGTTGGGTGTTATGTGACCGTTTTACTGACTCAACAATTGCTTATCAAGGTTTTGGACGGGGTCTAGAAATTAAGTTAATTGATCAGTTAAAGCTTATTGCACAGCAAGGAATTGAACCTGATAAAACATTCTTGTTGGACGCTCCTGTTGATATTGGTATGGGGCGCGCAAGATCGCGTGGGCCAGCAGATCGTTTTGAAGTTGAGCAATTAGATTTTTTTAATCGTGTGCGCGAGGGATTCTTATCCATTGCATCTTCCTCACCTGAGCGCGTTGAAATAGTTGATGCTGGGCAGGTGCTTTCTGAGGTGCAGTCCGATTTGCAGACAGCAATTAACTTGTTGCTAAACGTATCAAATACTTGAGGCAGTTATCATGGCTATAGATGAAACTGAGTTGGCAGAACAAAATCGATCTGCACGACAAGTATTGCTGCAAGATATCCCATGGAATTCTAAAATATGGCATGAACTGGTTCAGCGTTATTATGACGTAGGCTTGCCTCATGCTTCATTATTATTGGGTAATGAAGGTACAGGTAAAAGACCTCTGGCATATCGTTTAGCAAAATTTTTATTGTGCAAAGCTGTCGATAAAAAACAAACTCAGCTTTCAAGTTTTTGTGATCAATGCCACAGCTGTCAACTAATGGATGCTGGAAGTCATCCTGATTATTTTGTGTGCGATCAAGAGGCGAAAGGCAAACAGATTAAAGTTGATTTGGTTCGCCAGGTAAATGAATTTTTAGCTAAGACTCCACAGATATCAACATGTCAGGTAGTTCAAATTTATCCGGTTGAAGCCATGAACCTAAATGCCTCGAATGCCCTGCTGAAAACACTAGAAGAGCCATCGGGTGAGACGTATTTATTTCTTATGGCTGAGCGTCTAGGTTCGGTTTTACCGACCATTCGCAGTCGTACTCAACGCATAAATTTACATCCCCCATTAACAGAACAAGCACTGGCTTGGTTGTCTCAGCAAATGCCTGGGACATCAGAAGAAGATCTTACTCAAGCGCTCCGTCAATGTGGTGGTGGTCCATTGAAAGCGCAAGCTTGGCTGAGAAACGGTCTTCTAGCACAAGACTCTGCTTATGTGAGTTTAATGCAAGGCTGGCTTGGAGGAAATCAACAGCTCCAAGATGCTAGCAAGGGTCTGTCAAAGTATGAATTACTTGATACGATCAATTGGTGGACGAGTTTTAGCTTAGATATTATGAAGGTTGGTATGGGGGCAGAGGCACATCAGCTTAACAACCCAAATCAGCTTGAATGGTTTCAACAGTTAGCCGGTACCGTCTCACGTTTAAAGCTGTTAACCTTACAGCATAAATTACAAGAAATTGCAGGTAGACTTGCCGCAGGGCAAGGAAACTATAATGCATCATTATTAATAGAATCGATGTTACTAGATTGGCAACAATCATTTACATCATAAGAGGCTAACATGAATCCAAGAAGTGGTATTTTATCGCTTACCATCAAAGATAAAGCAGTTCTTTACGCAGCCTATATGCCGTTCATACAAGGCGGTGGTTTGTTTATTCCAACGGGTAAGCAATATGAATTGGGTGAAGAAGTTTTCATGTTACTTAAATTAATGGACGAGCCTGAAAAAATTCCAGTAGCAGGAAAAGTTGTTTGGCTTACACCTAAAGGCGCGCAGGGAAATAAAGTTGCGGGTATTGGTGTGCAATTTACGGGTGATGACACTATTGCTAAAAACAAGGTTGAAACGTATTTGGCTGGCGCACTTCAGTCTGACCGTTTAACTCACACCATGTAAGTATGAAACGATTTAATTATAGAAAGTGGGGTGCAGGTGATTTCTAAATTACCCCGATGGGTAGAGTTCGGTTCATTTGTCTTAGCCCTAGTTGCAGGGCTGATTAATGCAGTCGGTTTATTAGGGTTTAAACACCAGTCCATTTCACATTTATCAGGAACCGCTACTCTATTGGGTACGGGGCTGATGAATGAATCCTTTCTTAATGTTTATTATTTAATCTTTATTTTAATTAGCTTCCTTTTGGGTGCGGCAGTTCCCGGATATATTTTGCGAAGCGGGTCGTTAAAACTAGGAAAGAACTATAGTTTTTTACTTATTTTAGAGGCTTTGTTATTACTTGCAGCCGTTTACTTTTTAACCGGGGATTCACTTAATGGCCATTATTTGGCTTCCGCAGCTTGTGGATTGCAAAATGCAATGGCAACTACTTTTAGCGGTGCGGTAATTCGAACTACTCATGTAACGGGTATATTTACGGATCTGGGTATTATGCTGGGAGCTAGAGTTCGAGGAGAGCATTTTGACAATAGAAAAGCATTATTACTTATTCTGATTATTGTAGGATTTATTTTAGGCGGAACTGTGGGAGCTTTTCTTTATTCCATCTTAATGTTTGAAGCCTTATATATTCCAGCGGGAATTTGTGTTTTGTTGGCTATTTCTTATTCGATTTATGCTTCAAAATTTCGCTCTACGTAAAAGCTTTCGGTTATTTATTTTATAAACTCTTTCGCCTGATAAATCACCCATAATGGATCATCTAATGTAACCTCATGTCCTGCTGACGTATGATACTTGATGTTAGATTGTGTGCTTTTCGCAATGTCTATGGAGCAATCTACATTCACCAATCGATCATTTTCTGATGCCAGGATTAGAAGCTTAGTAGCATCAATATTGATTCTTGTTTTGAATTTTCTAGCCGCTTGAGCTTGTCGGTAAGCATTGGCTAAAGATACGGGGTGATTTTTAGCTTCTGTAATCCATTGTTCTAACAACTCTTTGTTAATAGGGTTGTTGGATGTTAATGAATAGATTGATGATTCTCTTAATGAGATTGGCTGAAGAATGGCTAATAGCAGTTTTAGAATGGATAGGGGGCGCATCCTTTTCGTAAGAGGACTCAATCCTGCGTGACTCGAATTAATAATAATGGCCTTATCAATTTCATCCGGGTAATCATTTAGCCATTGCAGGGTTATCATTCCACCTAAAGATAGCGCGAGTATGGTTACTGGCCCCTCTAGCTTTAATTTCTTTACTTCATTTCTTATGTCTTCAAGTGCAAATTTAATTGATACTGGGCTGGCTTCCTTATATCTATCTCCATTACCTGCAAGATCAATTGGAATGATTTTTTGATGCCCAAAGGCCGCTTTTAGTTGCTCGGGAAATTCTCCCCAGTGGTGGGTTCCTCGAGTCAGGCCCCTTAATAGAATGATTGATCTAGTCATGATGCTTATACCACAAGTTTAATGCTTCTCTTCTAGATTGCTCTCTAGCACGTCCGGTAGGCAACCAATTATTCCAAGATCGTCCTGCGCGAATTAGAAACTCCATGAGCGTTAAGTGCCCCCTAAGCGTTCTTTGTAATCGATGAGGCTTCATAGGATTAAACACACCTAAGCGGCTTAGCTGCAAGGGATTTTTCTTTAACCAGCGCCAAGAACCCATTTCAAGTGTCAGTGGGATTAAGTTACTGCGAGACTTACAGGCTTCCAAATAACTATAATCCCATAAGTCTCCATGCGTTAAATAATGATGAGACTGTGGTTCAAATAAATAATCATTGTTAGGGTAGTTTCGAGTTAGTAGTTGATAAAGGCTGTGGATATCAGGTAGGTGCTCTATGGGTTTTTTTGTTGATGCCATAGGAAACCAAAGCCGGTCTGTTGATCCAAACCCTGAATGGCAATCTAACAGTAAGGCCAGTGGTGAATGAAGCGATTCATTAATGACTAGGCGTGTAAGGCTATCGGATTCTATTTCCATTTGCCCTGGCTTGCCTCTAAACCACGGGAGGTGAGAACTTATTCTATGCCCACCAATCAAAGGAGTTACGCGTCCCAGTGCATCGACAGGTGCGTTGCGCATTAGATCTACATAATTTCCGTTACAGCGAAAATGGTGTTTAAAGCCAACGGGATTTACGATTGGTATGAACCAAATAGCGATATTTTCCAATGTGTATTGGATGCTTTCATCCCACTGTATCCGTTGTATAAAATTATCCAAAAAAGACAAAACAACTTGAGCACCAATTCTTTCTAAGCCATGAACCCCGCCAACAAAGAACAAAACAGGGGCATCGGGCTTATTACTGCCAAATTTCAAGCTGTGTAGGGGTAGGTGTGAATTCCCGTAGGGAATCTTTGCGAGAACTTTATGCTGGGCAAGCTTGTGGCTGGATTCAATTAAGCTTTCTAATTGATTAAACTCGTGAGGATTATCGAGAAAGCCTAACTGTTCTGAAAAGGAGCTCCTGAAAGGTTTTTTTGGTTTTTCACCCAAGGTGTTGTCTCGTATTAGAAATTTAATGAATATTAATTAGAGCATTCAAAACGAGGCTTGGGTGTTAAGGTTTTGTTAAATCCGCCTAAAGTAAGCTTTTAACTACTTCAATGGCCTTTTCCATACAATCTTTTGTTGTATGAAAATGTGGAGAGAAACGAACACCGCCCCCTCGGTTTGCGCAAACGACATTCTTATTCATCAAATCATGATACATTTTTGTTGAATCCATTCCCTCAAATCGAAATGTTAAAATTCCCGCTCTGATATTTGAGTTTTGAGGTGACAAAATTTCTGCGCCTAATGCTTGAAGTTTTTCTAGCAAGAATGCGTGATTTAATTCAATAGCATCAGAAACATTTTCAAGGCCAAATTCTAATAATAAATCGGTGCTTGCTTCTAGCGCATATCCTGCAAGCATATTAGGGCTGCCGCACTCAAAACGCTGAGCTGTAGAGACAGGCTCCCAATCCTTAATTGAGAAATCACCAGCGCCTTTGATCATGTGCCAACCATATTGATAAAGGTTAAGGTTCTTAATGTGGTTTTCATTAACGAAGAAAAAGCCTAAACCCTCTGGCCCTAACATCCATTTATGACCATCTGCCATAGCAAAATCGATGTGCCAGTCGTCGCATTTAAATTCCATTGCGCCAACGGCTTGAATGGCATCAACACAGAATAATACGTTATTGGTTTTACAAGCTTCACCGAGCTTCGCTAAATCTAGCTTGATACCAGATGCATATTGAACCGCACTGATGGATATTAATTTAGGTTTGAGGGTGGATGAGTTAATGGCATTGAGTATTTCAGCTTCTGGGTCATCTTTTGAAATATGAATTTTCTGAACGATGACACCAAACTTTTGCGTTAATGATTCCCAAACGATTCGATTAGAAGGAAATTCATCGTCACTAATTAATACGATATCCCCAGCTTGCCAATCTAAGCCATAGGCAACTAAAGATAGGGCTTCTGAGGTGTTCTTAACAAGTGCAACGCAATCTGGATTCTTGCTACCCACCAGTTTTGCCAATTTAATTCGTAAGTCTTGGTCTTTTTTTAACCAGGTTAAATAACCTTGAGCACCAGTTTGGCAGTTTTCTTCAGCGAATTTTTGGACTGCATTACTTGTGCATCTTGGCCAAGGGGAGACTGCGGCATGGTTTAAATACATGCAGTTATTATTTACTGGAAACTGTTCTTCAAGAGTTTTGAGGTTTTCAGAGGATAAAGGCATATATTTATAGCTCATTTTCAGTGATTCATTGATTCTCAAGGCTGTAACAAAGATACTTGAGGTTTAATTATTTACCCCAATATAGCTTTAATAACATCTCATTAACGATTCAGCGTTATTATTTAGTTTTAAGCATACAACAATGCACAAAAAGAGGCACAGCAAGATATGACTCAGGTTAAGTCTGCGTTTGAATTTATCAGCAGTACAGAAGTAAGTTCCCTTAATTTAACCGTTGAGCATTATCAGCATAAACAAACCGGTGCTGTTCATTATCATCTTGCGGCAGACAACCAAGAAAAAGTGTTTATGGTTGCTTTGCGCACTATGCCAAAAGACAGTACTGGTGTTGCTCATATTCTTGAGCACACCGCATTGTGCGGTAGTGATAAATACCCTGTGCGTGACCCTTTCTTTATGATGACACGTCGCTCTTTAAATACCTTTATGAATGCAATGACCAGTAGTGACTGGACAGCGTACCCTTTTGCTTCTCAGAATAATAAAGATTTTGATAACTTACTGAGTGTTTATTTGGATGCAGTTTTCTTTGCTCGTTTAGATGAGCTGGACTTTGCCCAAGAAGGGCATCGTGTTGAATTCGAAGAAATGGAAAATCCCGAGACCGACCTAGTTTACAAGGGTGTGGTATTTAACGAAATGAAAGGGGCCATGTCCTCTCCGGTCAGTCAGCTTTGGCAGAAAATCAGTAAGCATCTGTTCCAAACAAATACCTATCACTACAATAGTGGTGGTGAGCCTGCTGAAATCACCAACTTATCGTATGACCAGTTAAAGTCATTCTATAAAAGTCATTACCATCCAAGTAATGCCATCTTTATGACATTTGGTGATATGGATGTGGCTGAATTACATGAGAAAATTGATCAGCAAGCTTTAACTAAATTCGAAAAGCAAGAACATAAGTGGTCAGTACCTCTAGAGCAGCGTCTTGCTGCACCGATTCGTATTGAAGAGTCGTACGCAGTGGAGGCTGAAGATAAAGAAGCATTAAATAATAAAACTCATCATGTCATTGCATGGTTGTTAGGGGAATCTGCTAATTTAAAAGAACAATTAGAAGCACACCTGTTATCACAACTCTTATTAGATAACAGTGCTTCTCCATTACGGAAAGCGCTGGAGAAGTGTGAGTTTGCTTCTGCACCGTCCCCTATGTGTGGGCTTGAAGATTCAAATCGTGAAATGAGCTTCATGTGCGGTGTTGAAGGCAGTAATGTTGCAGACGCAGAGGCCTTTGAGAAGCTTGTTTTCGAAGTTCTAAATGATGTGGCTGAGAAAGGTGTTGAGCAAGAAGAGATCGATTCTGTACTGCACCAGTTAGAATTCCATCAGCGTGAAATTGGCGGTGATAGCCATCCGTATGGAATGCAGCTTATTTTCAGTGGCATGAGCGCTGCGACTCATTATGGTGATCCTGTTGCCATGATTAACATTGAACCTGCATTAGCGGCTTTGAAAGAAGATGCGAAAGATCCACAGTTTGTACAAGGCTTGGTTAAAGAATTATTGCTTGGCAATCGTCATTTTGTCCGTTTGACCTTGCGACCTGACAGTGAGTTAGGTGCGGAAGAGCTGCGTATAGAGAAATCCAAACTGACCAAAATGAAAGCGGCGTTAAGTAAAGAAGAAGCCCAGGCGATAGTGCAACAAGCACTGGATTTAAAAGCTCGTCAAGAACAAGAAGATGACGGTGATATCTTACCATCCGTTGGTCTTGAAGATGTTCCTGCTGAAATTAAATACCCAGAGCCTGATGATGAAGCCATTCGCACAGCCGCTAAGTTAGCTAGTAACTTTACCAGCTACAGTACCGGCACTAATGGCATTGTTTATCAGCAGTTAATTAATAACTTACCTGAGTTAAATGCAGAAGAATTACAGCTACTCCCTTTACTAGGTTATACCTGGACAGAGGTTGGCGCGGGTGGCAATTATTTAGAGCAACAGCAAAAACAAGCAGCATATTGTGGTGGTATTTCAAGCTACGCCAGTATTAAACCAAAAGCGATAAGTAGCGATAGTAAGCAAGATGAAATGCTGGCGTATTATACTTTTTCGGGCAAAGCCCTTGCGAGTAACCAGCAAGAATTTAGTGACTTAATGCGTGAAACAGCTCTACAAGCAGATTTTTCTGATGTTGAGCGTGTTGGCGAATTAGTTGAGCAGGTAAGTGCTCGACGATTACAAGGTATTACAGGTAATGGTCATGGTTTGGCCATGCAGGTAGCGGCGGCTCAAGTAACAGAGCATGCAGCTATGATGAGTGATATTTCAGGCTTACCGTTAACCCAGCGTTTAAAAAATACGTTCGGTCAAGATTCTACGGATCAGGTGAAACAATTAGCCTCTGAGTTACAGTCATTACAGAAGAAGGTGATTAGTCAGCCAACCGAAGTATTATTGATTCAAGATAAAGAGCAATTAAATGCTCATGCTCAATCAGTATCAGCTTGGCAGCAAGACTATTCAGAATCTGAGTTTCACATTCAATCGATTGATACCAATAAACTAGCCAGTAGCGCAGTTCATAATTATTGGATGGTCGATAGCCAGGTGAACTTCTGTGCTATGGCATTTCCAACAGTGAATCAACTTCATCCTGACGCACCGGCATTATCTGTAGCGGCTGGTATTTTGCGCAACGGATTCTTGCACACGGCAATTCGTGAGCAAGGTGGTGCTTATGGTGCTGGTGCTAGTCAAGATTCAACGTTAGGCATTTTTAAGTTTTACTCTTATCGTGATCCGCGCATTGAGGGAACTTTTGATGACTTTAGTGCGTCTCTATCATGGATATTAAACGATGCAAAAGATGAGAGTCTTGTTGAACAATCAATTCTTGGCATTATTGGATCGATGGATCGACCTAGTTCTCCGGCGGGAGAGGCAAAGTCCATTCATCATGCATTGAAGGCAGGCCGTACTCCAGAGCGCCGTTTATCATATCGCCAAGGTTTATTGGCGGTCACTTTAGCCGACGTGAAACGTGTTATTGAGACCTACTTATTAAATACTGAAGGCAAAAAAGCGGTACTAGCACCTAAGGGAACAAGCGACATTGCTGAGAAATTAGGATTGAATGCAATCGAGCTCTAGATTAGAATGATTCTCAACTTCAGGTTTTATTAACAAACGTGTTTCTAAGCCGCATCTCTATTCAATGTATAAATAGAGAGCGGCTTTTATATTTGTATGCAGGAATAATTGAATATGATGTCTTGGCATAAAGCAGTACCAGCGATAATCTTCGCTTCTGCTGTGGTTTCTCTGTCAGTCCCAAGTTTTGCGGATCAGGCTACCTTAAAAGAAAGTCAAAGTGTTGTTGCTTCTGACACTCAGCAGTCTGCAAATTCACAAAAGAAAGTGAATAAGCTAGACGATGACTACCAAGCATTGCTGCAGGATTTTCGTGCAACGAATGCAGAAATAGATCAGTTGAAGCTTTATAACAAGCAAATGAGTGAAATCGTTGCAAACCAAGAAAGCGAAGTATCTAACATTGATCAGCAGATTCGTGATATTGAATTTACTGAGCAGGGTATTTTGCCACTAATGAGCCAAATGTTAGATGCATTAGAGTTATTTAATCAGCTAGACCTTCCTTTCCTAATGAAAGAGCGAGATGTACGCCTAGCAAAATTAAGGGATCTAATGACCCGTGCTGATATCACTGTTTCTGAAAAATATCGACGCGTTTTAGAAGCCTATCAAATAGAAGTTGAATACGGCCGCACCTTAGAAACCTACCGTGAAAAAGCCGATGACAATATTGTTTATGACTACCTCCGTATTGGTCGAACAGCGCTTTATAGATTAACTCTTTCTGCAGATAATGTTTGGGTGTGGAATAAAACAACTAATCAATGGGATGCAATCGATCACAGTTTACTAAGGGATATTCGTAAAGCTCAAGATGTTGCTCGCCAAACAGCGGCACCTGAACTATTGACCTTGCCGTTGCAAGCGCCACTAACTTCGCCAGTAACAGCTAAAGGTGGCAACTAAAATGACGATTAATATGAAAAGAGTTAGCCGTTCAGTTTCTAAAGCATTTAACTTTAATGCACTAAAAGCCTGTTTACTTACGCTGTGTGTTATCACCGGTGTAAATGCTAATGCAGAAGATGCCAAAGACTCTGTTGTTGATCAACCTGTTAAAACCTTAGAAGGTTTACTTCAGCAAGTTAAAGAATTCCAACAACAAGAATCCTCAATTAATAAACAGCGTGAAGCTGAGTTTTATTCAAACAAGCAGCAACAGCAACGGTTATTGAATAATGCTAAGGCTGAATTAAAGGCAGAGCAAAAGAGAGCGGATGAATTAAAAGACCGTTTTGACGAAAATGAAAAGCGTTTAACCGAAAAAGAAGATGAACTTAGGTTGAGAGTAGGTAACCTTGGCGAAATGTTTGGGGTTGTTCGCCAAGTTGCTGATGATTTAAATGGAACCTTGTTAACGAGCCTTACTCGTGCAGAAAAACCAGTACGTAGTGCAGATTTGGATAAGCTTTCACAAGCGAAAGAATTGCCAAATATTCAGGAGTTACAAGCTTTGTGGCTAACCCTGCAAGAAGAAATGACTTTAACAGGCCAGATTAGCCAATTTAAAGCGCAAGTTGTGCAGAATGATGGCAGTGAAAAAGAACAGCAGGTAACACGAATCGGTGCATTTACGGCGTTAACGAAAGAAGGTTATTTACGTTTTGATGAAGAAACCGGACGTTTAATTTCAATGGCTCGCCAACCTCAACAAGCCGGCTTGATTGATGATTATTTGTCTGGCGGTGAGGGGGAAATTAATGCCGTTGCAATCGATCCCACCCGAGGTGCTTTATTAGGCTTAGTGTTATCGAATCCTGATCTAATAGGACGCATTAAACAGGGCGCTTTAGTGGGTTATATTATTATTGCTCTGGCCATTATTGGCTTGCTACTAGCTGCTTGGCGATTGGTAACTCTATTTTCCATTCGTAAGAAAGTTGAAGCTCAAATTAAGCAACTTGATCAACCAAAACCCGATAACCCGCTGGGTCGTGTACTAGCGGTTGCAACAGATGATATTACTGATCAAGAAACGCTGGAACTTAAAATAGATGAGGCCATTCTAAAAGAAGTACCGCAGCTAGAGAAAGCACAAACAATGATTAAACTGTTTGCTGCTATTGCACCTCTGCTAGGCTTGCTAGGAACAGTGACAGGTATGATCGCAACGTTCCAAGCTATTACCAATTTCGGTACAGGTGACCCTAAGCTGATGGCCGGCGGTATTTCACAGGCACTTATTACAACAGTATTAGGTCTAGTGGCGGCGATTCCATTGTTACTTTCTCATAATTTAGTGAGCAGCCAAAGCAAGCGCCTAGTTCAGATTCTTGATGAACAAGCAGCAGGTTTGATTGCGAAAGCCTTAGAAGGCCGCAAAACAACAATAGCTAAAAAAGAAGATTAATCATGTTTGAATGGTTATTTGATTTTCTTGATCGAGGTGGCCCAGTTTTGTACGCAATTTTACTTGTGTGCTTATTTCTGTGGACCTTGATATTAGAGCGTTTGTGGTTTTTCTATCGATCTATGCCAAAGCGAGTTATTAGCTATAAGCGTGACTGGGCCGACCGCAGCGAAAGGAAATCATGGACTGCACGTCAGATTCGCAGTTACATGATTAGTCAATTTAAATTAGAAACACAAACCTGGCTATCCTTTATAACCCTATTGATTGCTATTTGCCCCTTGATGGGCTTATTAGGCACAGTGACAGGAATGATCAGTGTATTTGATGTTCTTGCGGTTACTGGCACCGGTAATGCTCGAGCAATGGCTGCGGGTATATCACAAGCTACTTTACCGACTATGGCTGGACTTTTAGTGGCATTAACGGGTTTGTATTTTAAAGCACGCTTTCAGCGACTTGCTCAGCAAGGCCAACAGAAATTAGCGGATACCTTAATTGCTGATTAGCAGTAATGGATTTATTTTATGAGTAGAAGACGACATACCGCCACAGAAACTGATGAAAGCGATATCGACATCACCCCGATGCTTGATATCGTTTTTATTATGCTTATCTTTTTTATTGTTACTACGTCTTTTGTTAAAGAGTCCGGCGTAACCGTAAGTCGACCAAGCGCAGAAACAGCAGTTGAGCAAAAGGGCAGTAATATCTTAGTTGCTATTCGTCCTAATGGTGAAATTTGGATTGATCGTCGCTCAATTGATGTGCGTGCCGTGCGTGCCAATATTGAACGCCTAAAAGCAGAAAACCCTGAAGGCGCAGTGATTATTCAAGCAGATGAATATTCGAATACAGGTCTGTTAGTTAAAGTAATGGATCAAGTACGCTTAGCAGGGGTTAGTAATATTTCAATCTCCGCAGAAACATCGGGTAGCTAGATTCGATATGAAATTGATTGTCGCTTTTTTATGTTCCGTTGTTGTTACCGGCAGTATTTTTGCGGTAATGAATAGCATGGTCACTACCGATGCTGAAATGAATAAAAATCTTGGCGAGCAAACTGTCATTGATTTTATTCGCTTGAAACAAGATAGCGAAAGCCGAGTTAAGGAGCGTGAAAAGAAAGAGCCACCTAAGCCGAAGAAGCCACCAATGCCTCCTCAGCAAACTGCTCAGCAAAATACGCCGATGAAGCAAATTGCAATGCGGTTGCCAAACATTACTCCAGACTTATCGTTAGCCAATAAAAGCTTATTGGGTGACGCTCAAATTGGTATGGGCTTTGGTGACGGTGATGTTATTCCACTGGTTCGTATGCCTGCACAATACCCAAGTAAAGCGAAGCGAAGAAATATCGAAGGTTTTGTAAAAGCGCGCTTAGAAATTAATGCCTTGGGAACGGTAGATTCTGTAGAAATTATCGACTCGAAACCTCGCGGGGTTTTTGAACGTTCTGCGATTCGTGCTTTGTATAAATATAAATTTAAGCCACAGATCATTGATGGCAAGCCCCAGCCGCAAACAGTAACCCAAACCCTTGATTACGTTTTGGATAAGGGGTGATTATGAAAATAATGCGTATTTTATACTCCATGTTGATGCTGTCAGCACTTGCAACTTCTGTTTCAGCAAGTGCTAACCAGTCGTTATCTCCTAGAACTTACGAAAAGCTGAATGAAATTCAAACTCTGCTTTCTGAAGGTAAGCATGTCGAGGTAAAAACAGAACTTCTAGAACTTGAGGCTGATCTATCACCGGGGTTTGGTTTGGCCTTAACCTACCAGATTCATGCCCAGCTTCATTTGTCTCAAGAAAATACTGTACAAGCCATTGTCTATTTTAATAAAGCCTTAGAGCTGGAGGCACTGAAAGCAGTTCAAGCGGTATCTATTGCGACTAACGTTTCTCAGCTGTATTTATCGGATGGTAATACGGAAGCAGCGATTAAAGTTTTGAAACCTAGAATCGAAGCTGCAGAAGCAGAAAAAGAAAAATCAACCATCTCTATGGCTTACATTACCCTTGGGTCTGCATACCAGGTGAAAGGTGATTTCAATGGTTCGATTCCTTGGTTAAAGGAAGGTATTGCTCGATCAACTAAGCCTAGGGAAAACTGGCTGCAAATGTTGATGGCAGCGCATTATCAGTTAAAGCAGTACCCAGAAGCTGTTAATTTACTAAACCAGTTAATTGTAATTAATGAATCAAAAGAAGAATATTGGCTCCAGCAAGCATCGCTATATCAGTTGCAGGGCAAACCCAAAAAAGCATTAGAAGTCCTAGAGATTGCGTATGTTCGTGGGTGGCTCAAAAAGGAAGATGGACTAATCCTTTTAGTTCAGCTTTTGGTCACGCAAGGTATTCCTGAGCGTGGCGGACGTTTTTTATATGAAATGCTACAGCAAAACTTGGTTGAGTTAAGTGAATCTAATTGGTCATTATTAGCATCAGCCTGGATTCAGGGACGTGAACGAAAATCAGCGATTTTGGCATTGGAAAATGCGGCACTTCTAAGTGAGCAGCTTGAAAGTGATCGCTCTAAAAGAGACAGCTTTAAAGATGAGGGTCTCGAAAATAAGAATAAAGCTGCTGGCCTATATTATCGTGCTGCTCAATTGCAGTTCGATGAAGGTGATTTTTTGGGATCGATTAAAAACTATCAAAAATCGTTAGGATTGGGCTTGTCCGGGAAAAAAGTAGGCACCGCAATTCTAATGCAGGGCAACAGCTATTTTGAATTGGCTAACTATAAAATGGCTAAAGTTTATTTTTCTAAAGCTTTATCTGAACCTGGTAGTAGTAATAGTGCGCGTGCTTGGTTGAATTATATGCAACAGCTTGAGCTTTTTGAATCCTGACCCCTTTTAAATCACGAGCTTAAGCAGAGTAATTACATGCGTATTATCCTATTAGGTGCCACAGGTTTAGTCGGTAATCATCTATTATCTCAGCTATTGGCGGCAGCGGAAAACTCAGAGATTATTCATCAAATCTTAGTACTTGGGCGAAATAAACCTGAAGTAGTGAACCAGTTGCAAGAAGCATTTAATCAGCAGGTTTGTTTTATTAAAACAGACTTGGTTTATGATTA
>Ga0115572_10001301_pt1 | contig 20367 bp, 31 predicted proteins | sample COGITO_mtgs_1206_FD_88681 | JGI IMG/M metagenome (GOLD analysis project Ga0115572, IMG submission 88681) | Pelagic marine microbial communities from North Sea - COGITO_mtgs_120607 | ecosystem: Environmental > Aquatic > Marine > Epipelagic | place: Germany:Helgoland, sampling site Kabeltonne... | reverse complement strand
TGTACTCTATCCTGTTCGGTCAGACGTGAATTAACAGTAACCACTTTGTTTGATACAGACGATGTTTCCATAACGTCTCTAGCTTTAACGTAGATAGTACCTGTGTCGTTTATGGTTGTTCTATTGTCTAAATAACCATTGGGAGTGTATGGGAAAGTCCATATTATTTCCTCGACACCTGTTTCACAGTGTACTCGTGCGTCATGTTTTATGCTTGCGTAGTCAGAATATATATAGTGAAAATAGTCACCAAACACAAAACCCGAACTGTAGTATCCGTCTGGAGTTTCCGTACCCAATCGAATGCCATCGCCATCTGTACTTAATTCAAACTTACTGGTTTTAGAAAAAGAACATTCTGTACCTACTTTTGGCCGTGGACCACCGAAGATAAAGAATGTATTCCAATCAGCAGTGCTAATTACATTCTTGATTGTGTACGGACCACCTTCTACTTTTGACGAGCCAGTTACATAACTAATGTAGACAATATCACCATCTTTAAAGAAATTTTCCTTGGCTGGTTTAATCCAATATTTTATGTCACCATCAAAGTTAGCCGTACACATACAAGGCTCTGTAGCTGTTTGAACATCAGTGTAGTGATTTAATACTTTAAGCTCCGAAACTTTTGGATTGCTCTTTATGACTTCAGCCCAACTTGGGGCAGCATTGGAAGCACATAGCTTACCACCATTAATGTTTACGCAGCTACCACCTTCAGCAATGTCACCTACTAGATCATCAACATATTTCTTAGTAACCGCATGATCATCGTCCACGCCCTCTTTGCCTAATTTGACGTGGTGCGTAAATGCGGATTGAGTTTTGCCAACATATACTTTTGTATTTCCGTCATGCTGAATTGCTAAGTTTGAGTTTTGACCACTGTCTAGGAAAAGAGTTTTTACCTTTGAGCCTACCATGTTAAGATCGCCTGACATGGTGTCGCCAGCTTTCATTACAAAAGCAGTAGGGTCTGTAGCTTCAGCTATGGTAAAGAATTTAACACGACACTTATCTTCCAAACTTGCATCGGACATAGGACGGTTAGAACGTGAGTGTTCTACGTCAAACATCCAGAAGGAGTTTGCCCCCTCAGTTTCGTCAGACTTACCTGTGACTTTATAAAGACCATAATCGCCATCATCTGGCGAGAAGATTTCAAGGTAGCTGCCAACTTCAACGTCATTGAAATTGTGTAGCGTCCCGTCACTGTCTACGGTGTTTATAAATACCTGATCTGCTTGTGGATACTCGCTAGTAGTGGTACCCGCTGCGTACATAGCAAACATGGCTGGACCAGCAGAACCAGTTGGATTAAACCGCCATGATCCTCTCTCCAGCGTAGGTGCTAGGGCGTCTATTTCTTCTTCTAGTTCGATGATCTCTTGCTGTAGGTGTTCACCCTTGTCGTCTACATATTTCTTGGTGACAGCATGATAGGCGTCAACGCCCTCTTTGTTTAATTGTAGATACGGTGTCACAATTACTTCATCATCACAGATAAAGACTTTGGTTTCACCATCGCGCTGTAGATTTAGATTACTGTTTTCTCCAGAATCAACAAAACGAGTTTCAAGTTTTACTTGAGTGGCCTGATCCAGTATCAGGTTGCCCGTCATTGTGTCGCCAGACTTTGATACCTTGCTGTCAAGTCGTTCTATAATTTCTATCTCACTAAACGCTTCTTTGAGGTCAACCCACTTCTTATCATCATCCCCATCTTCAGCATATACAAGATAGCTACCATCTCTTTGTGTTGTTTCTGGACGAAGGACAAATTCTTCCGCATCTAATACGCCAGCCATACCTACTGTTACAGTAACATTTATCTCATCACCATTCTTAGGCTCACCAATTCCACTCTGAAACTTTAAGTTATAATGAGTGACGGTAGAATCTAACGTATGATCCTCTTCATCCTCGACAACTTCATATGTAGCGTTGTTATCTTCGTCTATAAACAACTCAACGAATGAGCCTATTTTCAGATCCCAACTGTGTGTCACACCGTCAGAGTCCTCTTCATTGATTCGGAAAGAGTTCTCTTCGTCAATGAAATTATTGTTTAGTAGACCACATTCACCCGCTTTAGGGTTTATAGGGTCGAGAGGGTTGAATGCATCAGTTGAATACTTCCAAACACCTTTCTTGAGAAACAATCCACTTCCACTATCGCCCTTGTCACCCTTGTCACCGCTAGGGCCGACGAGGTCTTCAAGTTGCTCTTCAGTAAAGTCATCGTATGTAAAGTCAGCACCGTCTTTACCATCAGCACCAGCTTGACCCTCATCCCCCTTCAAACCATCTAACTGGTCTGGAGTGAACATGTCATAGGTAAAGGCAGAACCATCAGCACCAGCAGCACCATCAGTGCCGTCTTCGCCCTTCTCACCTGCTTCTCCCTTGAGAGAATCAAGTTGATCTTGAGTAAAGTCGCTGTATTTAAAGTCCTCACCCTTTGGTCCTTGGATGCTCCCCATGTTAATCCAGTCTTCACCATCGGATACCCATAAGAACCCATCATCTGGATCAATTAGAGCGTTGCCTGCAGGGTCTAGTAGGGCATCATACTTGGGCTTAACATCATTAGGATCTTCGTTAGGTTCAATGCTACCTGCAATTTGAATGCCAGCACCCTGTTCACCTTGCTCACCTTGTTCGCCTTGCTCGCCTTTAAGGGAGTCTAGCTGGTCTTGAGTGAAATCATCGTACTCAAACGCAGCACCGTCATCGCCTTTAGGTCCGTCATTACCCTTAAGTCCTTGCGGTCCTTCGGGGCCTCCTTGTAATTCAATAGTGTTTATTTGCTTTTGTAGATCTACTAACTTTGCATCAGACTTTTCAATAGACTCGAAAATGTAGCGGTTTACAAGTAGCTGTGTTGCTAAATCTTCTACACCACTAAGCCTTGAAAGAGTTACTGAGTCATTTGTTGGTAGGTTATCTGTAGTTAAAGTCGTCCAAACACCTTTGTTATTTTCTTCTTCATAGATAAGTATTCCTTGTCCTTGCAAAGAAGCATCAGGGCGTTCAACAAACTTTGTTAGCTTAGAGTTTTGTGAAACCCAACCCTCGTCTTCTATGCCAGACTCTTTAATAAAGAATATGTCTTCGCCATCTTGAGCATTTGTACGTAGGTAGATCGAACCAACGCTTGCTTTCACAAGCCCTTCGGGGTGTCCATAACCAGCAAGCCAGTTAGTACCACCAGCACGAATAACAAGCTGATTGTCTCCGTCTTCACTGACTACACGAGCATCCGCACCAATAAGAGTGTTGTGTGTTCCTGTTACAGTAGTCCCAGCGTTATTACCTACGATAGTGTTCTTATTGGTAGGAATCTTGCCTGCGCCCACTGTTACTTGGTTTACTGTTAAGTCATTATCTTTAAGAATAAGCGCACCATCCATAGTGTCGCCGTGTGTGCTGACAAAGTCATCAGAAGCAATTACACCTTTTGGAGAATAAACTTCAAAATTAATTGTGTCGTTTTTCTCAAAAGAACCTTGACCATACTCAAAGAGAACAGTTAAAACTGCAAAGTGAATATTTGAATCATCAACATCAGAGATCCTGAATACAACCCGATCATTGAAATCTTTATTAAGCTCAATGTAGTTGCCAATGTGTACAGAGTTCCAACTATGTTTTGTTCCAGCTGAGTCTTGGCTGTTTACATAAATAATGTTTGTATCTTCGGTAACATCTTCTTCCTCAAGAGATAACCAACCGTTGCTTGGTGTGTTGTCTCCAGGAATATAAGACCATGTGCCAGCTTTTATTACAGAAGTAAGTCCATCCGCACCGTTTTGCCCAGGCGCTCCGTCTTCACCATCTTTGCCTTCACCTTGTATACCTTGGGGTCCTTGCGGTCCTTCTGGTCCTTCCAGACCTTGTACGCCTTCTTCCCCTTTTTCGCCACGTTGGCCTTCTTCACCTTGTATACCTTGTGGTCCTTCATAGCCTCTATAGCCTCTAGGTCCTTCTGGTCCCGCTGGTCCACGGTCTCCTTTGGGGCCTGGTATACCCTGTGGTCCCTCTGGTCCTTGGGGTCCGTCTCCAGTGCCACTACCCGCAGGTCCTGGTGGTCCTACTTCTCCACGATCACCCTTTTCACCTTGAACACCTTCTTCGCCTTCAGGGCCTCTGCCGCCTTCGTCCCCTTGTGGTCCTTCAAAACCACGGGGGCCACGAGGGCCTTCGGGACCTTCTTCACCAGTGCGTCCTCTAGGGCCAATAGGTCCACGAATACCACGATCACCTGCAGGGCCTTGTAATGACTCTAGTTGTTCTTCTGTGAAGTCTTCATACTCAAAGCTATCGCCTTGTAGACCTTGCTCACCTTGAAGACCCTCTTCACCTTGAAGACCTTCATCACCTTGAAGACCTTGATCTCCTTGCTCGCCTTTTTCACCCTCTTCACCTTGAGGACCTTGTGCGCCCTCTTCGCCTTGAGGACCCTGCTCACCCTGCTCACCTTGCTCGCCTTTGTCTCCAGGACGTGCTTGGTAGTCAATGATGTTAAGGTTAGAAGCAGTCATTACTTCAATAGGCGATCCTTCTGGTGGGGCCTCTGAAAAGGTAATAAAGCTACCTGACACTGTATCTCCACAAAGATTAACAGACTTGTTGCTAAGAGAGTAGCCGTCTTTGTTTTGGTAAGCACCATCAATGTAGATTTGAGTGTTGTCTTTGTTGCCTGGAGTCTTTGTCAGAGTGTACTCAGTAGTTACACCGTCTCCAATAAAGTCATCAGAGTGAAACTCAGCTCCCGCTAGCTCACCAATTTTACCAACATTAATTTCGTTTACTATTTCCCCCGATGCATTAGAAATGACAACAATCATCTCACCATCATCATTAATGTAAATATCGGAAATAGAGTCGCCTTTACTACCTTGACCGCCTGTTCTGGATAGAACAACCTGATAGGCGCTTGTTGAGTTGTGTGTATAATCAGACATGGTTGTTTATCCTTATAGTTTTAGTCGTGGAACGCCCTGCTACTTCTTCTTCGGTAGGGGAGTACATTATTTGAACAAGACCGCGCATGGGTTTCCATACTTGTTGTTGAATACCAACGCCGTTGTCTCTTACCTCTAACCCAATAAAGCCATAGATAGGCATATCAACTTGAGGGGCGGTTTGCCACTTGTCTATTAAAGTCTCTGGTATTACTAACTCAAAGTGATTATCAGAAACACTTGGATCTATTATCGCTAGTTCTTGAACAATTGCATTCATTGCGGGACCTGTGGGGATTGCGCCAGTACCTTCTTGGTTATCGCCTTCCACAACCTTACAGCTAATCTCACAGCCAGTAAGGTTAGTCAACCAGCTTAATGTTACAACTATTCTTGTCTGTTCTCCGTGTATTACGGACAATAGTATCGTGCCGTCATCAGTAATGACGTCCTTCGATACCGATGTTATCTTTGAACGAGGCATAGTATTATTCCTTCTATCCACGAACCTCAGTTGGTGGAACTAGTAGTAAGAGAAAGCTACCCCCCACAGGGGAGATAGCATTAATTGTACGGGCTTACTTAGAAGTAGAAGCCTTCCGACCTTTAGAAACATAGTATAAGTTGCTGTCCCCTGCCGTGCCTACAACACCTACAAGAGTCTTCTTATCTTGCTTAGATAAAGGTTGGGTCTTCCGCTCAACAGGATTGGCAGAAGAGATTTTAGAATAGTCTTTTGCTGTTTTCATTTTAGTAATCTACCTGCGCTTCCCTTTTAGCGCACGAGAAATAGCAGCCCTGTGAGATGCAGTCATCTTGTATGCACCCTTCTTCATGCTGTTAAACTTAGCAGCTCCCTTTTTCTTCATGCTGCCAACTTTATTCTTCATGCTGCTGATTTTAGCAGCGCCCTTACTCTTCATTTTGTTAAGCTTAGCAGCTGTTTTTCTATGAGCTACACCAGCCTTGGCTCCAAGCCTACCCGACGTGTGAGTCTTAGAGAGAGCATTAGCCATCGCACCTACAGCAGAGTTGCGTGCACCAAGGGAAAGGTTAGCTTTTTTGGTACTTAAAGCGTTGCGCTTATAAGCAGCTTTGAAAGTTGCTGTTTGACGTTTGGCGTTTCTTTTAGCCCTACTAACGCTTTTTTTAGCGCTATTAACTTTTTTCTTAATTGCCATAGTTATTTTTCCTTTTTAAAAGCCGAAGCCTTTTGTTGTTGTTTTAGTTCCAGAACGTACTGGGAAGAGATACTCAACAGCATACCGTATTGAATCCGTCCAGTGTTCAACACCTTCCTTCTTATCAATAGTAGCGGTATCTGGATTACTTTCTAACCACTGAGTACGCTCAATGGACTTGATTGTATTAACACACTTAGGATGAATATACATGTCTATATCACCATTAGCGTTCTTGAACTTCTTATTCACAGCGGCTACACTGTCTATAATAGGAGGAGCCTTCTGGTGCGCTCTGGTAGTAATACCTGCGCTCTCAAGAATAGAGAAGTCCGTCCTACCAACAGCCGCAGAACTCTTCCTAGCCCTACCACTAGGGTCAGGATAGGCGGTTATCTTGTGGTGTTGGTATTTCTCCTTTAGCGTCTTAGCCAAGGACTCTGTGTCGGGATGACCTTGCATCTCGTCTATAATGTGTATCTGGTTACCTCTTAGAGCAAAAATAACAGAAGCCATAATGCCAACGTTAAAGTCAATGGCTACATGAACATCTTCTTCTTTCTCAAAATAGGGTAATTTACTAATATGCTCCTTACGATTAAACGTATAGAACACGTTGTTTCCTGAGTCTTCAAAACTCGCTTTGTACTCTCTAGCAAACTTTAGGGGGTCTAGCGTGAGCTTAACCCTATCAATTTCTTCTTCATCTAAATAGGGGCTATCATGGTAGGTATAGTGATAGCTCTTCCAGTGATTATCTGTGTCTTGCCTATTATACATATCATAGAAGTAGTTAAAACCCATTGGTGTGCTTATTATTAAAGCTTTCCCAGGGTTAGCACCCCAGCGGTTAGCGTTCTGCTCACTCCACCTAGTAGAAACACAGGGCTGTATAACAGACTCCCAAGACTCTTTAAGGCTAGTACCAGCACCCCTCCATGAGCAGACCTCATCACAAACAACAAAGTACTGACCACTACCACGCATCCTCTCACTAGCCTCATAAGACCATAGCTTAAGGTTGACGTTCTTAGGGAACCAGAAGTGTCCAGCAGCTTTACTATGCTTCTCTGCATACTCTGCCATGCCTAGTTGATAGGCTATCAGGGGGTAGTAGATATCCACACTCTGTGAGTAGGTGGGGCAGATTAGTGCTACGTTCTTATTAGGCACCTCTGCGGGTAGCTCCATTAACTCCTGTACGGCAATCATCGCCGCTGTAGCAGCTAGGTAGCTCTTTCCAAATCCAAATAACCCCCCTCAGTAAAAACCAAGGGGGTCAATGACCGCGAGAAGCATTCACTACCGCGTAGCGACATGCATTCTCAATAAATAAATCGTTGATGACTTCGGATTGACCTTCATGTAAATCAATTTCCATACTATTAATAATTCCTAATCTTATTATAAATAGGTTCTTCTTGTCTTAATAACTTGTTCTCAAGACGAAAAGCCTCTAACTCTGTTAATCCTTCTTCAACTAGCTCTACATAGTTATGTGAGCAGTTCTCTATCCACTGTTTATGAGAGAGATCTCTCCTACTAACTTGGTAGGCTCTCTTACTAGTGCCTTTACCCACATACATAGTAATACCATCAAAGTCTATATGTTTATACACATAAAACTTAGGTTCTTTAGAATAGTGGGGGAATATATCTTCAATCATTTACTAATAGTCCTAGCCTTTACTTAAGCATCTACTTTTCCAGTACCATTACAGGTAGGACATACTTTAGTTTTTCTAGTAAGTTTATCTTTAAGGCTCTTCTTCTCTTCAGTAGTGTTCTTACCCATATACTCCATAATCTCTTCGGGAGTAATAGACTTAACGACCTTCCAAGTAAGCTTACTACTAGAGTTAACACCCCAAACATTACTATTGTGGGTAGGGTATTTACCTGTCTTAAATAAGTCCTTTTCAGCCTGCCTACGAGGTATAATCTCTGGTGGCTTTGTCCAGTTCATCATTTGATCAGCTGCTAACTCCTTATTACCACTATTAAGGGTCTTCACCCAAGTAGCACTAGCAATAGCACCAGTGTTATAGTGGAAGCTTACAGCAGCATCAAACTCATGTTGTTCAACAGGTACAGTAATAGCTTTATCAACAGCAGCCTCATACTTTTCTATGTCTCTACTAAAGACCTCAAAGACATCCGCTATAGCAGCATCTAGATCGTCTGGCATACCTTTAGCCATCTCTGAGGGGTTAGGACTACCAGCAGCACTAGTATGTCCAACACCGTAAGTCATTACTCCAACACTGTCAAGGTAAGGAGCGGGAACAATTCCCTCGTGCTGTACTAAAGCACTAATTCCTTTATCCGATGTTTTCATTTTAATTCTCTTTCTTTTTCGTTATTAGATTTAAAGTTAAGCCTAACAGCTACAGGTTGTTTCTCTGTTATTTCCTGTTCTATTCTTTCTGGCACACGCTTATAACCATACTGCATAAGGTTATTAATAAGGTTCCCTTGAGTGGCAATTAACTGGGCATGAGCACCAGAGCCAACTCTAACTTCACCACTAGCAATAATCTTAGTAATGCCATCATACTGCTCAACCATCTTAGAGATCGGATCAAAGCCAAGCTCCTCAAGTTTCTTTACAGAAGCCATAGAGTTTATGTTCTTAGCTCCCTTCGGACGACCAGCACCAGGTTTAACCCCGCCAGTTTTACTCTTACGATTATCTAATCGCATTTTGAATTCCTTTTCTTCTCTGACTATTTCAATATTGAAGATATTATTTTGTTTGAAAAAGTTTTTGTTTGTTTTCTGTAGTTTATAAGTTTTTTCTTCTAAGTCATTATTTTTATTTAGTTTTTTATTCAATAAAACCATTATGGTATCATTAAAGGTTCATTTAAATGTTCATCTAAAAACCATTATGTTTGGTTAACTAAATAACAAACAAAATATTCATTTAAAAACCATTATGTTTGATTAAATAAAAAACAAACAAAATAACAAAATAAAAAGATAATCTCTTAAAGCTATTACCAAGTTTATCTCAATGAAATTATTTTTATGTTACTACCCCCCAACCCCCCTTCGTAGTAGATACCTCCCCAGGGTACCTACGAGCAGCTATATCAATATTGTACCCTATTTTTAAATAAATTGTTTTACCTTATTTATAACGAAAAAAATAAAGAAAGGGGTATCTCTGAACTCCCCCTAAAACCACCCCCAAGGGGCAGAATTAGAGAGAGTCCAGAGACAATTTTAGAGTCGGAAGAGGATTCTTCCTCTGAATAGTTTCAGAGTACATAGCCTTCGATGCCAGCTATTTTTCCACTATAGTAGCTGTACTTAGGAGACCAATTTAATGTCCAATAAGTTTCTTGATATTCCACTACTATAACATCTTCATCCAAACCAAACTCATTAGTGCCATAACCATTAAACTGCACTTGGAAGTCAGAGATAGAAGGGTTAAGAGTGTGAAAGTAGTCTGTTCCACTAAACATTATGCGAAGTCCTCCAAGAGTACATAGAGAGTGTTATAAGGGTTAGGTCTTTTCTTTGCCTCATCGATATAGTCTTTAGCAACGACTACGACAGGGCTAACAGGGGCTTCGAAGAAACCACTTGTTCTGACTGCATTCCATCTAAACATAGAAAAGCTTCTTTGGCTCATTTTTCTATTATAGTTGTCCAAGAGAGCCTCTCTTGAGTCGCAGAGGAATATATCTAGGTTAGGGTTCTTCCAAGCCTCTTGGATTAGCTCATCAGTAAACTCATCCAAGCCGTAGACAGCCAATACACCCAAGTCAGCATATCGTTTCAAGTAAGCTTGTTTAGCGTCCTTTGGTCTTGGTTTAAGTTTAATCTTTTTTGCCTTTGGGGGTTCTGCAAACTGTTTAAGTTTAGGTCGTCCCTTTTTCTTTTTCAGAGTATCAGTCATTGTTTAGTTCCTTTTGTAGCTCTTCATAGCCACCATTGAACTCAAATATAGCGGGGACTGTTTTTATATTCATTGACTTAAGAAGCTTTAAGCTTTGCTCTGTTAGCTCCTCATAGATATAGTAGTATCCTGAGTCATCTAACAGAGCCTTGGCTTTATCGCAACTTGGGCAATCTTGCTTCCCAATTACGTAATACAAGTTATTACCCTTCTTTTTCCGAATCAACTGATTCCGATTGTTCAACTTGAGGGTTTTCGGTTACTGGCTCAACGGCTTGGTTAAACCACCAGATACCGCCCCATACCAAAAGTACAACAAATAGAACAGAGGTTGCGCCTACTGTCCAATTTTTTCTATTCATATCCATCATCGTTATATTCCTCTTCTTCATTAATAAAAACTAAGCCTGTTTCAAAGCCTAGAGCAAACATTTCATATAGCATGTCTTCAATAGACATTGTGCCATCCAACTCATATTTATTCATAATCTCATCGAACTTATCTTGTGTAACTGCATAAAGCTGTTCTTCATACAGTTTTAATTCTGCTTCTGTGTCGATGACAGAGTCATCCCTTTCAACTGATTTCTTACTCATTTTTCAAACCTTTCTTATCACTTTTTCTGGTATAAGTCTCATTAACTAATCGCAGTATATCACCACGACAAAGACCGATGTCATTAAGCTCATCATCAGTCATACTTGCTAGTTCTTTATAGGTTCTTCTCTGAACAGAGTCCCAAATACCTAGCTTATTCAATACTTCTCTAAAAGTCATTTAGTTTTCCATTTATTTGATAGCAGAGCTATCTGCTTAATAGTTATTCTTAACAGAGTCTAGTGCTGTTTCCAATAGTGAAATCATTGTATCGATATTGTCAGAGGTACAAGACACTTCGAGTGTGTTATCTTTTATACCAATGACCATACCAACCTCGAAGGAGGACTCAATAGATTCCATAACAAATTCAGAAGCAATACATTCAGAATCTAAGAGGGAATCCCCAAATAGCGCTTCAACTTCCTTATGAGTTTGTGATTCCTTATCCTTACGATAATCAGCAAGGCTAACAATCTCTTTAAGCTGCTCCATTCCTTTCATTAAACAAGTCCTAGAATCATTAAAATAACATATACTTGAATAAACACAACAGCAAAGTGTACTGCTAGTCCAAAGAGTATACCGAAGGAATATCCCAAGGTAATTCCAATCATCTCTCCAAGTTTCTCAGGTGTCATAATAGTTCCTTTCTAAACGTTAGGGAATTGTTGAAGACAGGTATTATAGATAAGCATACCCACGTCTTCAGGGCTAGCTCCGCTCTCAACCAAGCTATTAACAAAGAATACTTGGTTAAAAGCGAGATCGAAGGGTATTTGTGGGAACTGATTAACCCACTGTACAGCTAACATTTGAGCTGGTACATAGTTTACACTCTCAGCTATATAAGAATACCAAGAGCTAATGTTACTACACTTATTCAACTCTTCAGCATTTTGTGATAAAGCTGGAGTTACATAAATAACAGTTACAAAGGCGATTAAAACAGTAAGAACTAAAGCTGCTGTTACTCTATTCACATAACTCATCGTGTCAACTCCATATTTTCGATTGAAGTTAAGGCAATCTTTAAAGGATTTTCTTCAATACTAGGGTGATATACATACTTACAAAAGTGAGCAGTATCTGCCCAGTTAAGCTTCTCATCTCGTCCAGAGTACTCTAAGACATAACCATTATCAAAGAACTTAACAACAACAGCGTTAAACTCTGTTAAAGTTCTAGGAATAATAGGGTGGTTCCTTGGACTTTCTATTGTTATATTTCCTTCTGAAATACTTTCAGTCATAAGTTTATCTAAAGATTCCAGTAGCTCATCCATGTCTTCAAAGAAGTACCTACGAGTTTTACGAGAGAAACTATCTTCTTCTGCTTCAGGGTCATCTCCACTGTATTCTAGTGTATAACCGTTTGATATAAAGGTTACGGTTGCATCTTCTACTTCATCTAATAATGTTATACGTGGCATTATATTTCCTCTTTGATTTTTAATACTTTTAATACTCCGAGCGATATTCTATAATTTATCGCTTCTGTTCCATCTTTTTTAACCCACTTAGAATAGGTCATCTGAGTGACACCATCCGTAAGAATAGTGTTTGGTTTCATATCTCACAACCTCCTACTCCACTACAAGCCAAAGTCTGGCTACCCTCTGTGTTATCCTCTTGCTCATAGTTAGACAACAAAGAAAAGTCAACATCAGGCATAGCGTATACAGCCTTAATATATTCTTGCTCTGTACAAGGCGTATAAGGAGCCTGGGCATAGGTATGCTCAGAGTAAGGCAGAAAGGATACTCCTGTTAGGTAAGAGAAGTTCTCGTATACCCAAGCACCTACTTCCATCCATTCTTCTTCCTTCACATACACAGTGACAGAGACAGAATGTTCTGACCAGTACTGCTGGAAAGTTTTCCAATTCTCTAACTGTTGAATAGCTCCCTGCTCATTAGCCAACACCGCCCCTTTAGGAGACTTTATTGGAAAATAGAAAACAGTTGTTTTAGCTGGATTCATAACGTCTTCTTCGTTAGGAACCCCTTGGTCTTTCAAGAAGGTTGTTAGTGGGTCATTGTTAGCCTGTCGTACTGCTCGTATGTAGTATTCAGAGAAACGACCATGTATTCCAGAAGCACTATCTACGAGTTGTGATACGGTTCCTGACGGCTTGATTGTTGTAATAGCGGTAGCCGCATTAATACCAAGAATGTTTGAATAATGCTCATTGATTCTCTGTGCCTCACATTTAAGGGTTGATAGTAAGTCTGCTTTTGGTTTCTGTAGTAGTTCACAGTCTTGGATACCTGTTAAAGATACACCCAAGAGGGCTTCCTCCTCACAGTTCTTATGCCATACCTTACGAACATACTTAAAGTCTGTCAAGGAAGCCTGCAGAGTACCTAGTATAGTGGCTAGTTTAACCTTACGTAGTAAGTCCTTTTCTGTGTCACCCTGACGAGCAACTACCTCTGTTAAGTTACATAGTTGTCCACTGCGTAGCTGTATCTCAGCGCAAGGGTTACAGCCCACAATAGAGTCGCCTTCACGCCTATCAGGTGCCATTGCACGAGCGCCGCCTCTGTTGTAGATGCCACGTTCACCAGAACCTGACTTCATTAAGGCAATCCACTCATCCATGAATACAGCCATAGAGGGCTTAGCGTCATAGACAGCGGAGTTATTAGCCAAAGCACGATGTGCGGCAGTTTCCCACCAACGACCTGACTTACAATCTCTTACTTCAGGGTCTCCCAAGTCGCTTAAGCTAATTAAGGCAGAACGTCTAACTCCTCCAACAACAACAACTTCAGCAATCTTGCATACAATGTCGTGTACTTCAAGAGAAGTAAGCTTACGACCAGCAGCCAGTTTAAACTTCATTGTTACAAAAGCAAAGAGTTCCTTAAGGGGGTCTGGACCAGAAGCACGACCACCCATAGTCTTTAGTCTAGCACCCTCTGGACGTATTTTAGAGTAATCCCAGTTATGCTCATTACCTAAGTACAACTCAGCAATAAGCTTACGTAGACCTTTGGCCCATCCTTCAGCACTATCCTCAATAGAGATAACACGGTCTGTTATAGTAAAGTTATCATTAATAATAGGCAGTTTATTTACGTATTTGCTTTCAGCGGAGAACCCGACACCTGTTCCTGCCATAAGGATATACAGTATTTCATCAAAACACCTAATATGGTCAACAGCTGTAAAACTACAGTTATAGCCTCTAAAGTTGTTCTGATCAAGTGCCTTACCAGCACTCCACATTGCTCTCATTGAGGGCATAACCTCGTGGTTATAGATAGCATCATAAAGGTCTTGAAAGTCTGCATCACTAATAATGTTATTACTGACTCGCTCTTTCCAGAAACTAATAACTCTTTCTACTGTCTCACTCCAAGTTTCACGACGACCTAAGTCCTCTAAAAACCTAGCGTATCTAGATTTGTGAATAAAAGTTTTATAGTTGTCCATAGAAAGTTACTCCTGAGTTTTAGTATCGTCTGCAAGCACAGCAATTCCCGAAAGCTCTGTCAACTGCTCCCCTGATTTATTGCGTTTATTACGAGCTTTCTTTTGGATGGGAGCTTTTTCTGAGTCAGGAGTAGGCTCTTCTGTTACTACACTACCCTCCAACACTTTAACGTTTTTAGAGACTTCTTCTTCTTTGTGGTTATCCTCCCACATATCGATAAGAGCTGCTTTCATGTCTTCATCCATACTTGATGCTTTTAAGAAAACTTCAAGGTGTTTTTTGTTTTTAATGACCTTCATAACAAAGTTATTAAAATAGTCAGAAACGTTATTTTTCATGTTTATCTCCTAGTGATAAAGTTTTTTGTGTTCTTCTCGTTTAAGGACCGTATTAGCCCAGAAGTATATTTCATTTTTACCCTTTTCAGGCATATCAGCAAACTCACCAACAAAGTGCTCAAGAAACTCTTCTATCTCAGGGGCAAGTTTCTTATCCTCTGTCTTTGGTCTGTTGCTTAAAAGCTGCAAGAGTATAGAAGTCAGCACTCCATTAACTTCTGCTTCTCTGCTCATGTCTTCGTCTTCGTCTTCTTCCATCATAGTTTCATTACCTCCTCATCAAACGCTTCAGCTTGTCTTAAACGCCCTGTATCATACTCATAAAATATGGGTCCAGTTGGGCCTGTTAAACCTGTATAACGGCACTTAAGAACTTTAGTACTTATTGTATTTCTCTCATTAGAGTTCTCAGCAGAGACGTTACGAGCAAAAGCAATAATATCACAGGAAATCTGTTTAATAGAGCCAGAACCCCTAATATCATCCATTGCGGGTAACTTACCATCTTCAAAGCTTCTACCCTCACCAGTCTTACGTAGGTGAGAAATAAGGCCAATCCACACGTTATGCTTCTTAGCGACCTTTAACAGCTGATTCATTATAAGGTCTGTAGCTTCATTACCTGTAAGACCTTCAGCCCCCTCAGAGGCAAGAATAGTGATGTGGTCTATAAAGAGATACTTAGCTCCTGACAGACACATATATTCCAGATAATCGATGATAGAGCCATCAGAGATAGAGCCTTGATGATCAAGCACCTGCACTCTGTTAGTTCTAAACACCTTGTCAAAGCCTACCTTAAGCTCGTCAATAGGTATTTCTTCAGCAGCGGGGTTCCTGTTAAGGGCCATACCTGCCATCTTCCTAGCGGTCTCTGCTGGTGATTCCTCTAAAGAGATAACACCAACCTTATCCTCTGTTGTTTCAATTAAGTGTAAGGCTATTTCTCTTAGCAAGGTAGACTTACCCGAGCCAGTACCAGAAGTCCAGAGAGTTATCTCTCCGAATCTCATTCCTTTGAGCTTATCGTTCAGACCCGCCATACAAGGAGGGTAAGGAACAGACTCAATCTTATTGTAGTCTTCCAGTTGTTCCCACAGGTCATCCGCTGTTAAGATGCCTGCTGGTGTGTAGGGGATAGAGTCATAAACAGTCTTTAAGACCTTAGTGGGGTCCTTAACCCATAACTCTGATGCATCCTTCTCTGCTGACTTAGCAAGTTTAACCTTATCATAGCCGATAATACGAGCAGCCTCCTGGGATGCTTTCCTACCAGCCTCATCGTTATCAAACCAGACAATTACCTCGTCAAAGTTACGTATCCACTCTCGTTCCTCAATTAAGTCTTTAATAGAAGAAGCACTACGGATAGATACAACAGGGTAGAAGGTTTTATACTTGTTATACCAAGCTGCCTGAACAGCCATACAGTCTAGCTCACCTTCCGTGATTACTAATCTCTTACCGCCTGAATAAAGGTTCTGACCGAAGAGGCCCCCACGAACCTTCCCTACGCTAGAGAATTCTTTTGGTAGTTTTCGTACTTTATATCCTGAAAGTACATCCTCCATATAGTATGGATAATAATGGGCAGCAATGCTTCCATCACTATCATAAGAAACCTTAACGCCATAATGTTCACTCACTTGTTTAAATATATTTCTCTCTTTAAATCCTCGACAGGGATACTCAGAGATTTCTTCCAGCTGGTTATCTTTGTTCATAGTCTGAAAAGACACCTCCTCGAATACTTCTTGATTACTTGAAGGAAAGTAAGAGGAACAGCTAAAGCAGTACCCCGAACCATCCTCATAGACTTGTTTTGGATCAGAACCCCCACACTTCTCGCAGGGTTGATCTTTCTGGACGATGTTGCCCACAATATTTCTCCTTCAGAAGCAGTACTTCCTGCTGATGACTTAATTTTCTAAACCTTTTATTATACGCTCTCTTTAACTTTTTTCTTTCTCCAGGTCTCCAAGTAAGATATTTCTTTGCCTTGGTCAGAGCGTCTTGCTCATCACCGCTGATAAAGGGAATTCTTCTCATTTTGTAACTCCTGTATTAGTTCATTAACGTAAAGGTAAGGTAAGCCTCCTCAACAGAAGGTTTAACAAACCAGTTACCGTCATAGATAGAAAGAAGGGTCATTCCGTCCTTCTCCATTGCAAAGGGTTCTCCTTCATACCCTGGCGAGTTAAATAAAGACTCCTCTGTTATAACCCTAATGTCCATTCTATACTCTTTAATCATAGCTTCTCTTAGAGTTAAGGCATTAGAATAACTGTCTTCACCTACTATAATAATTAACTCAGATAACTCTCCCTTGCATAAATAGCTCCAAGCTTCTAAGATTGATTCTTTGATATTGTTTAACATAATACGCTCCTGTTGGGTTATTTGTATCTTCTCTTTATTTCTTTAGCATAGTCTCTTGTTCTATCAGTGGGTATCTCCTTTGGAACAAACCTTATAGCTGCTATCTGTCTATTGTAAGACTTAGGCACTCCTTTGTCACAATGCCAGATCATAGAATCCGTTAACATTTGCAGAAAAGCTTCACTGTAGTACAAACCTCCTTTAGTTTGGTAAAGGTCTATTATTTCAAAATCAAATTTATCAGCGCCTAATTGTTCAATGTCATTTTTAACATGAACAGAGGATCCTTGGTAAGTCCTCCAAGCCATTTCTTTCCCGTAAGTTCTTGATTTCTTTTTGCCACCGTGAAAGAACTGCTTTTTACCTAAGTAAAATCGTTTATGTTCTTTATTGTGTATGCAGTATAAGAAACCAAAGTGTTCAGAGGGGTTAAAGGGCTTGTAAGAAGACCAGTGGCCTGTGTTATTCTTTGATGGCATCATCATAAAACTCACGAGTAATCTTGAAGTAGTCATCAATATAACGCCATATGTGTATAAGTCGTGAATTGCTTATAAGGTGGCTGTAGCCGTGTTCTTGATAAGAATCCTTGTAAGCTACACAAACAGCAGATTGCAACTCTTTACGAGTAAAAGCATTTTCAAGTATCTTCTTAGCCTTTACAGGTCCACACCTATAGATGCCTGGAATGTTATCTGTACTGTCTCCTGTTAGTATTTGCTCCCAGTAAAAACGCTCTGCATAGTTATCAGAGATGTTAAGAATCTGTCTGGTACGAGGATTGTAGTGAGGACCTACTATACAATTCAAGTCTTTATCAACAGAACAAACAATAAAGTCAATGTTTGAATCTTTACACTGTGTAGCCCATACACGAACCATATCGTCTGCTTCACAATTGTCTGAAAGAATAGAACCTGGGTAGTTGTCTATAATCCAAGACTTTAAATCACCAAACCAGCTAGGTCTTGAGTCTTTAACTTTCTTTCTGTTTCCTTTATAATCAGGAAAAATATCAAGTCTAAAGTTATCAGGTCCACCTAAAGCCATAACGTAGTCTGTAGCAAACATAGACTCCATAGCGTCATCAAAGACTTCTTTAAACTTCTCTTGTCCTTCTTCTATAGTAACACATCCCCACATTGATTGATAAAGAAGAACATCACCATCTATAATAGCTATTGTCATAATAGCTCCTTTCTAATACTTAGGGTCTTCATATAGGGGACCCATAAGGAACCCCCCCCCAGGGGGGATGCCCTACGGTCATTATCGTACCCTATTTTTTACATTACTTTTCAATAAGATGTGTCTGAAATGATCTCAAGAACTTTCACTCTGTATTTAACACAGTAAGGTATCCAGTGTTTAACAATAGACTCCCAGTCAGGTAGCTTACTAGGGTCTCTAGTAATCCAGATTATGTCGTGGTCTTGCTCATCGAAGACCATTCCAAAGTTAGAAGAATCCTCTACCTTACCATAGCAGGACACCTCCCAGTTTTCATCTACCTTTATAACTATTTTATTTTTTTCCATTTAAAGCTCTCTCTTCTAATTTATTAATGTTAGAGTTCATTATCTGTCCAAGGCTAATGCCTCTAGACTCTGCCATAACCGTGATGTACCAGAGCATGTCTCCAAGTTCATAGAGACACTCTAAGTAGCTGCCTTCTGTGAAGGCCTCCTCAAGTTCTTTTGCTTCCTCAAGCATACCCACTTGGAGTTGATGGCGGTTCCTATGCTCTTCAGTAAGGAACTGCAAAGCAATCTTTTCATAGATCTCCGATTTCATTTAGAATCTCCCATGTCTAAACCAAAGACTTCCTTCCAGTATAGCTTAACCATCTCGCTAGTGTCAAGGAGAGGCTTTTCATAGGTTATGGACCAAGCCATGATTTCACCCATCATACGGCGTTCAAATTCAGTCCTACCTCGCAGTTCAGGTTCGGCATTGTCAGAAGGTACATCACGAGCACGAGCAACACAATGGCGAAGGTTGTGAAGGCTATCAATAACATCGGTTTCAGCATCTCTAACTTCCTTGTTTTCAATAAGATCAACGTCAGCTACAGTGGCAACAATGTCGATGATTTGATCGGCAATGTCGATTAACTGGTTATCAACAGAAGTTTTCATATTGTTTTTTCCTCTATTACATTTATCACAATCACAATACTCACTCATCCGCACCCACTTTAAAGAGTATACGCTTGGGTATACATGGTTGCCTTCGGTATCTGTTACTCGTCCTGTAGAACCAGGGTGTTGAGGAGGTTGACCGCCTCTCAGCACAGACTCGTTTCCACGAAAGTCCACTATCTCGTCTCCTTTACTAACTGATTCACCTGTTACTTTGCTAACTAACTTCCATCCATTAATCATAAACATATCTTCTCCTTTGAGTTGTCGGTTATCCCAACCATTCCGCATCTAGTAGATTACGTTTGGTTCGGTTTAGTGATGCAGGGATGCTGCGTAGGTTTTCTAACCTGTGAATACCGCCCCTTGCTAAAGGGGTAATATGGTCTAACTCGTGAGGGACACCTGTCTTTTCAGTCAGTAAGTCGCGTAGATGGTAATCAAAGCGCGTCTCTGCTCTAACAAAGTCCCTCGTAGCACCCTTAAGCAGTTCAGCTTCAGATAGTGTTGAGCGCTGTATAGCACTGTTAAGACCCTGAACTTGTGGGTTATTTGCACTATACTTCAAAACTGCCTTTCGGTGTGCCTCAAGTTTATCGGTGCCTTTGTAACGATCTTTATTAAAACAAGGCTTACACCATGATTGCCACTTAATAGAGCCGTCAGACTTTTTGCCATGCTTATTGAAAGCGCCACCTTCACCTACAGACTTCACTTCTCCACACTTGCTACATTTCTTAGTACTATCCATGATATTCTCCATTAATTGCTATTTGCAACGTTCCAACGAGTCCAGAAGTAATCTGAGTAGTCTTCGTTTAATGTTTGTTTTCTACTCATATTAAAGGTGCTGTAAGGATCTTCGAATTCTTTACAGACCTTCTTTCTAGCAGAATAGCTCATGCTTTTTGCAATCTCTGCTAACTTCTCTGGGTTGTCAATAACCTCAACAATTAAGTTTAATTTATTCATTGTAACTCCTCTTAACTAATCTTTAAAACTTTCTTCGGCACCTTCTTCGAAGCCCTCTTCATGGCCTTCTTCGTAGCCCAAATCGTAGCCTTCTTCCTGGCCATCTTCATAGCCATCTATATGACCTAAATCGTAGCCCTCTTCATGACCTAAATCGTAGCCCTCTTCATGACCCATATCGAAGCCATCTTCATGACCCATCTCGTAGCCTTCTTCATGACCTTCTGTATGACCTAAACCGTAGCCGTCATGATAGCCATGTTCTACTCCGTCTTCAACACCACTCTCATACCACTCTTCAAACTCAGTGATGCTTACATAAGTCCCTCCGCATATGGTTTTAATGATTCTTTCCTCTAAGTCTACGAGGACACCTCTAAGTTCCCTAGATATCTCTATGTCAAGCCATTGAGCTTCTTTAAACGCTTTAGTAAAGG
>Ga0115572_10001292_pt1 | contig 20513 bp, 20 predicted proteins | sample COGITO_mtgs_1206_FD_88681 | JGI IMG/M metagenome (GOLD analysis project Ga0115572, IMG submission 88681) | Pelagic marine microbial communities from North Sea - COGITO_mtgs_120607 | ecosystem: Environmental > Aquatic > Marine > Epipelagic | place: Germany:Helgoland, sampling site Kabeltonne... | reverse complement strand
ATTCCTCTGGCTTTTCCATCGACCAAAACCAAATCCATCATTTCGTGGCGGTTGTACATTTTTATTTTTCCCCGGCCAATTTGTCGATTCATCGCGGAATAGGCTCCCAGCAACAACTGCTGACCAGTTTGTCCTTTGGCATAAAAAGTTCTGGAAACCAAAACCCCTCCAAAGGAACGATTGTCCAACAAACCTCCATAGTCTCTGGCAAAGGGAACTCCTTGGGCAACACATTGATCAATGATATTGGTCGATACCTCCGCCAAACGATAGACATTGGATTCTCTGGAGCGATAATCGCCCCCCTTGACGGTATCGTAAAAAAGTCGATAGGTAGAATCCCCATCTCCTTGGTAATTTTTTGCAGCATTGATTCCTCCTTGGGCAGCAATTGAATGCGCTCTACGGGGAGAATCCTGGAAACAAAATGTCTTTACATTATAACCCAACTCGGCCAAGGTTGCAGAGGCAGAAGCTCCTGCCAAACCTGTACCCACCACAATGACATCGATTAAACGCTTATTGGCTGGACTGACAAGATTGATATTACTCTTATGATTGGTCCATTTTTCGGACAAACTTCCCTGGGGTATTTTTGAATCTAACTTTGCCATTTGATTATCCGTTTAGATGGTGAAAAATTGCAATGAAAATAAAGCCCGCTGGTATGAGCAACGAAAAAGCAACCGTAAATAATTTGATGCCGATGGTGTATTTGTTGTTCCATCCTACCGATTGAAACGACGAGGAAAATCCATGAAAAAGGTGCAATGATAGAAAGACAAATGACAATGCGTAAATGGCTACCCTCCCCGGATTGTGAAATCTATGAACCAGTTCACCGTAATAGCGATTTGGGTCTTCTGGAAGAAATTCAACATATTTATAATTGATTTCTGGCAACCAAAAATCATAAAAGTGCAATCCCAAAAAAGACAGTACTACGATTCCCGATAGGATCATGTTTCTGGATACCCAACTGGAATTGGCCGAACCTTTGAAAGAATCATATTTTACAGAGCGAGATTTAGAATTTTTAAACTCTAAAACAAAACCCATAATGAAGTGAAAAACCACTCCAAATATCAAAACGGGTTGTAAAACAAACTGTACTACAGGATTGTTACCCATAAAGTGAGATAGGACATTAAACGTTTTTTCGCTAAAAACCGAAGTTATGTTAATGGTAAAGTGCTGTCCCAAAAAGAATATTAGGAAAAGCCCCGACAAGGCCATGGCTACCTTTCTGGCGATGGTAGTTGAAATCATTAGTATTGGTTTATCATAACAAAACTAATCCATAAACGTTGAATAGAAAAGCGTTGATGCTTAAATTTTAAATGCAGTTTAACAATGTCGTTTGTGTTGAGCGTTTTTCCCTAAATGACTCCTAAAACCTCTTTTTTGTTCAACAAACTAAGGCTAAAATCCTTTCACTCTTTATAATTTTAATAATTTTGAGATTTAAAACGCTCAAAAAAACAACTGATGCGATATCGTCCTCTCTCCTCTCGACTCTATTCCAAAAATAGAGCTCATTTTATGGAGGGAATGGAGCCGGGTGGGTTAGCGGTTTTTAACTCAAACGACATCTATCCCATCAGTGCAGACAGCACCCTGCCTTTTGCACAACATCGAGACATTTTCTACCTCAGTGGAATGGATCAAGAGGAAAGTATTTTACTTTTATTTCCCGATGCACCCAAACCCGAACACAAAGAGATTCTTTTTATTAAGAAAACCAGCGAGTTGATTGCTGTTTGGGAAGGACAAAAACTCACCCAAAAACAAGCTACTGTTCTTTCTGGTATAGAAACAGTATGTTGGTTGGACGATTTTGAAATGCTGTTTGAATCATTGGCATCCGAAGCCAAGACTTTCTATTTTAACACCAACGAACATTATAGGGCCAAGGTGGAAACCCAAACCCGAGAGGATCGATTTATCAAATGGGCTAAAGCCAAATTTCCCAACCATCCCACCGAAAAAAGCAACTTTATTTTACAAAAGTTGAGGTCAATCAAAGATGTTGAAGAAATAGACCAAATTAAAAACGCCATTGACATCACAGAAAAAGGCTTTCGAAGGGTTTTGCCCTTTATCAAACCAGGAGTTTGGGAGTTTGAAATTGAAGCGGAATACGCCCATGAATTTCTGAAAAACAGATCTGATGGATTTGCCTATACCCCCATCATTGCCTCGGGAAAAAACTGCAATGTCTTGCATTACGTTGACAACAACGCACAATGTCAAACGGGAGATTTGATCCTTATGGATGTTGGAGCAGCCTATGGTAATTATGCCAGCGACATGACCCGAACGGTTCCAGTATCGGGCAAGTTCACTCCTCGACAACGAGCCGTTTACGATGCGGTCTTACGCGTGGAAGAAGCTGCCATGCAACTGCTCATCCCAGGAATATTAATCAAAGAATACCACCAAGAGGTGGGTCAAATAATGACCGATGAGTTAATCCAACTTGGACTATTGGATCAAACAATGGTCAAAAATCAAGATCCCGAAAAACCGGCCTACAAAAAATATTTTATGCATGGCACCTCTCATCACTTGGGTTTGGATACCCACGATTATGGATTGGTTGATCAGCCATTACAAGCCAATATGGTGCTCACCGTAGAACCTGGAATTTACATTCCTGAAGAAGGTTTTGGTATTCGGATTGAAGATGATGTGGTCACTCAAGAAAGCGGTCCCCCGATCAATTTGATGAAAAACATTCCCAAAGCGGCTGACGAAATTGAACAATTGATGCAACAAGGTTAGGTCTTTAAATATCAACCAATTGTTTTAGAGGAATTTCTAAGCCCTTGGAAATTCTCAAAAGGGTTTTGAAAGTTGGGTTGGTTTTGCCCAATTCAATTCTTCTTACGGCTGACTCTTCCATCTCTGCAAGGTCTGATAAATGGGCCTGTGTGAGCCCCTTCTCTTTTCTGAAAAAAGAAATTCTTTTACCAAGTTGCTTAATCAAAACTTTCTCAGAATCTTCCACTTTTTAAACTTAATTGAATTTAAACTAAATTTGTAGTAAGATTTTAACAGAACATATATGTTCTGTTGGGAGAAAATTACTATATTGCGATGTGATGGATTCGGATTATCATCGCAGTGGCTCAACAACCACACCCTCTCCCGCAGTCTTGATCGGTTGCGGGTTTGTTTTTAGGTCTAAACTTTCGAATCAGATAATATAGGGACCACAATCCCAAAAAAATTGCTATTATGTATTGTAAGATCTCCATTATTTTAAAATTTGATAAGCCATCAGTGCTGAAAGGTAAGCAATAACAGTCATAGAAAAAAGTTGAATACTGGGCCATTTCCAGCTGTTGGTTTCTTTTTTGACAATGGCCAATGTACTCATGCATTGCATCGCAAAAGCATAAAAAAGCATTAAAGAAATTCCCGCAGGCAAATTGAACAAACGGCTTTCATCGTTTCGAATCTCTCCTGCCATTCTTATTTTTATCGTCTCTTCCGCATCACTCTCTACACTGTAGATGGTGGCTAATGTCCCAACAAAAACCTCTCGTGCTGCAAAAGAACTGATCAAAGCAATTCCAATTTTCCAGTCATATCCCAAAGGAAGAATCAATGGTTCGATCGTTTTGCCCAATATCCCGATGTAGGAATTTTCCAATTTGAAGGAAGCTATTTTGTTCTCTAATTCCAATCCATTTATGGCTTCATTTGCATATTGTTGGGTTACTATTTGTTCTGCATTTGAAAATTTTTCTCCTGGACCGAAAGAAGCCATAAACCAAAGTAAAATAGATATGGCCAAAATAATTTTACCGGCCTCTACCACAAAAGTTCGGGTTTTTTCCCAAACGGTAATCGCCACGTTTTTGAACAATGGGAGTTTGTAATTGGGCATTTCCACAACAAAATAAGACTTGTTGGGCGACTTGAGTAGACGGTTGAGAATAGAAGCCGAAACAATGGCCATCAAAAAACCAATCAAGTATAGCCCCATCAGGGTTAAACCTTGATAATTGATCCCTAGCAGTCGATCGTTGGGAATGACCAAAGAGATGAGAATCATGTAAACGGGCAGGCGTGCAGAACATGTGGTAAATGGAACCACCAAAATGGTGATCAATCGCTCCTTCCAATTTTCGATATTGCGGGTGGCCATCACTGCTGGAATGGCACAGGCCGTTCCAGAAATCAAAGGAACCACACTTTTTCCACTCAAACCAAATTTTCTCAAACCTCGATCCATCAAAAACACTACCCTACTCATATATCCTGTCTCTTCCAAAATGGAGATAAAAAAAAACAAAAAGGCAATTTGAGGTATAAAAATCACTATCCCCCCCAAACCTGAGATGACCCCTTCGGCGATCAGATCAGTCAATATACCCGCCGGCATCTGGGTTTTGATCCATTCGCTCATATGAGCAAAACTGCTGTCGATAAAATCCATCGGTACACTACTCCAATCGAAAATGGCTTGGAAAATGGTCAGTAAAATCAGAAAAAAGATGACATATCCCCAAAATTTATGAATCAATAAATTATCCAATTTGCTCCTCAAATCGGTTGCCTCTTCTCGATTTACACTATAGGTTTCCTTAAGAATTTTATTGATGGTCTGGTAGCGTTTGATGGTTTCCCGCTGTTGTAATTTTTTGAGATAGGATTGAGGTTGGGTTTTGAACTGAGTTGTATCGGGTACTTTTTGACGTTCGAGCTTTGTAAAGTTAACATCCTGTGTAATCACCAACCACAGTTTGTAGAGCGATTGATTGGGAAAAGCTTTGGCCAGGTTTTCAAAATAATCCTGATCAATGGTGGTGGAATCCAATATCGGTAAAGTGGAGATGGATCGGTAGTCAATAAGAATTTGCTTGAGTTTTTCTACTCCCGAATTTAGTCGAGTACTGACCAAAACCACACTGGTATTAAGTTTTTCCTCCAGTTTCTCTATGTCAATTTTGATGCCTTTTCTTTGCATTTGATCGGACATATTGATCACCAAAACTGTAGGGATTTCCAAATCTTTGATTTGGGTGAACAACAGCAGATTACGTTTGAGGTTTTCCACATCGGTTACCACTACGGCTACATCGGGAAAATCGGGGTCGTTTTTATTGAGAAGTAGTTCCACCACAACACTCTCGTCCATAGAGGAGGCATTGAGACTATAAGTTCCGGGTAAATCGAGGATTCTGGCCTTGGTAACCCGATCCAATCGACAACTGCCCTGTTTTTTTTCGACAGTAATCCCGGGATAATTTCCCACCTTTTGATTCAATCCGGTGAGAGCATTGAATACAGAAGTCTTTCCTGTGTTGGGATTCCCTATCAGAGCAACGTTGATGTTTTTAATCATCCATTAGGGGTTTTACCATAATGTATTGGGCAACCTCCTTTCTGATGGCCAAGTGGGCTTCATCAATTTTCAAATACAAGGGGTCTCTAAATGGAGCCAAGTGGAGAAGTGAAATTTCATTCCCAGGAAGACATCCCATTTCTATCAATTTTAGGGGCAAAAAATCGGTTTCAATCGATTCGATTACCGCTTTTTGTCCTATTAACAAATGATCAAGTGGGAACATTATTTAGAATGATTTTAAAAAAACAAAATTATAAATTTTGGTCAATTTGGCCTGAGAAAGTGCGGTTAATTTAGGAGGGAAAATATTCTTGGATCAAAATTTCCAACTCCTCCAATAGTCTTTGAATCTCTTTGAGATCTGTACCATCATAAAAGCCTCTGACCCTGCGGTCGGGATCGACCAGGATGAAATTTTCGGTGTGGATCATGTCAAAAGGCCCACCGTCTCCGTCTTCCTTGACCGCCAGATAGGATTTTCTGGCCAATTCATAGATCACTTTTTTGTCGCCCGTGACCAAATGCCATTTTTGATCGATCACTCCCTTTTCGAGGGCGTATTTTTTGAGTTGAGCTACGGAGTCAATTTTAGGGGTAACCGAATGAGACAGTAGCATCACATTGGGATTGTTTTTTATTTTTTTCTGGACTTTCAGCAGGTTATCTGTCATGGCTATACAGATGGTGGGACAAGTGGTAAAAAAGAAATCTGCCACATAGATTTTCTCTCTGAAGTCGTTTTGGGTTATGGTCTTACCATTTTGGTTGGTAAGAGAAAAATCTGCAATGCGATGGAACTTTTTTTGATGTTGAATGGTGCTGTCCACCAATTCAAAATTGACCATAGCTGGTTGGAAAACCGGTAATCTTTTGGCGGGTAATAAAGCATCGTAAAACAACATTAATATGATGGCCGAAACGACTGCAAATATCCCTAGAAATTTTCTGTATTTATTTAATATGCCCATGTTTATACAAAGATAAGTCATAAAAAATACAAAAATTTATCGCTAAAGGTTTTTGTCGAAATGGGACTGGAATGTGGCTAAAAGTACTATTTTTGGTGTCCAAAAATTGATGTGCTATGGAACCTATGGTAATGAAAGGCATTCAACTGCTACTCAGCTTGTCCATCCTTATTGTTTTACACGAGTTGGGTCATTTTATCCCTGCCAAAATCTTTAAAACCCGTGTGGAGAAGTTTTTTCTCTTCTTCGATGTCAAATTTGCTTTGTTCAAAAGGAAATTTGGAGATACGGTTTATGGGATCGGTTGGCTACCCTTGGGAGGCTATGTCAAAATATCGGGAATGATCGACGAGAGTATGGATAAGGAACAGATGGAACAACCTCCACAACCTTGGGAATTCCGAACCAAACCCGCTTGGCAGCGATTGATCATCATGCTGGGTGGAGTAACCGTCAATTTGATTCTAGGCTTTCTTATCTATATGATGATCCTCTTTGTTTGGGGTAAAAATACTTTACCCAACAGTGCTATGCCCTTGGGCATGGGGGTTTCGCCTTTGGCCAAAGAAATCGGTTTTGAAAAAGGTGATCAAATTTTAACAGTAGATGGCAAACCCCTAGAAGTGTCTCTTGACATTAACAAAATGTTATTGATTCGATCTGTCCAAGAGGTTGAAGTGGAACGTTCCAATGGTCGCAAAGTCACCCTGGCCATCCCAGAAAATATTGGAGACCGTATGTTTAGCTCAGGTCAAATGAGTATTTTGTATCCACGTTTTCCTGCTGAAATTGACAGTGTTTTGACCAATGAAAATGCATACAAAGCTGGATTCAAAGCCGGCGATCAAATAATCGCTGCTAACAATATTGTCATTGAGGATTGGGGTCAATTGAGAGAATTTAACAGTGATAGGGCCGATCAAACGGTACAATATGTAGTGGAACGAGGCCGCGACAAGGATACCTTGAGCCTGAGGCTGGATGCCGATGGTAAGATGGGAATCTTCCCCCGAAGTTCGATCAAGATCAGTCAAGTAGAACTGAGTTTGGGAGAAAGTATTGTGGAAGGTTTTAGCTATGGCTATTGGACGCTTTACGATTATGTGGCACAATTCAAATATGTTTTTACCAAAAAAGGAGCTTCCCAATTGGGTGGCTTTGGAGCGATTGGAAGTCTTTTCCCCGACTCATGGGACTGGAGAGCCTTTTGGGCCAGTACGGCTTTTATCTCAATCATTCTGGCTTTTATGAATTTACTGCCCATTCCCGCTCTAGATGGGGGTCACGTGATGTTTCTGTTGTATGAAATGATCAGTGGTAGAAAACCGAATGACAAGTTTATGGAGTATGCCCAAATGCTAGGATTTTTCTTACTGTTGGCCTTGGTTATTTATGCCAATGGGAATGATCTCTTCCGTTTTTTGTCCAATTAAATTAGGCGATTTCGGCAACTCATTTTGATATTTACTATATTTATAAAAATTAAAAAACGTCATTTATTATGAAGTTTAGCATCTTTTCTTTGTTCATCTCATTAGCTTTGGTTTGTAGCATTGCGGTTTCCGCTCAAGTACAACGTGTCAAAATCGAAGATTTTATCGTTGAGCACCAAGGTTTTGAAGAAAATGAAGCCGGGGAGATTACGCCCATAAACATCAAAGAAATCAATAAAAAGATTCGCTTTTTTGTCGAGGAGCGCTACCCAGAGATTGTAGAGTTCACCCGAAATATCATTTGGGATTCTTACAAAACCTTTTTGAGTCCTTCCGATATTTATCACTACCATACGTTTATTGCACAGGTAAAAGTCAACGATTTGGAACGTTTGAAATATGTGGAGGTGATGTACAACCCATTTGTAAAAAAAGTGAAAGGAGATTTTGAATGGATACCGGAAGACGAAGAGTTTTATTTAATCGACGAAAAAGAGGAGAAGAAAGACAATTCCGCAGACTTGATTGAACTGGGCATCTCCAACCAAGAACAAAAACCAGGATTGGATGATTTCGTTTCTGAACACCAAGGATTTCTCGATATAATGGAGCAGAAAAATCTCAAGGATAGCGAAATTGTTCCTATTAATGTTAAAGAGATCAACAAGGCCATTCGGGCTTTTGTAAAGTCAAACTTCAATAATGTAGAATATACTCGTAATATCATTTGGGATTCCTACACTTCATTTATCAGCCCTTTTGATAAGTTTCATCACCATAACTTTGTTGCACAGGTCAAGGTGAAGGATGTCAAAAGACTCAAATATCTGGAGGTTTTTTACAATCCTAAAACCGAAAAAGTGACCAGCGATTTTGTCTGGATAGAATCCGATGAGGAATTCTTTAGGCCCAAAAAAACCGATCAACAATGAAACGGTCTGACTATCTGATTCTAGCAGCTGCCTTTGTAAGCTTTCTATTTTCAGTTTACTTATGGTTCAACGGTCAACAGGCGGAAGGACTATATGTGGGCATTTGGGTGCCCTCAATTTTGGCTGCAGGAGCCTACATCAAACAAATTACCAAATAATGAGTGTTTCCATCATTTTTGCCATAGGCCTCATTGTATTCTTTCTTTTTTTATTGGGCATCTTTTTCAACAATAAAGAAAGCAAGGCGAATAGGCGTACCAAAATTGAGACGGATACTGTTGACTACGATGGTTCCGGAAATTTTGGTAGAATCCCCAACAAAAAGCCTAAGAATCGGGCGATTTAGCTCCCATAATCTCGCCGAAGTCCTAATTTGCTTGGTGTTTTTAATGCGTTGTGGCTATTTCATTTATTATCTCCACAAGTAAATTTTTAAAATGGATGTCAGCATTACCACAGATTGACTAAAACCAATACTACGTCGGTGGAGTCGTTTGAGATGGGTACGTAAATTCAAATGCATGCCTTCCAGATGATTGGTCATTCTTGGTTTGGTACTGTGGATGTTCTTTTCAATCAAAAAACGGCAGTGTTTGAGTTGATCCGTATAAATCTCTTTACTTTCCGACAACTGTAATGAAATCAAAACCCGATTTAAGGTATTGTAGGTTCGAGGCCCCACACTTAAACGAACGATTTCCTTACTTTCTCTGCAATAGGCACTGACCACCCATATCAACTTTCCTTTTTTTTTACAAAAGTCCGCAGTTCATCTACTTCATAGGTTTTGCCTTTGGCCAAAACAGGTTCTTTGATTTGAGCAGCGATTTTTTTGATTCGTTAGATCAACGTTGTGGGTGATACGACCCACAAAGTCGAGCGTATGGCTTTGGGTTTCTGTTACGCCCGTGGCTTGGCAATGGCGACATTTGAGTTGAATGATATCCGTATCTGAAACTTGTGGGTTGATTTTGGACAATTTTAGTCCCGTAGCAGGTTGGTATTTTTGTTTGGGGGTAGAAAGGGGCATAAAAATAAAATCTTAAATAGGCTACAAACCCTGTATTTTCAGTGACTATTAAATTTTTAAAAGAAAAATATCTGTGTTTGGAGCATTACCCCAAAACGCTTGACCCGTGATCTTATGGTAATGGGAGAAGATTTATGGATTATCGCAAAAAAGATCGGGGTTTTTGTCTGTATCCAAGACCAAAAGGGTTCCTTCGAGTTCGCTATCGCTTACGCTGTAATAGGCGGTTTCTCTAAGTTCGCCTGTGGTTTCATCATAGGAAAAAGTGACCCTGACCTGATGTTTGGGAAGGTCTTCGGAAAAAGTTTCCGGAAGATAGTAAGTAAAAATGAATTTGTTTTGGCTGTTTTCTTCTATTTTAGTTGCTGTCGGTCTGGTGTCAAAAGTTCCGTCAGCCCAAACAAAAGTTTCCTTTTCTCCTTCTCTTACTGCAAAGGAATATTCAAAACAATCCGAGCGTTCTCCTGAGGCGTCAAAGTTGACTTTCAGGGTATAACTTTTATAAAAAAAAGTATCGTTATTGAACTGAGTAATACTGCGACTGTAGGTCTCGTCCTGATGGACAAAATATACCTTGTCGAATCGTTCTAAAAAAGTTTCGGGTTCATCTTCATCTGAACAATGAATGGTCAACAAAGCAATAACGAATAAAAGGCAGGAATTTAATTTTTTCATTGATGATTTATTCTATTTGGTAATTAGGCATGAGGAAATAAAACCTCTGGGGAATTATATGAGTTAAAAAAATAGTTTTGGTTTATGATTTGGAAATTGTTGGACGGGGCTGAACATGGCATAATAAAAGTTAAGGGCACTCTAAGTTGTTCTATTTTAGGGAAATATCAAAATATTTTGTTTAAAAATAACCGCAATTCCAATAAAAACAGTCTCAAACAGTTTTTCTGTATCTGTGCTTATTTACTATAATTATTAATTTTTATGAATTACACTATTTACCCCTCCAAAATTGTATTTCCAAAAATAGAGTCGCTCCTTAATCCATAATCAATTTGGGAAGGAAAAGGGAGAGCTCGGGAAAAAGGGATACCAAGACCAAGACCAAAAGACTGACCGCCAAAAAAGGCAAGCCAGCCCTGCTGACTTTTCCAATGGAGGTTTTTCCAATACTAGAGGCCACAAACAAACACACCCCTACCGGAGGGGTTGTTAGTCCTATGATTAAATTCAGAACGGCAATGACCGTAAAGTGAATGGGTTCAACATCTACCTCTATGGCAACCTTGAGCAGTATTGGAAATAATATCAATAGGGCGGCGATGGTTTCCATAAAAGTACCGACCAAAATCAATAATAAATTGATCAATAAAAGAACAGCGTATTTGTTGGTAGTCCATAACAGAATCTGTTCGGATATACGTTGGGGTATCTGTTCGGTAATGAGGATGAATCCAAATAGATTGGCAAAACCAACCAATATCATCAGTGAAGCAGTGGTTTTCATGGAATCCAAAATGACCACAGAAATATTTTTGAGGTTGAGTTTTTTATAGACAAATGTCCCGATAAACAGGGCGTAAAGTACGGCTACGACTGAAGCCTCGGTGGGGGTAAACACACCACCAATGATGCCAAATAGAATGATCATGGTCATCAATAAAGCCCAAAAAGTGTCGGTAAAGCTTTTGAGAATTTGCATTAAGGAACTTTTCTTATGTTTGGGGTAGTTCTTTTTTTTGGCGACAAAATAGGCAACCAACATCAATCCCAAGCCTAGTAGTAGTCCAGGGATGGCCCCAGCGAGAAAAAGTTTTCCTACCGACAGACCGCTCAATGTAGCGGCAATGATCATGGGTAAACTGGGAGGGATAATGGGTCCTACGGTTGAGGAGGCAGCAGTGATGGCACAAGAAAAATCACTGTCGTATCCTTCTTTTTTCATGGCGGGAATCATCACAGCCCCCAAACTGGCCGTATCGGAAATGGCAGTACCAGAAATGCCAGCAAATAGCATGGAAGCACTGATGTTGACATAGGAAAGTCCTCCCCTGACATGCCCCAAAAGATGGTTGCAAAAATTAATGATTTTATCGGTCAGCCCTCCTTGGTTCATAAGATTACCCGCAATAATAAAACCGGGGATGCTCAGTAAAACAAAAACGTCAATACCTGCATACATCTTAAGAGGAACAACCACCAGTGGAGTGCCTTTGAAAAAAAAGTAAACCAAACAGGACAAACCCAAAGAAAATGCAATCGGAAAACGGAAGCAAAGACAAACAACAAAAACAGTGATTAGCAACAGGATCATGATTTCCAAAATTTAATTTTATTTATAAGACCCAAAAAACTGAAGTAGCTTAAAGAGAGACTCAAAATCAAAATACTCAAAAAGGGAATGGCCATAATGACGTGGAGGGTGGGAGAATATTCGTCCATTCCCATTTCAATCATGGGCAAGGTGTAATAGGCACAAAATCCAAATAAGACCAGACTCATCAGGGGTGAGATGAGGTCTATTATTTTTTTGAGCTTTTCCGAAAATCCTGCGTAAAAAGCTTCTAAAAAAACAAAGTAATTGCCACGATAGGCCAATCCACTGGCAAATGCTATGGCATAGATGAATAAAATTCTTGAAGCTTCCTCAGTCCAAGGGGGGACATCGCTGAGGAAAAATCTTGCGAAAATCTGAAGGGATACGGTAATGACAAATCCCAGGCTGGTTATCAGTGTTCCGTATTTTAAAAACTTGGAGAAGAAGATTTTAAAACTCATTGAGTGATTTTTTTTATGGATTTATAAACTTCTTGCATCTCGGGCGATAAACTTTCATAAACGGCTTGTTCCCCATTTTCCATGAAGGCAGTTTTGTCCACCTCCACAAAAATCATCCCTTCATCTTTTAATTGTTTTTGGACTTTGGATTCGTTGCTTAAAAATAATCGATGTTCATAAGCTTGCATTTCCTTGGCTGCTTGTAAAAAAATAGTTTTAAGGTCTTTTGGCAAACTTTGGAATTGTTTTTCCCCAACCAACGGATACCCCCAAGTAATGAGATGTCCAGTAAGGTTGAGGTATTTTTGAACTTCACTAAATCCCGCATTTTTGATCATCGCAAAAGGATTTTCCTGTGCCTCAATAGTTCCTTGTTGAAGGGAGGAAAACACCTCGGAAAAAGCCATAGGAGTGGGTTTGGCACCCAATGCTTTCCAAGCCACCACATAGGATGGAGCGTTGGGTACTCTGATGATTAATTCTTGCAGATCGTCGGGATGCTTGATGGGTCTGTTGGAGGTCAAATGCCGCTCCCCTCTTTGGAAATAGCCCAAGGGACGCAGTCCGATTTTTTCTATCATCTCCCTTTCGATTCGCTTGCCGATAGCACTATTGATGAGTTTGTGCATCGCAAGGGTGTCTTTGAGTAAAAACGGCATATCGGAAAAGGTGAGTATTTCGGCAAAATTGGTCAAGGAACCCGCCGAGATGGTCATGTCGATGACTCCTGTCTTGATCAAACGGATGGCTTCGAGTTCTTTGGCCAACTGTTCAGATGGGTAAACCTCCAATTTCATTCGACCGTTGGAGCGTTCTTCGATCAACTTTCCAAAATGGATAAAGGCTTTGTACCAAGTATGATTCTCTTTTACCAACATACTGGCCCTAAAAAGGTATTCCGGGGTTTTTGGGCTTGAGGAACCACAAGCCGACAACATCAACAACAGTAAAATTAAAATCAACAGTTGCTTTGTATTACAATACATCTTCATTTTTAACTTAAATCCATCTTCCTAAAATTAGGAAGATTTTCTTAGTTACAGAGTTTAAAAAAAATATGTCTGTTCTCAAAACTATAGTAGAAGGTGAAAAAAACTGTTTAGGGGTGTTCTTCTGTCCCTTGAATGGTGAAAGAATCAGATCCTAACATTCTGAACGATATGTTTTTAGCACACAATTCTGTTTTTTTATATCTTTAATAAGATAAACCAAAAATCAATTGATATGTTACCACAAATTATTGTCGCATCTGTATGCGTATTGTTAACCCTTTATGGACTTCTAAGAAGGAATCGAGTCTTTTTCAACTTGGGGTATTTTCTGTTTGGCTTGGTAGTCGTGACCTCTGAATTTAGTTTTTTCGCCAAGGATCCGGCACCCATTCATTTGGCCACAGCATTCTTGTGGATGATCCAAATTTCACTGGCCCTACCCAACAAGCTTCCATATGATGGGAGCAAAATAGCCAAGTCGGCGGCAGTAAAAGTCTATGTTTGCTTGAGTTTGATCAATATATTTGGTGTTTATATAGTCCAAGTCAGTGATGTTCCAGATGTTGCCCAATATTTTCACATCATCTTGGCCGTATTGCCTCTTGTTCCGATCTATCTTGTTTTGAATGATAAAATAGAAATCACCCAAGAATAATATTTTTGAAAGATCAAAATTGATGACCCTCCCTAGCGGAGGGATTTTTTATCACAATACTATGGGATGGAATTGAACGCCTTTGACCCTACCATTAAAAACAAATAACTATAAAAACCAAATGAAAAAACCAATTCAACAATGGCAGGGCAAAGAACGATCAGATACTAAAGTCAAACAATTGTATTGACAACATTTTACAATACAATATTAATATTTTAAGACACATCAATCACAGATTTTTAATTATTTTAACTTATATGGTCATAATAATTACCAATAATCCACTTGCCTCCACTCAGGGGGAAAACCTTTGGTTTTTTTGAATTTTATATATTGTAATAAAAAATTGAAATGAAGAAAGGGTTTTTGCTTTTGTTGATGGTTCCCCTATTTGGACTGAGCAACAATAACCAAGAGATGTTTAGATTTAGGGCTCATCCTCCAGAAAAAGACTCATTGTCCGTTGAAGATGACCTTCTCAAAAGATTTTCAGCAGGTATAAAATTTGGGGCACCCTATATGACTGTTGTAGGTGCACAGTACACGCTTCCATTTTTCAACAATCACTTTGCACCCTATTTTGACTATTCTCAATATTCGTATGAGAAGAATAACGAAGATGCCCAATTTCGTTTTTCTGAATGGGGTATATCCTATTTTTTCAAAGAAAGAAGCAAGGGTGTGTATATGGGCCTGAGTCATTCTAACCTGAGTTATAAAGTAAATTTTATGAATGTTGCTTTGGAGAATGGCTCCAAAGGTTCGGGAAATGGAAAAGTGGATATGAGAACGACTAATCTCAGACTTGGACTGAAAACAGGAGGTGCTTTTTATTTTAGAATTGAAATGGGTTATGGTTTTGGGGACATCCCAAAAACACTAAACTTTAGGGCCGTTGATAATTCTGACTCTAGCTATTCAGAGCCAAGCAGCAGTGAAATCCCGGAAATTAATGGCATTTCAGAAAACGGAATGTTCGTCGGTAATATTGGCTTTGGGCTTGCCTTTTGAAAAACAGAAAAAAAGGGGAAATACAATAAAAAATTTATCTGCTAAAAAATTTCAATTTTTTCATGGGATAGTTTTATATTTGCGTCCAATTTCCTCCTTAGCTCAGTTGGTTAGAGCATCTGACTGTTAATCAGAGGGTCCTTGGTTCGAGCCCAAGAGGAGGAGCAAGCGTAACCGCTAGACTACACTTACGATACCAACCAAATTAAGCCCTTCACTTTTGTGAGGGGTTTTTTCTTCTTGCACACTATTTGCACACAAGTCCTGCTAAAGAATAACAACCATTAGGATCAATTATAAATCCTCAATAGTTAATGCAAGGTATTGTATTTAGATGAAATTTAAAAAGAAAGTTACATGTGCCGCAGTCCCTTCGCTTGGGGCTCTTGACAGCGGCACACCATCTTTTTCACTAATCAGCCCAAATTAAAAAGCCATCATCTACCACTTTAATAAGCTTAAAAAATATACAAAAGAAAACACCTGCGACATACAAGCTCAGGTTAGAGATATTATGATGGATACGCTTGATGCCTTGGTGTAGGAATTCAAACTATATATAAAGGTTGAAAGTAGACTAATCTAAATCAAATAAAATCCGGAACATGTTTATTCCGCTTTTGCCATTGTTCTTCAGAATATTATTGATCTCGATAAATCATCCTTCTAAATAGATTAATCAATAATAATTTTAGGCTATTTATCGATTAAACCAATTAGCTCGTTCATTAGTTCTTTATAATTCTCTCTAAAGGAATCAGCCTTACCCTTTCCTATGGTGCCAACGTGTGCTGAGGGGTTCCTGTAATCAGAAATAATCAATTCAATCTTTTCAATGAGCACAGTCGGTATTTCACCAATCTTGTCATTAATAAATTTGTTAAACTCTTGTAGTGCAAATAATGCTTTATACCGTTCCGACACTTTTGGTTTTACTTTTGTTGGTAATAAATTTAAAATCAACCTCATATCTCCAAGGGTATACTTAGGACTATTTTTTAAGATTTTATCTTTGAAAGATTTCATCATCCCTGACTCAATATCTTTTATGGTTTTGGCCTTTACTTTTTCTGAATCATATTCAAAAAGTTTGTTTTTGTCAGGGTAATTAGAATCTAAATACTGATGAAACTTAATGAATATTTTTTGGAGTAATTCGTATTCTAGGGCCCTACAACTGTACAAAACGTATGGTGAGTAATCCTCAAATTTTGATGACTCAATACTTTGGTAAATAAATTCTGATTGAGACATAAATTTCTTCGATAATGGTTCAAGTGAATTCCAAAAATCAAACCATTTTTTTACTAGTTTATCAAATGATTTTATGTTGTTAAACTTATACTGATTTTCAATTAAAGCAATAATCTTATCAATACAACCATCTACTTTTTCTTCATCACAACTAGCTTTAATTTTTTCTATACTTAAAAGAACATTTGTGTTTTTACGTATATTTTTAACTTCCTTATGTGTTTTTTCGCCTGTTTCTTTGATCTCCTTTAGGTGTTGTAATACTTCGCCACTATTGTCATTACTATTAAATTTTGCAGAATCAAAAAGAGTCCAAAAAGAAGTTAGATCATCATCAGAAAAATCAGGTTTTTTGATAGGTCTAGAAGTTTTATATGCCAGATAGGGTTTTAGATTACTAGCAGTTGTATTTAGTATTTTCATTTTATCGCTTTGTTCTAGTGATAGAAAAATTATAAACGAACCGTTATGATGAATAAGTTCATTTATTAGGTTGTAAAAACCAATAAGATATCCTTCAATAATGGTGCTACTCTCAAACTTTATTACAACTGTTCCACTTTGGTCTATATTATTTGATAGTACATGATCTATATAATCCTTTTTTTTATTGCCCTCAATTAAATCAAGATCCAAATAAATGAAGTCATAATTTTTATCATTATAAAAATGATATTCTTCCTCTAGAAAAGAGTAATTACATAATTCCATATTTGTGCCTGAATCAAGCATTATAGTTTGAGCAGAGAGTATGGAATCTATATATAAATCACATACTATATTTTTTATTGAAATATTTTTTCCACTCTGAACATTTGCTTTTTCCATCCAAAGAAAATCAATGTCTCCCTCCAAAGTTCCTTTGAAAATTGGATGATGAGAATGCATAATGAAATATGCTGGTTTTTCAACAAGCATTAGAAACCTTGTAAAATTAGAGTAGCTAATTATGTTATGAATGAAATCTAAAGAAATATCCCTGCCAAAAAAATCAGTATGATCTTCAATTACTGGATCGACACTTTTATAAGGACCGTATTTTGAAAAAAATGATTTTATAGTAGATTCATAAAAACCATATTTTTTTAAATCATTTAATTCGAATTGATTTGTAAAATCAAGGTTTTGATAGCTCTCACTAAGAGCTAAATTAAGATTAGGACCTGAATTTATCTCAGAAAAATCCAAAAAATTATTTGCAAAAGCATTTAAGTTTTCAACCAATTTTGATTCTCTAATCTCAGCATCTGGATTAATAAATCTATTTTTTTTTATAGTGTTACTTGCTATAGCTTTTTCAGTAAATGAGAGGAAACATGAAGGCATAACTGAAAATTCCTCCGATACATAAACCATCCCCTCCTTCTCCATATTGGATAAACAAACAATAAAGTTGGATTTATCATTAGAATTACTGAACTCACAAACCGTTTCAACTTTTTTTATGCAATTTGTCCAGAACTTATTGTAGGGAAATAAATCAAATATACTTTGAGATGGATATCCTGCTTCATCAAATACTTCAAATTCTAATGAAGAGCTATTAATTGACATAAATTCACCCCCAGCCAGTATTATAAGTTTTCCATCATCATTTAGCAAGTCTAAATATTTATCGTAATTCTCCTCAATACTCAAATTGTCAATATACCATCGCTCATTCGGATTCGAAATTTGTCTAGTTTGAGTTTTTATTTGAAAAGCAATCAAGTCAAATTTGCCCTTACCATTTTGTTCAATGGATTCGTCATTAGTCAAACTTGAAATATTTTCAAAAAATGTTGTTTTGATGCCGTCAAATTTTCCAAGATTTTTAATGGATGATAAGTTAGTTAGTACATTGGCGTAATCCATCTCGAGAACTTTTCTCAAAACAAACATATTAAAGATATATTCTTCTCTCTTAAGGTGATTTAAATATTTGGAACGTGGTGAATATTGTATCTCAGTCATTTAAAAATATCTTCTCGTAAGTTCTTTAAATAGTAAAGTTAACAATTATAATTTGAGACTTTTAAACGAACTTATGTTTCGCATATAGAGTTTTTATTTGTTTTAAACAAGAAAGCCTTGTTATGTTATTAAAACTCAAGAAATATTCGAAACAACTATTTTAAAACACGAAAAATCAGAAATTAAGGAATTGATTCACTTATTAGAACTGGATCAAAAGTTTGAGAAAACCCTTTTTGAAAACTTAAGGGCTGGCAATTATTTTACTAATGAAATTATCAATGCATTAAGAATAGCAGTAGAGCTGAAAAAAGAAAAATCAAATAATGCTTTTCTGGCTCCAATGCAAAGCGGTAAAACAGGAACAATTAAGCACTTATGTAATTTAATATTACCAAATATTGATTTTGTTAGAGAGGACGAATCAATTCTGTTTTTGACAAGCATGAGAGATAAAGACTTGAAAGATCAAAATATTAGGTCATTAGAGGGATACGAATCTAATATTTTTGTAATGCCAATGCATAAGTTTAAATCTCATGGTATTGTTGAGATAGAAAAATTAAATGTAAAACTTATTGTAAGGGATGAAGATCAATACGGATGCGCAAAAGAAAGTTCATTTGACATATCCTTTTTTTCAAATGTTAGAAAGCTTATACCGGATCTTCCGCTGTTGTCAGTATCTGCAACCCCATTTGATATTTTAGACGCTAGAGTAAAGGGAATGGACGTTGAGGTGATCCATGGGCTTAGACATGAAAATTATTTTGGAATAACAGAAATGTTGAAGGAAAATATGATTATCCCTTTAGAGGAAAAATACGAGCATTTTCAAGTTCAAGATGACAAAACTCTATTTTCAGAACCTATAAGAATGTGTATTAAAAAATTAAATCACTCTGAAAAAGGATTTGGAATCATTAGATGCTCTACAACAGCGCAGGCGGTTGAATTAAAGAATCAATTATCTGGGCTTGATAAAAATACATATGAGACAATTGTTATTGGTTGTAAAGAGGGAGCTGACTATCCAATACAAGAGGGGTTAAATATTTTACCAAGAAAACTAAGAGTCGAGAAAAAGAAGATCATCCTTCTTGTTATTCATGCTCTTTCAGCTGGAAAAGACCTTAAAAAGCTTAAAAACGAAGTAAGGTTTATAATCGAAACTAGAAAATCACAATTTGCAAATTGTGTTCAAGGCTTACCTGGACGAGTTTGTGGATATCATGAGAATAGAGATGTATTAATTTTTGCCAATAAATCTATATTAGAACATTACTCTGATTTTGAAAATGAGCCTGAAATCTATAATGACTCGGAATGGATTAATGAACTTCATTTTGATGACAAGGTTAAATCTCTTTCAACTCAAATAAAGCTTCATACATCCCAGCGTGAAGGATTATTTATCCCAATTAAACAAGAATGTGAAATTCCTGTTGAGGAACTATTCTCAGAGGTCGGTGAAAATATATTATCATTTCTGACAAATGAGGAATATAAAACACTTTTAAAATATTTTGAAAAAGAAACCTATCAGGATAAAATTAGAATAGGTGGACTTAAAAACAAGCACATTCAGTTAAGAATCTCATCTAATTATAGAAAATATAATAACGTTTTTAGAAGCTGGAGTAAAACAGAGGGAGATAACTATAAGAGTATCTTTAACCATAAAAATGAGATTGCCAAATATGGTTTATTAATATCAAATTATCCAGTAGATGATCCTCGAAATAAAATAGGTTTCTGTGGAGTAAAATTATTTTTACCAGGAAAGCAAGTGTATTTGAATAACCTCTCAAGAACTTTCAGTACTTCAATGTATTTAGACGAAAGTGAGGAAGAAAATATTTAATACATTTAACGAATAATAAGTTCGTTAATGAAAGACTCCTATTTTAAACATATAAGGGAAAGGGTAATTCACTCTTTCCTTTTACGTTTTGGGGGTAGTAAGCATGACTTGTTAGTAGAGTGTAATAAAAAGACTTCAGAGCTAGATCCTGAGAAAGTAATTGGCATAAGAGCACTTGAAAAACATTTAAAAGAGCTTAAAGAAGTCCATGGTTGGCCCATCTATTCTTACAGGCCAGATAAAGAAGAAATAATTGCCAAGAATTATAACTCTGCCCTTGTGAAGTATCCTCATGCTAGTGTGGATATTCGAAAAATAAAATTTCT
>Ga0115572_10001291_pt1 | contig 20537 bp, 18 predicted proteins | sample COGITO_mtgs_1206_FD_88681 | JGI IMG/M metagenome (GOLD analysis project Ga0115572, IMG submission 88681) | Pelagic marine microbial communities from North Sea - COGITO_mtgs_120607 | ecosystem: Environmental > Aquatic > Marine > Epipelagic | place: Germany:Helgoland, sampling site Kabeltonne... | reverse complement strand
CTAATACAAACCATTATAAAACATGAGAACCACCACGCTAATCAAACCGTGCCGTCCGGGAGTCTTTAAAATCGATACCGCGAATACCGCGAATACTGCGATGGAGACACCGCCGTGCGACCTCGATATGGGAGAGTGCTACATATGCTTGGATGAAACGCGTCCGGCGCCACGCTCGACATGCGGTTGTATCAGCGCATTCGTTCACCCAAATTGTCAATTGCGACTCCTGCGAGAAAACTATTGTCAAGGCTTGCATTGCACAGTATGCAAGCGATCATTTACAAACTTGGGAGTCCGATCAGAAAGACGTCTGTGGGTGAATACAAAGGCACTGTTCCTCCTCGCGCTAGCATTCGGGTGGGTAGCATGCAGTAACTTGGTTATAACCGCGATTATGGTCATCATAGCGTTCTTGTGGATTATAAAATTTGTACCGCGAGCCCTATGCTTAGAAACAGTGCACATAACATGGCACATTCGTGAGTAGAACACGGAGCTTACTCATTGTCTCGACCCGAGTACACTCATTGCACCTATTGCACCCATTGCACCCACCCACATAAGCCCTCACGACTTTCGTTCTGTCTTTTGAGCCATGCGATCGCGCACGTTCTTTTTGCTAGTCAACCCCCCTCCCCGACTCGAGGCCGGCGCAACGTGATCCAAGCACAAATACATGTGGGGATGTTCTAATTGTGTCTGCACAGATTGTTTCATCGACGTGGAAGAGATGGTAGGATTTGCAGAGACGTCAGTGTCTCGAAGGTGAGTTCGAATAATTCCCCCTATCAATGCCATCTAAGAACTGGTACTGTGAGTCCTCGCAGTCACGCTTATTGTGAAGTGTACTCGCTCAGTTGCTGTTGCATAACTAACAACTGTTGCATCAGGTTCGCAGCTTCTTTCGAGCCATTTGACATTGTACCACTCGCAGACGAACGTTTTGAAGACGAGCCGGCTGATGTATCTTTATTTGCAGTTTGGTCGTCGCTCGCATTGACGTCTTCGGTGTCTTCAGGAACGGTCGATGATTGAAGTTCCGAGTTTTTCTCGTGTCGCTCCATTGCCATCGAAATTTCGCTGGTCGATGCGCCGACTGCATTCAGAGCCAACGGTGCAGCAACCTGAAAATCGGCCAGCCCCCCTTGATAGAGAGCAAGGACCTCCTCGCAAGATGCCAACGGGCTTACGACCGTCGTAAGCTCGACCCGACGCGATACATCCTCATTTCCGTGAACTTCCAAATAAGCGGATGTCAAAGTCGAATCCAGCATTTTAGACAATCGCTGTACGGTTGAATTCAACAATGATAGTTGTGCTGACGATCGACTGGCAAAACGCCCCTCAAAGATGAGACTTGAAGGCACTCCCATCGCCGCACATATGAATTCGATTGACAAGCGGTAAAGCTGTTGCAAATCGGGACGCACTTGTGGGATTGGTACCGACGACGCGACGCGCTGATGAGACGGCAACGCAAACAGCCTTGCACCCATCTCCACATTTCGGCGGATTGCCTCTGTTGAAGATGCACCTACAGAGCTTGGGGATGGTCGAGACGGATTGGTCACTGATCCCGACGGCGCGCTCCCATTCACTACACGACAATACTCGAGCTGCATGCGGAGAAGACGGGCTTGTGTCTCGTTATCTTCCACCGTCTGTGTACGTGCAATGTTCTGACTCTCAGTGTCAAAGAACATATCGGTCGCTTGCACACCTTCGCGACCATCGCGCTGCTGTTGCTCAGTGACCAGCATTGGGTTTGCACGATTGACCTCCGCCTCGACCGCGGCATCCGTCAACGTCTCAATAAACTGAATGGTCGTTCGAACGGATGCCATGGGAGAGTTGATGTTCCCCAAATCATCGGGTGGGTCGTGAACAATCAACGCCGACGATATATCTTCATCCATGCCTCCGACTCGCGTGGTTCGGTAGATGTAGTATCGTCGCTGGTACGAGCCTTCAGGATTCGTGAAACACAAGGTGTAGTTGCTCGGAGAGACAACCATCGGAATGATTGTCGCCCCGTTTTTTTGAGAGCTCTTTCCGGATGTGCGCATTGTGCCACGCCCACCGTCTCGCTCATCACCAACACGATCAGAATCATCCGATCCGTTCATGCGCCCCGCCAACTTGCCATTGATCACACCGTCCACACGCCGTCTGACGCGAGCACGCACTGTTGGACACAATAGATCCTCCTTCTCGTATGCAACGACAGCGTAGCCATAGACTAAGAATGCGGAAATCAAATCGCGCGCAAACGGCATCCAGCATTCATCAATGTGCTGAGAGAGTTCTGGCCACTGTCCACTCGCCTCCCCATCGAGTTTAAGCTGCAACCCGCCACCGAGCAGCTGTGATTCAAGCACGTTCTTGGCAGCTACGATCGTAGGGTGCGTCTCATACATCTGTTGCAACTGCTTGACTTGATCTGTATTTACAGTGACTTCTTGAGTGGTTGACAACGGTCGCATAGGGCCGATCGGTCGACTTGATGAAGGTCGCTGCGACCCATTTGCACGAGAAGAACTACCACTACCTCGCTCTCGTTTCATCAATGCAACACAGTTCACGTTGATTGTTGATTGAAACTTGTACACACTCTTATTGTTCGCGTATGCAAATGTAGTTCTATTGTACGCAAGTTGTACACACTGTTATCCAAACGGTGACAACAAGAAACCCAACGTCACAGTCCCTAAACAACATAGCGAATACACTTGGCTACCAGAAACTGAACACATTTCAGTTGAAATGTCCAACGTCATCTCACAACCCGAACCTCTGACCATCCGAACCCATCACTACACACAACAACGCATCAAGTTGCTGTGACAATCTTCAACATGACACCAACAAGCCATTCAACATGTTGAGTGCTTCTTGAGCTTGGTTTGATCAGCAAGCCCACCAGCGGATGCTTTGATCATAACTCTTCAGCCACAGAGCTCGCGCCTTTGAAGCGTAGCCAGTGATCGACAACAGCAATGCTGTTTGAGAAAACAGTCCGAGAACCGCACCGATCAATAGCAAGTACGAATAAGCAACGAATCGACTACCAATGTCAGAATCTTCAGTGTCTGGGTAAACATCACCTCCCATGCAACAGTCGTATGCGCTGATAAGCTTGCCTTGCTGCGTCTTCGCGAGGATATCAGCTTGTGTCATACCTGCCTCAGCGGAGGTTCCTGTTATAGCCTTGATGAATGGACTCGCTCCGCCGGTTGTTTGGCAGAAGCCAGCGCCAGTTGAGGAGGAGCATACAGTATATGTACTCCCAGGACACTGCTTTGGGGGAGTTATCGATGTATCGCACTTATATGTAGTGTCTGCGTTTTTCGAGCTCGCTTGATCCAAAGTTAGTATGGCACCGGGGAGAGCATCTTCACGTTTAGTATCCGGATTGATGCAAGCGAGTTGGTTCATGTGCAGTTCTGGAAGTGACGACGTTGCGTAAGTTTTGTTGAAACCATTTAGATATGCTTGAGTGGATGTGAAATCCGATTCTGTCATTTTGGTTGAAGCGAAGGACGTGAACAACGTCAGCTTGGGCTTATTGTCAGTGTACGGGATTGCCCATTTGCAATATGGAACCGTCGGTGAGCCACCAAGAGATTGATCGTTAACCACCGATTTTCGTGGAATGTATGATCCGGTGATTTGATCATTGTTCAGCGACGAACCGAGAACGACAAATGCGATTGCAAACAACAGTGAGAAAACGATTTCGTGGTTTCGAAGAGCGCCCAACTGATCGTTGACGTACGGCGATAGAAGGCCCATAAGGTTGCATGGTGCTTCGATGTGCTCTTTGGTTTCCTTACCGTCTACACCGGCACAACCAAAAGTTCCTAGACATTTTGAGTTGTAGCAGCAAATGTAGAATGGGCGGTAGCCAGCCAAGTACAGGATGAAAACTACAGCAAATCGTACAAAGAACAGGACAGCCAGACCAATGCAAACGTCATTGAAGAACATCACATCGAGCTTGCGACCAATTACGTCGTATGGTAGCGAGCTATCGATGGTGTCTTTACGGATCAGTAGATCGTAACCATAGATGAGTTGATGCTCTACCATTCGAATGAATGCGCATGTCTTCTTGCCGTCCGTGCCGGAGCAAGAGGTGTCTCCCACTCCAGAATCCGCATACCGTTGAACGCCGTGCCACAAGAACACGGCAACGATCGTGTCAGTAATTAAGTACCAGACTTGGTATGCAATGTCAAAACGGCTACTCTCCGGCCATATGACCTTGAAATGGTTGTTTTGGGAGCTTGAAGCTGCAAGAGACAGCAACAAGGTGATGAGAGCGCTCGAGGCGTAGCAGATAAACGCTACAAACATCAGAGTAAACGCAGTTCGGCCCGCATGAAAATTGCCGTCGCTGACTTCCGCGGCCTCCTTGAAGTACGAAGTTTCGTGCATAGTATAACCGGCCGCTACAACCAGCAGTATCGAAGCGACCCATGACGCCAGAACAGCAATGTCTCGAATCCATACCATTCCGGAGCAGTACTTCTGAGGAGTAAGACATGACACATGCTTCCAGTCGTCATGTTCAGATGAACCTTCTTCTAACTTTCTGTCCATATCAACTTTGGTAGCAAACGCCATAATTGACGCACGACTAATCGGTAGCTTGGCAGTTTGACACTAACTTCACACGGAGTTGTATTTTCAATTATTGACTCGTAGTGCGAGGTTCTTTTGATTCTACACTGTACAATTGATAGCGGTTGCTAAATCGATGAGAGCTTTGGACAGATCTACAGATTGGTCACTAGATCGAAACCATTCCGGTACTAACCGCAACAACGTTTCTCGGTTGGTCGCGCTACTTGCTTTTCTTACCCTTCGTATCGAGTCATGAATATTAATGGGTGGTGCAGGAGGGGACGAGCGCATATCGTCAATCCATGATTCCACGATCTCTTCGACCGAAACCATGGAATCGTGCACGTTCTGTGAAAACTTTGCTCGTGGACTTTGCGAGCGTGCAATAAGCTTTGCATTTGTATCGGACATGGCAAACGGTGCAAGAGTTGCCGTCGCAAAGATTCCGCCGCACAGCATACAGGCGCCTGCACATGTAAGACATGTGAAGAATCGCATCAATGGAGAGCAGGCTCCTCCATGATCGGGATGCCGTGGTGGGTTGTGCAAGTCAATGCTGGTATGACATGCCACTGTGTCTCGACGATTGTTTCGTACCGAGGCAGGCATCGCGCTTCTCAGTCAATGTAGTTTACTGACAGAAAGTTTAGCGCATGCTTTTCTGCAGCGGAGCATTGCAATTTCACTACCGATGCATTTTTTTGTATTGGTGTAAATAGTTTCAGCGTGACGACGTTGGAATGCTTTCGTCGATGGCTAGAACACACGTCTATGGTTAGGCAGACCTCCAGCATGTGGAAGAGACGCGCACACTGATTTTGAGCGATGAATTTTTGATCGTTTGGATTGATTCCATACCAGTTAAAGTAAATGCTTTTTGCGGTGTTTATGATCTCGGCAGTTGTCAGCTCAACCGGATGCTCTGCGGTTTGATCAATCTGATCTTCCAATAAACAACTGACTGTACTTTCAATGGATTTGATGAGCGCGCGCATACACTGCACTCGACACGCACGATCTCTGTTGGTCGCTTGTCGTTTCTGCAGATTGCAAAACCAGTTGTCGATTCGGGTCACAAACGAGTGGCCCTCGCCCGTTGAGAGCGTTTTGGACAGTGGCCGTTTGGGTTTTTTGGGTTTGATGTAGGTGAAATGTGGCATGTGAGGAAGACGGGAAGACGTGAGCAAAATGCAAGCGTTTTTTTCTTGCAATGTTCGTTAGAGTGCGAAAATAGCGACAGACTACGAATTCAGTTCCCGATCCCGACTCATGCGTGCATTGTGGTAAGCGACGACTTTTGCCGCACATGAACAAAGACCTCGCAGGCCACTCCCCCTCACGTGGACTTTCAGTTTGCCTCGTGGCAGGCTGTATGCGTACCAGATTCCCGCGTGGGCAAACAGGCGTATGGAATCATCTGGCACTTCATTGTTGCACTGGAAAAAGGGCAATTCCAGCAACCCCCCAAACGCATCGCTTGTACGAGCATCGTCGACTCTTTTGACGACACTCACAAACACGCCCGAAAGCATTGCGCACATGTGTTCTAGCACACAATCGGTGTCTCGAGTTGCTTCGGCCAACTCTCGATCTCGGCGCTCCATCATTTGAACTTCTTCGTCCAAATGCCGCTTTCGTGCCAACGTTGTGTGTGTTGAAGAGGCGGTGGCAAGTCCACGCTCCCAAACGTTTGATGGCGATTGGTTTGCAGCAGCGAGCGCGTTGTTACATGCCTGATAGTCGAATTGTTCGGCGGCACGTGACAATGTTCGGTCGAGTAGCACCGTTTGTCGCGGAAGCATGATTGATCTGCATATTTGAAATGAGACAATCAGATCACGAAAACATTGTTGCCCAAGATCGGCGTTTGCGGCCTCTGCCAACACTCGTGACGTCTCGTCGTCCTCTCGTATCCAATCCGAATGGAGGCTTTCGACGTCGACATCTTTCTGTGGATGTATCTGAGAAAGCACACCAGCGCGCATCTGTTGCTTTGCCATTGCAAAGTACGTGAGTGCAAGGGCATCCAAGTCTTCCGCACTCATCCCATCACAAACTAGAGAGAATAGTGAGCTCGGGTTGTTTCGTTCATCATCAGATGCTTCTAGAATGCATTCCTTCCATCGTATGTGATTTGTTGAGACGTCGCCTGATGTGCTCGAGGAAGACGCCAATTTCAAGCAAAGAAATATCAGAGTCAATGTTCGGTTCAAGTTCTCTCGACATTCAAGCGACCAGCTAGACTTGCATGCAAAGGGGAGCAGTCGCAAACCGGCATTCATGAACGATTCTAGCGTATGCATTCTCTCTGTTGACAACGTCGACCATCTCCATCTTCGTCCATTCGTTTGTATCAACGCGTGTTCGTACCAATTCGTGACGCAGTTTGCGATTCGGTAGTGCACAAACCGGGCAATACCCTCGTTTGAAATTTGGAGGTCGTTTATCGCAGAATTGAGCTCTTCGACGCACCGCCGCAACATGTTGCGATGTATAAGTCCAATGTACTCGCTAACCGCAAGATCTGTTTTGAACTAGTTAGCGTTACAGTTTGAATAAATTGTCGATGGCCGACGCACCACCCCGCATTTTTTCAAACCGATTGAATTCGCAATCGTTTCGACGCGCCGTTTGGCGTAACGGTTCTATCGTTGGAGAGTCAATAGGTACAGTCCCCATCGCAGACGATGAAGATGAACAAATCGGTGGTGACGATTCGACAGATGGTCCCAGTACGACTCACCGACAACCATTGAATCTAAGCGAGATTGAACTCATTGCCACACAAACCGCATCTACAAAAGGAGACGATGCATGGTTAAGTGACGACGAAGAGGACGACGAATGTGAACTGTTTGGAGAAGAAGAAGATGAAGAGGATGGAGGAGAAGAGGACGACGCTGAAGAGGAGAGAGAAGAGGACGATGAAATGGAAACCGCCGAAGACATTCCTCGTCGAAATCAATCCCGACTCTCTTCGCAACTGCCAACAAACACGACACAGACGGTATGTTCTCTTGGCTTGATGCGCTCTTTGTTTGGAAGCACAGTCAGCTCTGTGGTTAAAGAACACGAACACCACACAAGCGACACTTATGAAGCGGATGGCTTGTCAGATTTACATTCCCAGCTTGGAGGCGATACAACCCACGATCAAGTCTCGGAGTCTCGATTTGAGACGGCAAGCGAACACAACATGAATCAATCTAGCTGCTCAAGTCAACTTCGGGAACCAGAAGCGCAAGCGTGCATGCATGTCGATGGTGCAACGTGTGTGGGTTGCGAGTTCGGCGATTTGGTTGATCCAGTCGTGCGATTTGTGCTGAACAACGCAACACGAGTTCCAAAACCAAGACTTTGGCATCTAGCTCGAGATGCATATCGTTCGCAAGTAGTATTACCAATTCAAAATGACGGTGGCAGCGTGCTACCAGATTGGTCAGTGGTGGACATAGAACGCCACTTTGAATTCCATGTTGTCAATTCGCAACTTTTTAGGATTGATGCGTTACGCGATCTCAAGGGGATGCGCACTCTTTACAGACAACGCATGGTATTGGCAACGGACGGTGGTCAAGAAATTGATTCGCGCGCAATGAAAGAGTACATGCAACTCGTTGCTATGGAGTCGAAAGAACATAATTTATTATCAGCTTCCCCTGTGCCTACCTCCCAAGGCACCGGACTCTCTACATCTAGCGCATCAGCAAACAGCAAAAAGCGTACACGATAGACGGTAGGGGTCACCTGTCACCTTCCCACTTCCCCTTCTGCACCCTCCCTCATCTGTCCACCTCTTCTGCTTTCTCTCGCACAATGCATATGAGTTGCTTGTAAGTAATGTTTTTGAGCTTCATGTAGCCGAGTTAGCCGAGTGTTGCGTTGAGATTCGAGATGCATGATCATCGCAAAACTCAGTTAGCATATCAAAATCAGACTTCGTTCCACATTCCTTTTGTGGAGGAACCGCAACCCACACAATATGTTTCGGCATCCTTTTTTTGTTTGACAAAGTATGCAACGAATTGTTATAAATCATTGTCGTGAGTTTAGCTTCTAGTGTTTGTAGTTGCGCTTTCTGCTCGGCGCTTAGATCTTGCGCACACACATGTCCTTCGCGGGGTAGCTTGCATTTTTGACAAGAAACACTCCGTTTGAATGTTGGGTTGTCTCTTTTTGTCGTCAGCTTACCTGTTTTGTACCGATTCCACCAGTTTCTGATCTGATCAACGTTTCTTGAGGGCATGTTCTTTTGTATGCGCAACCATCTGCAACCGTACACACTCACTTGCTCGAGCAGCGTGAGGGCTTCGATTGCAGTCCATTTTTGTGTGCTGTCAGCGTATCCACCGGTTGGCATTCGATCGTCAAGCAGCGATGACGCAGCAGTCTATCAACCGATCGAACACAGATTCGAACCCGGATAGCGCTAAATAAGAGTGAGTGCTTGACTTATCAACGTACGAGCAACCGATCAAGCACAAAATGATTTCGTCGGTCGTTGCACCCTCACCTAACGGAGAACTTGGAGGTCTATCGTTTCAACCTAATGCAGGCGCACCGCCTGCGTTCTCTGGTCGTCTACCGTCATTCAATCAAATAGCTCGTGCGGTGGCGCCACCGACAGGCAATTTCGCAGGCGCTCCAATACTGGCGGACCGCCCTGGCCAACAATCAAACGCCACAATCCAATACTCTCGCGTGGTGCCGCTTATCTCCCAATTCGATCGGGCCATGGTCTATGGACTCAAACGTGGTACATTGGTGTTTGTAGTTTCCCTAAACGGTCGCGGTTCACTCAGTGCCCCCGCAATGACTCTTACCGGACCACCTTTGTCAATCACCGATACGTTCAAGCGATCCATGACCACTCCCCAAGGATCTATTGGCAATCGCGCGCGACTCAACATGTCTGGACAGCAGCTGTCTGAAATCATCTCATGGCCCGTCATGGTTCATATGAGCGTAGACAAAGCGGATAAGCTTGTTGTCAATGTAGCTGGCGCCGATAGCGACATCAACAACCCTAACTACGGACTGGACACCCAATACTCAACCCAAGCGTTGGGGTCCGGAGCACTCATCATGTATGATAACGCAGACATCGTCATCGACAGTTTCAACAGCTTGCGCACCAATGTACTGTTTGCACAATCGGCGTTTTTGATGCCATTTAGCGGCGGACGAACGTTTCCAGAAACATCATTCAATGAGATTCTTCGCCCACCGGGGAACACAGACCCTGACGACAAGCTTCCATTGGTGTCCAACTTGTCTAAGCTGACAAAGTACTTGCTCGATGGAGAAAAGTGCATTGGTGCGTTTGTACCAGACGGGTTCGTTCTTAACAAATTCGATACCGAACAAGCCGATGATGTAGAAGCCATGTTTGACGCCAATCAGCATGGACTGTACAACATTGCGGTTCATGGACACGCGTTGTGCACGTCATATGCGGAATTCGGCTCGAACAAACGTAAACGTGACGGTACCACCATGCCCCGTGACGAGCTCTACGTTCTAGTTGTGGCAACACCGGTGGCAACGACTGCCTCGAATAACACACTACAAAAGATATACGCGCAGATTCAAAAGGGTGAGAAGGCCGACAATCGGAATGATGCAGTGACAATGTATCAGATGACGAAAAACATTCCGGCTGGTGCACTTTACTCGGGGACGTCAGTGAACACAATTGTGAAAACAACTGCGTTTGCCAATGTGCGATACCAGCGAGCGACATCAAACCAGCTGCGCAATCTAAGTCATACTCGTTTTGTCATGCCGAGAGAATCAATCGTCGCCCCCCAAGAAATTGTTGTGGGAGCTTGGAAGATTGGTAGTGTTGTCGACAATGCTGCTGCTCGCCTAGATGTCGACGGTCGCGCATTTGGAGTCAAGAGCACGTACGGTCTTACGGCGTCGACTGCAATTTCGTGGGTTTCTGCATTCGAACTTTATGATAAGTTCGATTTCGAAAAACAGCCTCAAGTGACAAGCCCAACAGAGTTAGTCAAATCAGAATGGTACAAATGGCTGACTCCAACCGACACAGAAAAAAAAGCGATGACCAAACCATGACGTCCATTAGTGTGCAGAAAGAAACGCAGAACGGACTTGTAACCGCCACAATTCATGTGTGGTGAAGCCAACTAATGTTTTTTCGTTTGTGAGAGGGGTGGCTGTGAGTGGTTTGCATGGTTATATGGGTAGTTGGGACTTAATAAGGTTGTACGTATCAACAAGCAGCTTTTCGATCATCGTGTCATGATTCAAAGCAAGTTGTGAAATCGGCAAGCAAGAACCCGCCGTTCTATGAGTTGCACCACAGTGTGGACATTGTTCTCTCGCAATCGACATGGATTGTGGGCCGAACAAACGGAAGCCAGCTCAAGTTCGTGAGAGAAATTATGTAGAAATCGCGTTGGTTTGGGAATGCTGCCCCCATACTTGCAATAGGTTGTGGTGGCGGATTGCGCGCGTGTCTGGGTTGCAAAAAGCCGCACAAATTCGGTCTGCCATAGCTTGCCGTGTGCAGGGTTTTCGATCGTACAACCAATCATTGACGGTGGTTGGGGGGCATTGGCCCTTCGCTGCCATTGACCTGGCTGGTAAGTCATTGTGGGAAACGCTAGACCATGTCACAAAGCGAGCACTACCCTTTACAACTAAGACTTGTTCATAACCAATGCGACCGTTTGTGTTTGCATCAAACTACGAATGCTAAGAGAGTGTCTAACCGATACACTGTTCACAATTCTCAATACACCACGCAACTTGTACGCTTAACCCGGTGAGCATTATGCTATCTTCCTCATTCGTATTGGTCAGGATTCACTGTTTCAGCAACACGTCGAACTGTTCGCCTCGGCGAGCTGGGCTCATAGCTTTACCAAAGACCCGCTTGTGAGAGTCAGTCGCCTTTCGCACTTGAATACGCCGAGGGCCAGCCTTGGGCTTTTTGGACATGCTTGGCATTGATGATTGGTCAAGGAACGTCCACTCAACCAAATCGCCACGGTTGATGATATTGTTGCTGTTGTTCAGAATTGTGCACATGCCACCGATGGCTAGAGTAAAGTACTCGTCAAACTTGGCTCCGTTTTGAACGTCGTCGTAGTCACGGACGCTGGGGCTACGTGCAATTCCCGCAAACTCAAACATGTGATCGTCTAGTGAACACAGCATTTGTGCACATGAAATGACTGGGACCGCCATCTCCGCCTGAATGTGAGTGCGGTAGGAATTCGCACTGCTTTTGTCGAACACACAAACGAATCCCACTTGTGTCGTAACCCATTCGTGAAAGTTTGGTAAGAACTCATCCTGAATGCCAGGGACTATCGATCCCTGGGGAGCGAGACCGGCCTCCACGCCAAAGGGCGCGGCGACGTTGTACGGTTTGTTGCGATGTTCAGCACGCCGAACAACCTTGTTCCAAACGGTCGTGTCTGGGAAAGCATTCTGTGTGACTTCTCCGTTGCGAGAGACGAGAGTTCGCCCATTGATTTCGCTGCGATCGAGCAAGTCGCTACCAGGACCGATAGCACTGACGTAATCCATTTCGAAAGATTAGGCTGGTAACGGTCTTTTTAGAGGTTGGGACTGAAGCGCTTTCAGGGTTCGCTTCTTATTGCACGACCACGAACCACTCAGTGTAGTAATGATATCACACTCATGGAATATATCACATGCTGCTAAGTTAGCGAGAACCTCGTGATCGGAAGGGCAGCCGGCAATATTTACAACCAAGTTCATCAACATGAGTTACCAGCGTTCGATACGATGTCTGTTCGACGTGTACCACCCGAAGTGTACGAGACTGCCACCCCCAAACTTCCGACGAAACGCCTGCTGGCTTCAGCACCAGGATCTCGTATCGTGACATCTTCGAATGGAGTTGTACACATGATCAACTCGGGGGGGGTTGCACCTTTAGTTCCGGACAGACCGGCCGTCGATTTGAGTGATATTGGTATGCCCCCCAGCATGCTTACCTACAGGATGCCAGAAGACAGGCAAAACGACAGCCGTCTCGAGACGGAAAGCTCCCAGAAAATCATGCGTGAATTGTTGTTTGCAATCAGTCGTGGCATGTACGACACCGATCGTAGACCCGGTGAAAGCGATAAAGCGCTTGCGGAGCGACTCAAACCGCAGATGACATCAAAACATCAAAGTGCTCTACACCGACTTGCAGTATCAAACAAAGTTCTGCGAGACGAGAACACTCGACTGCAAGAACTGAATGTTCGTCTAACAATGATGTCCGAGAGTGGTCGAAACCAGGGTGCGCCTGTACTCAAGATGCAAGTGCAGATTGTCACACCTGATTTGGATCCAGCTCATTTAACAGCAGGGCGCGAGCCCTCAAAAGCAATGGGCACTCGTTCTGTTTCAATTCGAAAAGGCCAACGAAATCCGGTCTATCTTGTCATCGAGACGCCGTCGGGCTTCGATCTTGGCAAACTCGAAGAGAAGTTCGTATTCTCATTGATTGCGAATGACCTTCAGAAGAACTCGTGGACGTTTAGAAACACGTTGCAGGTCATGACGACCACGTCTGGGAAGGATGTTCAGATAAAGTCGATGGATGATCTCAGGGCTATGATGGTGATCGTTAATGACATGAAAAATGTCCTTCAAAAGATGCAACCATCCGGGGGAACGACAGAAAGTTATATGGTTCATTTGATGGATCTTGTTGCTAACGGATCGTCTCAAGGAGGAAAAGACGAACTCTCAAGGGGCGGCTTGCAGTTTTTTACATACACAAATGACAACATGTTCAATAACATGTCACGCCAACAAGTGCAATTCGTACCATTTGGGCATGCACACGTTAACCGAGAACTTACACACGCGACTGTTATAACACAACTCGACTCCAGCTACGGAACTACGAAGGACATTCTCCAACATGGACTACCCCGCACGATTCCAAACCCAGAAGATGAACTTGCAAATCAATTGAATGCTGCTATGCGACTCACATACATGCCGGACCACTCAACAACTCTACCCCAACCTCCTGGAATGATTGGCGTCGAGGACAGCGCCAACCGCTCGGGTCGCAGCATGGCTTCGAGCTCTAATGAAGCTCATCTGGGGATGGGCGATTACTGATCAAGCTGCTTCATTGTTTCTCTGCTTCTGCTTCAAGCATCCGTTTGCCGCAGCTTTCGGATGTTGCAATGACAATCTTCTTCAAACCTGGCGTGCGCATTTGTTTTTTATTCATCAGCTTAATGATGACGTTGGGGTTGATGGCAGACTCCTTTAATATCCACGAAGATGATCCGTATCCGGATGCAAATCCATACAAACTCCAGTTGCGCACCTTGCACGCTGTAATCTTCGTTTTAGCTTTTGATGTGTTGGTAGGGTTCTTGGATTGGTTGATGCTAGTGCTGTGCGTAGATGTCGACTGTGCTAAGTCTGTATTGACAGTGAGTAATTTTGTGTCTGGGAGCGTTGTACTGAAAGACTCCTCTTCTGTCCCAAACTCAATGCGTGTATTCGGGATTGAATCGATCACACGTTCCATTAGTGGACGGCGTGTCACTTCACAAAAAGCACCGATGAGTTGCTGTGTCAGCTGTAACTCACTGTTGACATTCGCTTTGGACTCGGACTCCGAATCATTTAAAGCTGGGATGTTGATCTCCTTCTGGGCCATGCAGACGACCCCCCCGTAGTAGAAATTGCGATGACTATCTACCTTGTGATAACCACACATAGATCCACATCCTTGTCGACGAAGGCGTTCGTCAGTGATTTGCAGCTTGGACATCAATCCATCACTCCCATCGGTGGCAATGCGAAGTTCGACCCGAAGCATGATCTTCTTCAGTTTTTTCATGCGAATGTTGTCATGGTTGTGATATCTGTTGTCGCACCACTTGTAGCAAATTGGGGGCAGCATCTGCGTTTTTGAGGCTTGGCGTCGAAACAGTGGTGTATCGAGACCCGCAATGTTGAGAACAACTCGTCGAATGAATTCTGCATCACCCAAATTGTTGGAAGTGGATACCCATTCGCGCACGCGAGACTCTGTCGCTACAACAGCACCGTCTACCGTATGGCACTCACGCTCTTTCTCGATGGCTCGGAGCTCTTCGTCAGTCAAATCACCAAACAACAAGTTGAGCATGTCGTCTTCCTCTTCGTGACCAGTTGGGACCGTAAGCGTTGCACTCGCAAGAGCATGAGCAGCGACCACATACATCAGAACCTCATTGATTCCGAGGAAGGTTTTGAATGCGATACCTCCGTTGGGGACTTTCTCAATCAGCTCGTTGATGAACTTCTCGCGTCGTTCGAGTTGCAACTCTTCCAATGGATGCAATGCACGAACCAGCGAAGCGCTGGCAACTTGGTCGGCGAAAGGAAGTCGCACTGATTTCAAGAATGGGCGCAAGTACTCAATGCTGTGATCGCTTACCCCTTCGATCAGTGAACGTTGAGTGTTGCTCATGTTTTGTGCGAGCAATGAACCACGCACGAACTTGCGATACTGGGCGGGAGTGATTCCCACATGGTCACAAATATTGTCCGCAAGGCTGCACTCGTTTGACACCACTCCACAAACGTATTCTTCAATCACATATTCCTCATCATCTTCACCGTCGTCTTCATCTTCCTCCGACTCTTCATCATGTTCGTAGCTTGCGTCGCTTCCCACATCACTTCCCGCATCACTTCCCACGTCGGATGAATTGCTTTCATCTTCGTCGCTTGGTTCTTCGGCTTCCTCTTCGTCAGACTTGTCCGACGTATCGACATCTTGCTCATCTTGCTCGTCTCGTGTGCTATTCGGAGTCTTTTCACGATCTTCATCTGCTGAAGGCGCGGGCTTGGAGCGCGCACGCTTTTTTGCGCGCGCGTCGTTTCTCATCTCCTCTCGTTCGTCCTTTGTGTATTGAAAGCTGGTGTCCTGTCGTTCACCATCTTCGCGCTGTTGGGTCATGGCATCTATGGCTTTTATGGCGCAACTGCGATGGGGTCGTGAACGCTTCGTGTCAGACATTGCAATGCAGACCGAGTGCGAGTTGAAAGTCGAGCTGTTCGTTTGCTTTGTGAGCTACTTTGTTTAGCGTGTGTACAATTTATTGAAAACCACATTCGGAGTACGTTTGTACGTTTCACACTAATTGAGAACACACGTTGTACCACATGAGAGTGTTGCTGCTGGCAGCATGTATGATGATGACAATGAGTTCACAGACCGACACTCCCACCGTAAACACACCTCTATCTGAAGTGATGGAAGTTTCATCGGGTTCTACCCTTTATGTTGCCCAAGGCGCAGTTGCACACATATTCCCAATGGTGACTGCACAAGACACTCCAACAGTGAATTTGAAATCTGGGTCACATCTAGTGATTAATGGTACCCTACAGATCGGGGGGGCTCGTATCACACCTGACCCACCCAATTAATCATCTGGTAGCTGGTCTACTAAGGTGACAAATCTATTCTTTGTCATCCAAGGCTTCTTCTTGCGCTGCGCGCAGATTTGTAACCCACGCAGGCATTTGGATTGTTTGGATGTCGCTCCACTTCCAGCTCTTGAACCCGTTGGTCTTCAGGTCATTGTAGAGTGTAATTGAATCTTCCAACTCGACGGCACTCATACGCTCTCTAAGAGTACCAAACAAATCCGTAGTATCTGTATCTGGCGCGCAGTCTAGCAGAGAACGTGCAACCGCAACCAACACGGAGTCGAGATTGTTAAAGTACATGTTATTGAACCAGTAGCATTGTTTCGTAGAGCTCCCATAGCGACGCGACCCTTGAAGGGTTCCACCTTCCATTGTCTTATACAAGATGACTTCTGGCTTCAGAGCGTCCATGCGTTTGCGCACACGCGCGTCTTCAAAGCAATAATTGCTGAAGTCGTGCGTTTCATAATAAAACGATGGGTAATTGACGTCTTCAACCACGTGCTTGCGCTTCTTCGAGATGGGCACAACAAGGCGATTCGCCGAGTTCTTGGCATACTTGACGTTCCTCTTTGTAGTCTGCATGTTTGGAATGTCGGGGGGGTGCTCGAGTTTCGACGGTTTGCTGCCGACTAAATACTTTCGATAAACCTGTTTTTGAATCCGAGCAGGCGATTGTTTGATGCCTGTGTCCAGAAGACGTGCCACTCTTGCTTGCAAAGTACAAGACGACTCGATCAAACCAACAGATGAGAAGACAGCGTGGATTTCTAAATGGAAACCTCTCCTCGACCTGTATTCAATCTATGAAAAACATGTAGTCGATCAAGCACCAGAAGAGACCATCCGCCATGCGCGCAACCGCATGGTGAAGCTTTCTTCGACATTGCAGCTTCCGGTTGCGAGCAAGATTGCGGACATCACATACATGGATGTTATGCTTATAAAAACATATCTTCTTGGTAACGAACACGTCTCCAAAAATTGCGTCAGCGTCTACATACACTTACACCCGCTCGCGGACAACGCAGTGTTGGATTTGGTTCTGACACGCCCCGAGTTTGCAATGTTCGCCATCCGAATTATGGAATATATGAACCGACACAACCTTTCCTACAACAAGATCAATCACGCAATATACCGAGCACGCACCATCTCTTTGAGAGATGCTTCAATCGTTGAATCAATTGTTCGATCAGAGAAGAGCATTCGTGAGTATATGACCGTCCTACTCAACAAAGATTAAAAAGGAAGACATCCGGTGCTTGTCGAGCGTTTCAAAGGAGTTGGTGTATCTGAACGAAAGGTCCACTCACTGAGCTCTTTGTAGTAATGCATCATGTACTTGCGGAAAGTTTCTGTATCGGTCGTACGAATCCCGATGCGTGTGTTGATCCTGGCAAAATCGTTGTGCACAAGTTCGGTAGTATTATTGTGCATGTTGAAGAAATAGGTCTTGCGGCAACATGGACAGTCCATCTCAAGGTGTTTGTTTGATGTTAGACGGTTGACACAGGTTGTACACACGCGATGATTGCATGGAAGAACGTCGCGCGTGTCATTCGCGCAGACTGAGCACGCGAGCGGGTTTTGAATGTCGGGCATCATCATTTCGTATTTGCGCACTTTGTCTTCAAGCACTCGAGTGCGGCTTTGCAGCTGCTTGTGTTCACGAGCGTCGTCTTCCAGCTCTTGAATCTTTCTCTTCAAACCAATGACCACGACACTGCTCATGGCTTTGCACCTGTGGTAAGCGGACGGAGAACGTAGTGCTTGCTATTGGCTCAACGAACGTTATGTCGTTAGCGCTGGAACAGCAATCGTACTATATATAAGTATTGCATTAATTTGGGAGGGTTCCCCCCCAAAATGACTAACAATCTACCATCATTTGCCAAACATTCCTTAACCGCCCAACCCATAGGCGTACTTGGAGACGATTTAGTCATGACTTACAATACTGGCGGGATGATATCCGTTAACGAACGATTCGCGTCTAAAGTAAAAGCGCAAGTTCAACGTGGTATTGAAGAAATCGCATTTGATTTGTGCATGGTTAATGCTGGGTATGCCGACTCGGATAAAACGGTGTCCATTGTGGCACTGGAGTTACCATTCGAAAATGCTAAGCTACAAGTGCACGTAAAGACGCAACTAGATGGTCTGACAATTATGGTGATGGATGATTATGGGATCGTTTACCAACCTAAACAAAAACACCTTATGAGTCGGTCGTATAGTTTGAAGATCGCAGACATCCGCGACCTTTTGATCAGTGAACTCAAGGAAAATGATGAAGCGCTCGACGACTTTATTCTTAACGTAAATCCATCCACACAAAAGACTGCAAAAAGAGCAAAGTATTCAGACGCTGCAATCCCGTTTATGGGCGGGGAAGTGATTGCGTCGAAATATAGCAAACAGCACATCGTGCAGCAATTGGGTGCTGCAAAACTAGATGGTGAACTTGCAAGCATGTCATTTCAAGATCTTTTAGAGCAAATGTTACAACAACGCTTTTATGATTCGATGCGATCACGATCTTCGTATCGATCTGAAGGCGGAAGTTTCCGTTCATTAGCGTAGGATATTCCAAGTCAGTTTGCCAGATCAAGCACTCAAGTTTGGCTTTGCAGCAGCTTGTGCTCATGAGCATTGTCTTCCAGCGCTTGAATCTTTCTCTTCAGATCAACGACCAACACATTCCTCATGGTGCATGCACTTGAGTTTTGAGGTGGTCGCATTTGGCACAGTTGAGAAAATCGACCCAACAAGTGTGCTCCACTCTAACACGATCGGATGTAATGTACACAAATGAATGAAACGTATCATTGTATGAAGTGTCTTTATGCAATTTGTCGACATGGTTATTACTTGGGTGTTAATCAACACTCGGCGCACATCAAGACCCGCTCCGTTGTACAAGGTGCTCATCACGTGTGCATTCGAATGAGAGACTCGCCTTATGATCTTAGCGCCATTCTATTCATGTATTCACACATGTGGCGCTATTGTGTTCTAATGCGAACATGTATCTTCAACTCAGAGTTTGTCATGAAAAACGGTGTGTTGCTTGTGAGTGGGCGTTGGCGCCCTTATCGCCTGGATGAACAAGTGGGTGCATACCGAAAACATTTAGTAGATCCTCATGATTTGTACGTCATGCACACATCACACAATAGTCAAATGTGTGCAGCAAATCTTAATGATAGTACGTTCGATGCGGCCGTGCGTTTGCAATGGAATCTACAATCATATCGCGTACGGACGCATCTGCTGACAGAAGAAATCTTGCCATCTATAGAGATGAACTTGAGCCTATGGAAACGCCAACAGCTTCACAACTGGTATATTCAGTTCACACACATTCGTCAAGTGTTCGAATTTGCGCTTCAATGGCGAGTATTTGAATACTTTATCAGAGCTCGCATTGACATCGTCCCAACAAACACCATCTGGTTTGATCACTCTCGTATTTCTAACGTCATCTACGGACTCGAACACCGGAATGGTTGGTCTGTTGACCGCAAAGCAACAATCTACTCAGACTGGTTTTATCTGACATCTCGTGATGGCATACTCGCATTGACCAACACGTCCACCGTGTACATCAATAGAAACGCCCGATGTTTTGCAGCATGCCCAGAAGAGCAGGTCTGGGAGCATGTCATCCGTTCACGATTCTCTTTTGTTTCCATCAATATTTCAATGAAGAAATACATAAAAACTACATGGTGTGCTTGATGCAATTGGCAGTTGTCCATACTTATGACTCATCTCGAATAGGCATCAGACACTCCCCCAACTGGTCGAGACCCGTACAGTTCAATGACTTCAAACTGACGGATGCGGTCACGCGACAATGCTACCCCTTCTCTGAACATATATATCGATATGAGAGTGTTGTTTTGTGCGAGATATCAGTCCTTAGCGCAGTTTTGGGGAATGGTAAAAATCTAGCCAGAAAGTGTTACGTTTGGGGAGAGAGGAGAGAGGTGTGGCGCCCCCCTTGAACCAAAGTGCTCGTGTTTTCTTGCCTTTTTAGGAAGGTGGTGACCAAAAGTGCTCGCTTTATGAAAAGTCGTCATACCCTCATTCATGAGTTTTTTTTGTGGGCAGGTTTTTGAAACATACGTCTTTTGTGTGTCTCATTAATGAGGGGAATGCCGAGAATCCACAAAGCGAGCACTTTTGGTCGACACCTTCCTAAAAAGGCAAGAAAACACGAGCACCTTGGCTCCAGGGGGGCGCCACACCTCTCTCCTCTCTCCCCAAACGTAACACTTTCTGGCTAGATTTTTACCACTTTCCAAATTCCGATAAACACTGATATGGTGCCCCCAAACAACGAGGTGAATTCCGATACCATCGCAATTTGAAAACTGGTAAAAATCTAGCCAGAAAGTGTTACGTTTGGGGAGAGAGGAGAGAGGTGTGGCGCCCCCCTGGAGCCAAAGTGCTCG
>Ga0115572_10001290_pt1 | contig 20538 bp, 16 predicted proteins | sample COGITO_mtgs_1206_FD_88681 | JGI IMG/M metagenome (GOLD analysis project Ga0115572, IMG submission 88681) | Pelagic marine microbial communities from North Sea - COGITO_mtgs_120607 | ecosystem: Environmental > Aquatic > Marine > Epipelagic | place: Germany:Helgoland, sampling site Kabeltonne... | reverse complement strand
GATGGTACTGCATTTATGTGGGAGAGTAGGTCGCCGCCTTTCTTTATACTGACTCAAATCAGTAACACAAACCTCATATCTAACAATATGAGGTTTTTTTATGTCAGAAATCTAGTGAATATTATTTCGATTTATCAGTCCAGTTATCTCTTAATTTTATAACAGTATTATGTTGACTCTGCTCTTTATACTGTTTGTCATTCTATGGGGTTATTAAAATGTTTTTCTGTGATGTAATAACTTTAACATCACCACATTTATTTTCTTTATCAATTGTATGCCATATCCAAAGTCTATATAGCAAAAAAAAATCCTTAACTTATTTAGTTAAGGATTTTTTAATTTATTACAACGTAATTACTACATGGCAACTAAATCTCCTGAAATATCTTTGGAAGGTAATTCTGATTTCCCCATTAAGTAGAGATCAACTTGTCTTGCTGCTTCTCTTCCTTCAGAAATAGCCCAAACAATTAATGATTGTCCTCGACGCATATCACCAGCAGTAAAGATATTTGGAATATTTGTTTGATACTTTCCATATGTTGCTTTGTAGTTTGATCTTCCGTCCTTTTCTATACCTAACTGGTCTGCTAAAGTACTTTCCGGACCTGTAAAACCAAGAGCTAACAGAGCCAAATCACAGGGCCATGTTTTTTCAGTACCAGCTATTTCTATCAATTTTGGTCTTTCTCCAGGAATCGTTTTCCATTCAACATTTACTGTTTTCAAAGCAACTAGTTTTCCACTTACATCTTTTACAAATTCTTTGGTATTGATCAACCAATTACGGTCTACACCTTCTTTGTGAGAGGATGAAGTTTTCAATTGTAATGGCCAAAAAGGCCAAGGAGTTGTTGCTGAACGATGTCCAGGAGGTTTTGGCATGATCTCAAAATTAACAACAGAATTTGCACCCTGCCTGTTTGAAGTACCAATACAATCTGAACCTGTATCTCCACCACCAATAACGATTACATCTTTGTTGGTAGCCTTTATTTGGTTTTTAACTTCTTTATCAAACAACACTTTCGTTTGCTGCGTTAAGAAATCCATTGCTTGTACAACACCATCAGCATCTATACCCGAAGTTGGTAAACTTCTTCTCTCGGTAGAACCTCCACATAAAACAATACTATCAAAAATTTTTAAATCTTCAACGTCGTAATTTACACCAACATTTATGTTTGTTTTAAATACAATACCTTCCGCTTTCAAAATTGCAATTCGTCTATCAATAATTCCCTTTTCCATTTTAAAATTAGGAATACCATATCTTAATAATCCACCAACCTCGTCATCTCTTTCAAAAACAGTAACTGTGTGTCCGGCTCTGTTTAGTTGTTGTGCAGCTGCCAATCCTGCAGGTCCAGATCCAACTATTGCAATTGTTTTGTCGGTTCTGTTTTTAGGAGGTTGTGGCTTAATCCACCCTTCTTTAAAAGCACGTTCTACAATATTTTTTTCTATATTTTCTATGGATACTGGGTCTTCAATAATACCTAATACACATGCTTGTTCACAAGGGGCAGGACACAACCTTCCTGTAAATTCAGGAAAATTATTTGTTGAATGAAGTATCCATGATGCTTTTTGCCATTCCCCTTGATGCACCATGTGATTGAAATCAGGAATAAGATTTCCTAATGGACAACCACTGTGACAAAAAGGAATACCACAATCCATACAGCGGGACCCTTGTTTTGTAATTTCTTTGTTCGAGAGCGGTACTGTAAATTCTTTATAGTTCTTTACACGGTCTTTTACAGAAGTGTAGGTTTCATCTTGTCTTTCAAATTCTTTAAATCCTGTTACTTTTCCCATGACATTATGCTATTGTTAGTTCTTCAAACATTGGTTCTTCTGTAGCTATTCTTTCTAAAGCTTTTTTGTATTCCGTTGGCATAACTCTTACAAAGTTGTTTAAACTTGTAGACCAATCCGATAATAATGCAGCTCCTTTTTTACTGTCGGTATAGAGAACATGTTGTTCTATTAAAGCTTTTAAATCAGCAGCATCTTCTTTATTGATTTCTTCAAAATCAATGGTTTCTGTATTGCAAAGACCATTTGTAAATTTATTTTCTGGATCATATACATAGGCGATTCCTCCACTCATACCCGCAGCAAAATTCCGACCTGTTTTTCCTAAAACAATTACTTTACCTCCAGTCATGTATTCACAACAGTGATCTCCAACACCCTCAACTACGGCTGTTGCTCCTGAGTTACGAACAGCAAAACGTTCTCCTGCAATCCCATTAATATAAGCTTCACCTTGAACAGCTCCAAATAAACAAACATTTCCAATAATCACATTGTCTTCTGCGATGAAATCTGCTTTCGCAGGTTTTTTGATGATTAACTTAGCTCCAGACAATCCTTTTCCTAAATAATCATTGGTATTACCTTCTAAATTAAAAGTAACTCCATGAGCTCCGAAAGCTCCGAAACTTTGTCCAGCAGATCCTGTAAAGTTTAGTTTTAAAGTATCTTCAGGCAATCCAATATGAGCGTGAATTTTTGAGATTTCATTACTTAAAATTGCTCCAACAGAGCGATTTAAGTTGTTGATTGGGTAACTTAGAATAGTTGCCTTTTTATCATGAATAGCAGATTTAGCATCGTTTATTAGTGTCATATCAAGTACATTTTCTAAACCATGTTCTTGTTTTTCTGAACTTTTTATTGCTTTTGAATTATATCCTTCAGGAGTATGTAATATAGAAGATAAGTCTAAGCCTTTTGCTTTATAATGTTTGATTGCTTTATTTGCGTTTATTTTATGTGTTTGCCCAATCATTTCATCCATAGAACGGAATCCTAATTGCGCCATGATACTTCTTAATTCATTTGCAATATAGTAGAAGAAGTTAATTACATGTTCAGGAGTTCCTTTAAAGTTTTTACGCAATTCTTTGTCTTGGGTAGCAATTCCAACAGGACAGGTATTTAGATGACATTTACGCATCATAATACAACCCGATGCAACTAAAGGAGCGGTTGCAAAACCAAATTCCTCTGCACCCAATAATGCTGCAATTGCAACATCTCTTCCAGTTTTCAACTGACCATCACATTCAACTACAATTCTACTTCGTAAACTATTCATTACTAAAGATTGTTGAGCTTCCGCCAAACCAAGTTCCCAAGGTAAACCTGCATGTTTTAGAGAGGTTAAAGGAGAAGCTCCCGTACCACCATCGTAACCAGATATCAAAACAACATCTGCCTTTGCTTTGGCAACACCAGCGGCAATGGTACCCACACCAACTTCAGAAACTAATTTTACATTAATTCTTGCTTCTCGATTTGCATTTTTGAGATCGTATATCAATTGTGCTAAATCTTCAATTGAATAAATATCATGATGCGGAGGCGGAGAAATCAACCCTACAAAAGGGGTTGAATTTCTTGCAGCAGCAATCCAAGGTAACACTTTAAATCCAGGCAATTGTCCACCTTCTCCAGGTTTTGCACCTTGTGCCATTTTTATTTGGATCTCTCTAGCATTCGTTAAATAATGAGAAGTGACACCAAATCTTCCTGATGCGACTTGTTTTATTGAAGAGTTTCTACTATCTCCATTCGCATCTGGAATGAAGCGACTTCTATCTTCACCACCTTCTCCAGAATTCGATTTACCGCCAATTCTATTCATAGCAATGGCCAGATTTTCATGAGCTTCTCTTGAGATAGATCCGTAAGACATTGCTCCAGTTTTGAAACGTTTTACAATTTCTGTCCAAGGTTCTACTTCATCTAATGGAATTGGATTTAAGTTGTCAAATTCAAATAACCCACGGATTGTCATTAAGTTTTCAGCCTGTTCGTTAATTGCTTTGGCATATACGTCATAACTTGCTTGATCGCTCAATCGAACTGCTTGTTGTAACTTTGAAATCGTTGTTGGATTGAATAAGTGGCGTTCCCCATTTCTTCTCCATCGATAGTCTCCACCGATATTTAGACCGAGACGTTTATTGATTTGAGCATCAGGATATGCGTATTTATATCTTTGGTTGATTTCTTTTTCCACTTCATACAAGCCGATACCCTCTATTCTTGACGCTGTATATGGGAAATATTTTTCAACAAATTGAGAGTTGAATCCGACAATTTCGAAAATTTGAGAACCTCTATAGGAGTGTAATGTAGAGATCCCAATTTTATTCATGACTTTTAAAATACCTTTTCCGATCGCTTTATTGAAATTATCTACTGCTTCTTGCTCATTTAATCCAGTAATAAAACCTTCTTTCACTTGCATTCTGATAATTTCATTCACCATGTATGGGTTCACTGCACTTGCTCCATAACCAAATAAGGTAGCAAAATGATGTGGCTCACGGGGTTCTGCAGATTCTATAATAATATCGAAATAGGAACGCTTGCGCAAGCGATTCATCTGATGATTTACATAAGAACAAGCTAATAAAGCTGGAATAGGAGCATGCTCTTTGTTGACACCTCTATCAGATAAAATAATAATATTTGTCCCTCTTTCTAGTGCTTTTTCTATTTTAACAATTATAGCATCTAAAGCGTCTTCTAAACCATTGAGTCCTTTCGATTTAGAATACAACATTTCAATTGTTTCTGCTTTAAAACCTTCTACAGAAATATTTCTTATTTTTTCTAAATCAATATTAGAAATAACAGGATTTTGAATTTTTAATTTTCGACACTGTCTTTCTGTGATGCTGAAAATATTTCTATCTTTTCCTAAAGACAAGCTGATGTCTGTTACAATTTCTTCACGAATACCATCTAAAGGAGGATTGGTAACTTGTGCGAATAATTGTTTAAAATAGTTAGAAATTAATTGAGGCCTATCTGACAAAACAGCTAATGGGGTATCAATTCCCATAGAAGCCAGAGCTTCTTTTCCAACAATTGCCATTGGAGTAATTACTTCTTGAATATCCTCTAGGGTATAATTAAATACACGTTGTCTGGTTTTGATATCTATCGTTTCTATAGGACAAGTTTCACCTGCATACGGGATGTCTTTTAAATGTAATCTTGTTTTGTCTAACCATTCTTGATAGGGTCTTTCTGAAACAATTTTGCTTTTGATCTCTTCATCTTCAATAATTCTTCCCTCATTCATGTCTACTAAGAACATTTTTCCAGGTTCTAATCGACCGTGTTCCTTGACATCTTCAGGCGCTACATCAACAACACCAATTTCGGATGACATGATTAATTTACCACTTTTTGTAACAGTATATCTTGACGGTCTCAAGCCATTTCTATCCAACAAGGCACCAATATAATCTCCGTCTGTAAACGGCACAGAAGCGGGTCCGTCCCAAGGCTCCATCAAACACGAGTTGTACTCGTAAAAAGCTTTTCTTTCTTTAGACATGGTCTTGTGTTTTTCCCATGCTTCAGGGATCATCATCATCATGATTTCTGGCAATGAACGGCCTGTATGCGTTAATAATTCGACCACCATATCCATGGAAGCTGAATCTGATTTTCCTGGTAAAATGATTGGAAATAGTTTGTCAATTTGTGGACCAAAGACCTCGCTTTTCATGATTTCTTCACGGACACGCATTCTGCTTACGTTACCACGGAGTGTGTTGATTTCTCCATTCTGACACATATGTCTGAAGGGTTGTGCTAACTCCCAAGTTGGCATTGTATTGGTTGAGAAACGCTGATGTACTAATGCCAAACGTGTTACTAAATCTATTTCTTGTAAATCTTTATAATAAGGACCAATATCTTCGGGCATTATAATCCCTTTGTAAATGATCGTAGTTATTGATAAACTTGGAATGTAAAAATAATTACTTTCAGAAATTTTAGATTTACGGATGGTGTGTTCTGCTATTTTTCTGGCAGCATATAGCTTTGCTTTAAAAGTAGCTTCATTAAAATCTGTTGTTTTTCCAATAAATAATTGTTCAATATTTGGTTCCGAATCTAAGGCAATTTGCCCAAGCTGAGAGGAGTCTACAGGAACTGTTCGCCATCCTAAAATAGTAAGTCCTTGTTTTTTTATTTCGTTTTCAAAAACATCTTTACAGTATTTGTATTGATTTTCGTTTTTTGGTAAAAACACCATTCCAACTGCATAGTCTCTTTGATTTGGAATCGTAAAATCACATACGCGTTTGAAATACTTATGAGGAATATCAATTAATAAACCAGCACCATCTCCCGTTTTACCATCAGCACTTACACCTCCTCTATGTTCTAGTTTAACTAGGATTTCTAGTGCGTCGTGTATAATTTGATTTGTCTTTTCTCCATTTAGGTTACAAATAAAACCAGCGCCACAATTTTCATGTTCAAACTCTGGTAAGTATAGTCCTTGTTTCTTCATATTGTATTCAATTATGCTTACAAATTTATGGTTTTTATTGAAAAGGATTTAATAAACAGTTTGTTTTAATATGATTTTTATGATGAAATCAAAAAATAAATGAAAAAAAGCCTTTTTTGATAATTAAAACCTGTTTAATTATCAAATCCATAAATACAAAAAAAGTCTGTAAATTTTAAATTTACAGACTTTTTATAGGGTAATTATGTGTTATTAGTGCTCGTTTAAACGGAAGTCTGGATAGGCATCCATTCCATGTTCATGAGTATCCAAGCCTTCTAGTTCCTCTTTTTCTGACACTCGAAGACCAAGTGTTTTCTTTAAAACAAAGAATATTAAGAAAGATGAAACAATACATAGTACTGCATAACAAGCAACACCTGTTAATTGTATCAAGAAGGTATGTTCTGGATTTGTAGAAAAGAGACCTACAGCAAGTGTTCCCCAGATACCACATATTAGGTGAACAGCAATTGCGCCGACAGGATCGTCTAATTTAATAGCATCTATAAAACTTACAGCAAATACTATAAGTACACCCGCAATAGCACCAATAATGATGGCGCTTTCAGGTGTCATTACATCTGCTCCAGCGGTAATACCTACTAGTCCTCCAAGAATACCATTTAGAAACATGGTTAAATCTAGGTTTTTGTATTTGATAAAAGAAACCAAAGCGGCTACAACCCCACCTGCAGCTGCAGCTAAACAAGTTGTTACAAGGGTTAAAGATGTTGATTCTGGGTTAGCAGACAGTACAGAGCCACCATTAAATCCAAACCATCCTAACCATAAAATTAAAACACCTGCTGTAGCTAGTGGGATATTGTGTCCTGGAATGGCTTGTGGTTTTCCATTTTTGAATTTTCCAATTCTAGCGCCCAGTAGCCAAACAGCGACTAATGCAGCCCATCCACCTACAGAATGAACTAAGGTAGAACCAGCAAAATCATAAAATCCTAATTCATGTAAGAATCCGCCACCCCATTTCCAAGAACCAGCAATTGGATAAATAAATCCAACATAGATTAGCGTAAAAATCATAAAAGAACCAATTTTCATCCGTTCAGCAACAGCACCTGAAACAATAGTTGCTGCTGTTGCAGCAAACATAGCTTGAAATAAAAAGTCTGTCCACCATGTATAACCACCATCTGCATATTCAGGAGTCATTCCATTTTCTGGAGGTGTTATGCCAGGAACGATAGATCCTACATAACCATTAAAATCTCCAGGATACATTAAATTAAATCCTATTAGATAATAAAGCAATAGTCCGACTGTAATGATGAAAATATTTTTAAATAAAATATTAATTGTGTTTTTTTGTCTGGTCAAGCCAATTTCTAGAAATGCAAAACCAGTATGCATGAAGAAAACGAGGGCAGTACAGATCATCATCCATACATTATTTGTAGTTAATAATTCCATAATAAAATTTTGTTATAGTTTAGTTTAGTGTTTCTCTTCCTTTTTCTCCTGTTCTTATTCTGTAAGCATCATTAATATCACTTACAAAAATCTTTCCGTCACCAACTTGTCCAGTAGAGGCAGCGTTTAGAATTGTTTTTATCGTAATTTCTTCAAAATCATTATTGACAACGATAGAGAGATGTCTTCTTTGAATGTCACTGGTACTGTAACTGACACCTCGGTATACATGTCCTTCTTTTTCATTTCCCAGACCGGTAACATCCCAGTAAGAAAAGAAGTTGACACCAATTTCATGTAGCGCCTCTTTTACAACTCTAAATTTTGATTTTCTAATAATTGCTTCAATTTTTTTCATGATAGAATTAAATTTGTTGTTAATAGTTAGTTGATTGCTTTTAAAGTTTGCGAAATTAATAAAATAAATTACAACACAAAATCACACAACTTAAAATAATTAAGTTGTGTGATTTAAATATTAACTATATTAATTAATGAGGTATATTATTCTTCCTCAAAATCTCTTTGTCTTTTACCTGGATATGCAATAGAACCGTGTTCTGAAATGTCTAATCCTTCAATTTCAACTTCTTTAGACACACGTAATCCTATCGTTGCTTTTAAGATTGCAAGAACGATGAAAGATAATACTACCGCCCAAACAGCGTATGCAAGAACTCCAATTGCTTGAGCTCCTAGTTGAGAAGCGCCACCACCATTGAATAATCCAATACCAGTATCTCCATCTACACCCCAAAGTCCAATTACTAAGGTACCCCATACACCGGCTACACCGTGAACAGAAGCAGCACCAATAGCATCATCAATTTTTAATTTCTTTTCGATAAATTCAATAGAGAAAACGACAATGATACCTCCAATTAAACCCGCAAGAACAGCACCGCCAGCAGTCATGTTTCCACAACCAGCAGTAATACTTACTAAACCAGCCAATGCACCGTTTAAGGTTTGCGCTAAGTTTGGTTTTCCGTACCAGATCCAAGTAGTAATCAATGCACCTAATCCACCAGCAGCAGCAGCTAAGTTTGTAATTAATACTACATTTGAAGCACCAATAGCGTCCGCTCCACCCCATGCAAGTTGAGAACCACCGTTAAATCCGAACCATCCGAACCAAAGGATGAAAACCCCTAAAGTTGCTAATATTTGATTGTGACCTGCTATAGGTAACACTTTACCGTCTACGTATTTTCCAATTCTTGGACCTACCATAAATGCAGCAACCAAGGCAGCCCATCCACCAACAGAGTGTACAATTGAAGAACCTGCAAAATCGATAAACTCAGCAGGCATGATACCATCTGTATTGTTTAACCATCCACCGTTCCATTCCCATCCACCTGAGATAGGGTAGATTACAGCAGTCATTACTAATGAGAAAATAATGTAAGTAGAATATTTTGTTCTTCCGGCGATTGCACCAGATACAATTGTTGCTGTTGTTGCAGCAAACATTGTTTGGAAGAATAAATCTGCTCCTTCACCTTGGAATAAACCACTCCAGAAAAACCATCCGTTTGAAGTATCTCCGTACATTAATGAATACCCTACTAACCAAAATGTTATTGAACCTACACAAATGTCTAGTAGGTTTTTCATGGCAATGTTTACGGCATTTTTTGCTCTTGTCATTCCAGATTCAACTAAAGTAAATCCGGCTTGCATTAAGAATACTAAGATACCAGCAATTAGCATCCAAAGCATTCCCATGTCTCCATTTATCTGTTCAACAGCTTTTGAAACTTCTGTTGCTGCAGTATCTTGAAATAGTGTTAGAAATAAACTCATATTTATATGTTTTAATTAATGTTTTTTTGAAAACCTACGAGGGACGAACCTCGTAGGTTGTTTGATTTTCTTTTTCAGAAAATTTTATTAGAAAGAGTATACTGCAGCTAGGGCAAAAGAGCTTAATGCTTTATCGCCTACAAATGCCTCCTCAGAAGCAGAGTCTAATCTTAATTCTGGAATTATCGTTAATGAACCAATCGTGTAATTACCTGTTAAAGTAGTTGCAAATACACTAGAATCTTCTACACCAGTTCCGATTGCACCGAAATCACCGTCTTCTACAAAGTATTCAGTTCTTAAACCGATCTTAAATGAATCAGAAGTTGCTATCTGTGGGTACAATGCTGCACCATAGAATCCTGGAGCATCATCTCCTGAAAAATAAGCTGCGTTTACTCCTAAAAAGAAAGTTTCTGATACATCAAAACCACCTGTAAAATCAATTTCATAAGCTCCTGAGTCATACAAGAAATTAAAGTATTGACCAGAAAGACCTAATTGAGCTCCAAATGCATAACTACCAGTTGGGTTGAATTCAGTAGCATCTGTTGGGTTCATGATTGCCAACATTAAAGAGGTATTTTCAGATAATGTAAAATCTGCTTTTAACCCTGTATGACTAAATGGGCCATAAGAAAATAAGTAAGAAGTACTGTAGTTAAAGTTTGCAGTAGGAGAAATTACTTCATACCCTAAAAAAGTATTGAAGTTACCAATAGTAAGCGTTACTTTGTCGCTTACATTCCAGTAAGCATACAATTGATTCACAATTGATGAGTTTCCTACCGAATTAAATACAGCATCAACTCCTCTTGGTCCGTATACCATATCTGCAACAAAACCAACTTTCTCTCCTTCGTAAGCGGCAACTAAATTAATCATACCCAAAGCAAAACCTGGTTGATTTGCAAATGAGCTACCCGGAGCAGTATCGTATTCGCCTCCGCTGATATTACCTCTAAAGTAGGTGTCAACGCTTCCACTTAATGAAAATGTTTTTTCTTCTTTTTCTTGCGCTGTTCCGATAAAACTAGCTGCTAATAATAATGTAAAAATAATTTTTTTCATAATGTTTGTTCTTTTAGTGTTAAATGATTTTTATTAATTGAACTGGGTCAAAAGTAAATATTTATTTTAAACTAACAAGGGGTATTTTTTTTAAAAGTAACTATTTTTAATAATGACCCTCAAAAAAAAGGGGGTTATATTGAAATAAATTTATTTTTTTATAATTGAAGGCTATTAAATGTGAGGTTTGTAAAAAAACAGCATATAATTTTAAGATATTCATAAAAATGCCCTTTTTGTAAAAAAAAATACAATTATTGTATATTTACATCCATGAAATACTCTTTTTCTTACCTGGTTCAATTGCAGTTTTTAGGGTTTCGTTTTTCTGGTTGGCAAAAACAAACAAATGCAAAAACCTTGCATGATATGGTCGATAAAACACTGTCTTTTGTTTTTGAGGATGTTGCATATAAGACTATTGGTGTTGGTAGAACAGATGCTAAAGTTTCTGCAAATAGGTATTATATTCAGTTGTTTGTAGATGTTTTAATAGAAGAAGGTTCTTTTCTTGCATCCTTAAATTCTAATTTTTCTCCTGATTTTAAGGCTATTTCGATTGATAAGGTCGACAGCCGTTTTAATATTATCAATACCCCTAAAGTAAAAGAGTATCATTATTATTTTTCTTTTGGGGAGAAAAATCATCCTTTTGCGGCCCCTTTTTTGGTGAATATTGAAAAAAATCTTGACATAGACTTGATGATGCAAGGTGCAAAACTATTTGAAGGAGAGCATTATTTTCATAAATATTGCACAAAACCTTCTGAGAAAACTATTTTTAAGAGAACGATATCGTCTTGCAAGGTGGTTGAAAACGATCTTTTAACGGCAAATTTTTTTCCTGAGAAGTCTTATATATTAAAGGTAAAAGGAAAAGGGTTTTTACGGTATCAGATACGATTAATGATGGCTACATTAATTGAGTTAGGAAAAGGAAATCTTACTTTGCAGTTTATTGAAGCTTCTTTGAAAGAAGATAATGATAGAAAATTTTTACCAAACATAGCCCCTGCTTCTGGGTTGCAATTGTATGGTATTGATTTTATTGGTTCTTAGTTAGGGAGGTCTGCGTGAGCGATAGAAACGGCATCCTTTTCAAAGGGTTGATAATAAAATGTTATTACGAGCATGACGAACTAATTTGTCTCTAAAAAAAAAGCTATTTATAGGTTGCAGCAAGGAGATTTCTAGAAGATAGCTTTGAAAAGATACAGTGAATAGCGCGGTTTTTAAAAACACGCCCTAATAATATTTCTCAAAAAAACCCCTTTTAAAAAGATGGAATTTTGAAAACTACATATCTAATGAGGTGTTTATCCTTTGATAATTCCCCGAGAGATTACAATTTTTTGGATTTCAGAGGTTCCTTCATAAATCTGAGTAATTTTTGCATCGCGCATTAAGCGTTCTACATGATATTCTTTAACAAAACCGTTTCCTCCATGGATTTGAACAGCTTCTACAGTTTGCTCCATAGCAACTTTAGAGGCATAAAGTTTTGCCATTGCAGAAGACATGTCGTAGTTATTCCCTTGATCTTTGTCCCAGGCGGCCTTCATAACAAGCATTCTTGCAGCTTCAATTTCTGTATGCATGTCTGCTAATTTGAAGGCAATTGCCTGATGATTGTAGATTTCAGTTCCAAATGCTTTGCGCTGTTTAGCGTATTTTAAAGCCAATTCATACCCCCCAGCAGCAATTCCTAGGGCTTGTGCGGCAATCCCAATTCTTCCGCCTGAAAGTGTTTTCATGGCAAATTTAAATCCAAATCCATCTTCACCAATTCTATTTTCTTTTGGCACTTTTACGTCGTTAAATTGTAAGGTGTGGGTATCTGAACCCCGAATTCCTAGTTTGTCTTCTTTTGGGCCAATATGAAAACCCTCGGCTCCTTTTTCAACAATAAAGACATTGATTCCTTTGTGGCCTTTTTCTTTATCTGTTTGTGCGATTACAAGATATACATCTGCACGTCCGCCACTTGTAATCCAATTTTTTGTGCCATTAATTAGGTAGTAACTACCTTTATCTTCTGCAGTTGTTGCTTGTGAAGTTGCATCTGAGCCTGCTTCTGGTTCGCTTAGGCAAAAGGCACCAACAAATTCTCCTGTTGCAAGTTTTGTTAAATATTTTTGTTTTTGGTCTTCATTTCCGAAAGCTTCCAAACCATAGCAAACCAAAGAATTATTTACAGAAACAATTACTGATGCTGAGGCATCAATTTTTGAAAGTTCTTCCATGATCAATACATAAGAAATTGCATCCATACCACTTCCTCCATATTTTGGGTCTACCATAATTCCCATAAAACCCAAATCCCCCATTTTTTTTACCAATTCTTGTGGGAATTCTTGCTTATGATCTCTCTCAATGACACCGGGTAACAACTCTGTTTGTGCAAAATCTCTTGCAGCATCACGAATCATGATGTGTTCATCTGTATAGTTAAAATCCATCGACAGCTATTTTTTTATTGTATTCGTATTTTTTATCTTCAAATATATCAATTTAATATCATATTTTTAATAGTCTTTTGTTATTTTTGCATATATGAATAAGAAAGAGGTTTTTGCAATTGGTTTCATGTCTGGTACGTCTCTGGATGGAATGGATTTGGTGTACGTGAAGTTTCTGAAAGACAATTATCGATATTTTGAAATTCTACATGCCGAAACAGTGAAGTATTCTTCACAATGGAAGTCAACTTTACAACGTTCGATGTACTTTTCTTCTCAAGATTTAAATCTCTTGAACACTGAATATGGTATTTATTTAGGGGGTATAATTAATCAGTTTATAGATAAGTATGAGATTCAAAATATTGATTTCATTGCTTCTCATGGGCACACTGTTTTGCATCAGCCAGAAAAAGGAATTACACTTCAGATTGGAGATGGTCAAGCAATTGCAACGACTACAAAACAAAAAGTTATTTGCGACTTTAGAACCCAAGACCTAAGGTTGGGAGGGCAAGGTGCTCCTTTAGTTCCAATTGGTGATGAATTGCTTTTTTCTAATTATGAATTTTGTTTGAATCTTGGAGGTTTTTCAAATGTATCGTATGGTAAAGAGGGTAAAAGAATTGCTTTTGATATCTGCCCTGTTAATATTGTTTTAAATCATTATGCCAATAAGCTTGGGTTCGAATATGATGAATTTGGAATTTTAGCTACTAAAGGAAAATTAAATATGGCGCTTTTAGCCGCTCTTAATTCTTTGAGCTATTATTCTCAAAGCCCACCCAAATCTTTAGGATTGGAGTGGGTGAAAGAAACTATTTTTCCATTAATTGATGATTTTGAAACGGATGCCTTCGCAATATTGAGAACTTTTGTGGAACATATTGCAGTTCAAATTAGTCGTGTTATTTTTAAGAATAATTCAGTTTTAATTACCGGAGGCGGTGCTTTTAATTCTTTTTTAATGGATCGGATTGAAATAATTTCACAAATGAAGGTTCTATTGCCTAAAAAAGAAATCGTAGATTATAAAGAAGCCCTAATTTTTGCTTTTTTAGGATTGTTAAGGGTTGGTGATCAAGTTAATTGTTTGTCAAGTGTTACTGGAGCTCAAAAAGACCATTCTTCAGGAATGATTTTTTTACCCTAAGGACTCAATAAAAAATTGCCCAATCGATTTTTTACAATACTTTTGTTAGGTATCAAATATATAATAGTTTTAATAATTTTTAAATGAATCAACTTTAGCTTTTCCCCAGAAGGGGACTTTAATACACAATAGAAAATTGTTTAAAATAGCAAAAAAAAAGTGAATTTATTTAAAATAATATTATGAAAGAACTATTAAAAAAATATGAAGACAAGCAGCCAGAAATTGTTTTTCATTGGAAAGATCAAGAAACTGAAGCTGAAGGTTGGACCGTTATAAATTCCTTAAGAGGCGGAGCAGCAGGTGGAGGGACAAGAATGAGAAAAGGCTTGGATATGAATGAGGTACTATCTTTGGCCAAAACAATGGAAGTGAAGTTTACCGTTTCGGGTCCTGCAATAGGGGGTGCAAAATCTGGAATTAATTTCGATCCAAACGATCCTAGAAAAAGAGCTGTTTTAGAACGGTGGTTCAAGGCTGTAACACCCTTATTAAAGCATTATTATGGTACCGGAGGAGATTTTAACGTAGATGCAGACAAAGACGTGATTCCTATAACAGAAGATTGTGGTGTTTGGCATCCGCAAGAAGGCATCTTTAATGGGCATTTTAAGCCAACAGAAGCAGATAAAATTAATAGAATTGGGCAATTGCGTCTCGGTGTCATCAAAGTAATAGAAAACAAAGAATTTTCGCCAGATATTTCAAGAAAATATACAATTGCAGATATGTTAACTGGCTATGGCGTTGCAGAAGCTGTAAAACACTATTATGCTATTTATGGAGGTGAAATTAAAGACAAAAGGGCCATTGTTCAAGGGTTTGGAAATGTTGGTTCTGCAGCGGCTTATTACCTAACAAAATTGGGAGTTAAGGTTGTTGGGATTATAGATAGAGATGGTGGTGTTGTAAATGAAAAAGGATTTTCTGTGCAAGAAATGACTGACTTATTTCTAGCGAAGGAGGGTACTAAATTGGTTTCGAAAAACATGATTTCTTTTGAGGAAATTAATCAAAAAATATGGAGTATCCCTGCTGAAATATTTATTCCGGCAGCAGCTTCAAGATTGGTGTCTAAAAATCAAGTTCAGCAAATGATTAATGCTGGATTAGAGGTGATATCTCCTGGAGCTAATGTTCCTTTTGCAGATAAAGAAATTTTCTTCGGACCAATTATGGAATATACAGATAATTACTTAAGTTTGCTACCGGATTTTATTTCTAATTGTGGTATCGCTAGAGTTTTTGCTTATTTGATGGAAGGAAGAGTAACACTACCGATGCAAGACAAAGCCATTTTTGACGATACTTCAAATACAATAAAAAAAGCATTACAGAAGACCTATGAAATGAGTGCTTCAAAAACAAAAATATGTTCAACTGCTTTTGAGATAGCACTAAAACAATTGATATAAACTAAATAAAAAATAAATGGAATCAGTAATTATTATTGTATTTGTAATGGGCTATTTGGCCATTACTCTTGAGCACAACTTAAAATTAGATAAATTAATTCCTGCTCTAATTATGATGGCGGTCTGTTGGGCTTTAGTTGCTTTAGGTGTTGATGGTTTTACGAATTGGTTTGATTCAAGCAAACATGGTTTGGTTGATGGTTTTGCTGCCATGGTACATGATGATAAGTTGCATTTAGTTGAAGAAACCCTATTACATCATTTAGGAAAAACTGCTGAAATCTTAGTGTTTTTGTTGGGAGCAATGACAATTGTTGAAATCATTGATTATTTTGATGGTTTTTCTACGATTAAAGGATATGTGAATTTTAAAAGTAAAAAGAAACTTTTATGGATGTTCTCAATTTTAGCTTTTATTTTATCTGCAATTATAGATAATTTAACAGCTACCATTGTACTGATTTCAATTTTACAGAAAATTGTTAAAAAAAGAGAAGACAGAATATGGTTTGCAGGTTTAACGATTATTGCAGCAAATGCAGGAGGCGCTTTTTCGCCAATAGGAGATGTAACTACAACAATGCTTTGGATTGGTGATAAGGTCAGTACAGGAATGTTATTTACCTATTTATTCCTACCATCACTTTTGTGTATGGTTGTACCCACTTTTATTGCAACATTCTTACCCGCTTTTAGAGGAGAAATAGATTTTGATGAACATGAAGTTGAGAAAGCTAAAAGCCAACATAGCGCAAGAATGTTGTACTTAGGATTGGGCGCAATCTTGTTTGTGCCAATTTTTAAAACGGTTACGCATTTGCCTCCATATGTTGGTATGATGTTGTCTTTGGCTGTTGTGGCAACTTTTGCTGAAATTTACAGTAGATCAAAGTTTTCTTTGACAGATTTTAATTCAACAGAATCAGATGCGAATGCCCATCATAGTCCTGTTCACCATTCATTATCTAAAATAGAAATGCCAAGTATTTTATTTTTCTTAGGAATTTTAATGGCAGTTGCAGCTCTAGAATCATTAGGGATTTTATTTAATTTTGCAGATAATTTAAAACAAGGAATCCCTTTAATAGGATCTGAATTAGAAGGAACTGTAGTTTCTGATTTGGTTGTTATTTTGTTAGGAGTTGGTTCTGCTATTATTGATAATGTACCATTAGTTGCTGCAAGTTTGGGGATGTTCTCAGAGGGTATCGATAACCCTTTGTGGCACTTTATTGCTTTCTCTGCAGGTACAGGAGGGTCTATGTTAATCATTGGTTCTGCAGCAGGAGTTGTTGCTATGGGAATGGAGAAAATAGATTTTTTCTGGTATTTGAAAAAAATATCTTGGTTAGCACTCATCGGATTTTTAATTGGTTCAGCAGCATTTGTAGTACTAAGAGAGTTTGTGTAGCCTTTAAAAAAAAACAATAAAAATGTCATTTTGTGAAATTTCAGAATGGCATTTTTTTATATAAAATAGGATCTTTCATATTTAAGCAATTTTAAAAAAGAATAGTCGTTACCTATATAAAGAACAAAAAAAGAGAATAGAATGAATTCATTTTTTCAAACAAATAAAGAACTTTTAGAGGAAGTAGTTTCAGAAGAAAAAACACTTTCTATCTATAATTTAATTATGGATGGTGGTACAGGGGGGCAAATTATAATAGGTCTTCTCTTTGTTTTGTTAGGTGTTGGTTTGTATATCTATTTCGAACGTTATTTTGCAATAAAATCTGCCTCAAAAATTGATGAAAATTTCATGAATCAAATTAAAGATTTTGTTTCAAACGGTAAATTAGAAGCTGCAGATGCTTTGTGTAAAAGTAAAAACACACCAACAGCTAGGCTAATTGGTAAGGGGATTTCTAGAATTGGAAAGCCCTTAGATGACATCAACACAGCAATAGAAACTGCAGGAAAACTAGAGGTGTATCAGTTAGAAAAAAACGTGAGTGTTTTGGCGACTATAGCGGGTGCGGCTCCTATGATAGGGTTTTTAGGAACCGTTATTGGGATGATTATTGCTATTCATGAAATAGCAAATGCTGGTGGTCAAATAGATATTAAAATGCTTTCTGATGGGCTCTATACTGCTATGACCACAACAGTTGCTGGTTTAATTGTGGGTATTATAGCTTATGTTACTTACAATCATTTGGTGGTTCGGACTGATAAAGTTGTGTATCAAATGGAAGCAAAATCTGTTGAGTTTTTAGATTTGTTAAACGAACCTGTTTAAGATGAATTTACGGGGAAGAAATAAAATAGATCCAGCTTTCAATATGTCGTCAATGACAGATATTGTTTTTTTATTGTTGATATTCTTCATGCTCACATCAACATTAGTCACCGTTAGTGCAATTGATGTCTTATTGCCAAAGGCTGGAGGTAAGACAGAAAATAGTTCATCGATTGCAGTAACAATTACTAGCAAATCGCTCTTTTATATCGATAAAACGAAAGTAAGTGCATCTAGTTTAGAAAGTGAAATTGTAAGAAAAGTAGGAGTAGATAAAAAGAAAACGATTATAATTAGAGGAGATAAAGATGTTCCTTATAAAAATGTAATGAAAGTGATAGACATTGCAAATAAGAATAAATTAAAAATGATTTTAGCCGTAAAAGGAGGAAAATAACATGTCAGTTTTAGAGGTCAAACATAAGCGTAAATCAGCAATAATTACTGCGATGATCTTAATTTTGATCCTCTTCGGAATTTTTAATTATGGGTTGCAATACTTAGATCCACCTGCAGAATACGGTTTGGCTATTAATTTCGGAACTTTTGACGATGGTGCTGGAGAACCGGTTGAAGAAGCTACTAAAATACGTTCGCCAAAATTAGAAAAAAAATCAGAAATAATTGAAGAAGAGGTGGTCGAAACTTCAAAAGAAACTATTGAGGAAGAGCTTATTACCGATCTTACATCAAAAGAAGTTTCTATTGTAGAAAAAACGAAAGAGGGTAAAAAGGAACCTCTTAAAGAAGTCGTTAAAAATGAGCCTTTAAAGCCCAAGCTTTCAAAAGAAACTCAAGATGCTTTAAATAGTCTGCTACGCGAGAATTCGCCCAATAAAAAATTAGATGGAGAAGGTGACGACAAAGAATTGAAAGTTAAAGGAAGTGAAAAAGGCGATGTAAATGAGTCTAAATACGATGGTGATTCAGGTATTGGTGCTGATGTGAATTATAATTTAGCAGGAAGAAAAGCACTAATAATACCAAAGGAGCAACCAGATTGTCAGGAAGAAGGAGTTGTTGTTGTTCGAATTCAGGTTGATAAAAGCGGAAATGTAATATATGCACTTGCAGGTGTTAAAGGGACAACTAACTCAGCGCCTTGTTTGTTAAAGCCTGCCAAGGAAGCTGCTTTAAGAACGAAATGGAATGCAGATTCCAACGCTTCACTAAAACAAGTAGGGACTATTATTTATAAATTTTCTTTAACGAAATAATCACGTATTTTTGAAACATGAATTACCAACAAACTTTAGATTGGATGTTTGCGCAATTGCCCATGTATCAAAGAGAGGGTGAAATTGCATTTAAAAAAGACCTAACAAATATTTCAGCTTTTTCAAAAGAATTAGATTTTCCAGATAAAAAGTTTGCTTCTATTCACGTTGGTGGCACAAATGGAAAAGGTTCTACCAGTCATATGTTAGCTTCTATTCTACAAGAAGCAGGATATAAAGTTGGTTTATACACTTCGCCCCATTTGAAGAGTTTTAGAGAAAGGATTCGTATCAATGGTTGCGAAATACCAGAAAGAAAAGTAACTTCATTTATAGCAAAGCATCATTTTTTCTTAGAGCAACAAAAACTATCTTTCTTTGAGATGACTGTTGGGATGGCTTTTGATTATTTTGCTTCAGAAAAAGTAGATATTGCCATTGTTGAAGTTGGTCTAGGGGGGAGATTGGATTCTACGAATATCATTACTCCAGTTCTCTCAGTAATTACAAATATTGGTTTGGATCATACACAGTTTTTAGGAGAAACCTTACCTGAAATTGCAGTTGAAAAAGCAGGGATTATTAAAAAGAATATTTCAGTTATTATTGGTGAAAGGCAACATGATATTGAGAAAGTATTTATTGACAGAGCAATGGATGAAAAAGCACCAATTTTCTTTGCGTCAGACAAAGAGACAAGCTACAAGACGGATCTTTTAGGGGGTTATCAGAAGAAAAATGTGAAAGCAGCAGTTCTTGCAGCTCAAAAAATAAAAGGGTTTCAGATTTCAGAGGAAAATATAAAAAACGGATTGTTGCAGGTTGTAAAAAACACTAATTTAAAAGGAAGATGGCAGGTTCTTCAAGAAAACCCCAAAGTTATTTGTGATACAGCTCATAACAAAGAAGGGTTGCGCATTGTTTTACATCAATTAGAAAGGGAGTCTTATAAAAAAATACATATTGTTTTGGGAGTCGTTTCAGACAAGAATTTGGAGGAATTGTTACCTCTTTTTCCAAAAGAAGCAAGGTATTATTTTTGCAAGCCTAATATACCTAGGGGTCTTTCTGAAATAGATTTGCAGAAAAAAGCAACTGCATTTAATTTAGATGGAAAAAAATATTCTTCTGTAGCGTTGGCTTTAGAAAGTGCGTTATTAAATGCAAATCAACAAGATATAATCTATGTTGGAGGAAGTACATTTGTTGTAGCAGAGATTATTTAAATAAAAGTAAGTATTTTGTTTGGTAAATTAAAAAACCGGTTTATATTTGCATCCGCTTAGGGCAATTAGCTCAGTTGGTTCAGAGCATCTCGTTTACACCGAGAGGGTCGGGGGTTCGAATCCCTCATTGCCCACATCAATTAAAATCCTGATGAATTTTTCATCAGGATTTTTT
>Ga0115572_10001288_pt1 | contig 20544 bp, 18 predicted proteins | sample COGITO_mtgs_1206_FD_88681 | JGI IMG/M metagenome (GOLD analysis project Ga0115572, IMG submission 88681) | Pelagic marine microbial communities from North Sea - COGITO_mtgs_120607 | ecosystem: Environmental > Aquatic > Marine > Epipelagic | place: Germany:Helgoland, sampling site Kabeltonne... | reverse complement strand
GGGTGTACCAGCTGGAGAAACTGCTGCACGAAGTGAGCATCACTCAAAAATAAATTTGGAACTTATCCAAGATTGTATTAACTTTGATATCAGTAAAACAAACAAGCCTTATGAAAAGAATCAATCCACAAATCCAAGAAGCCTTGGTCTCTCTAATGGAGAGCGGAAATCTAAACGCAGCAATGCACTTAGCTCAGCAGTTAGATTTGAAATCAATATTTCAATCACTGCGATTTGTAGAGACGGCGTCCCCAAACGAAACTCTAATGAAGATGCAAGAAGCAAAACTTGCGATATCTCTACAAACCGAAGAAACACAATCCCCCACTCACCTAACTAAAGAGCAGGCCGCTAAAGCGGCTGCTCTCAAGGGGAACACCTACGATGACGCCTACAGCAAAATCACTATGAAGATGGTTGCTGAAATAGGATATGGCGAAGAGGTTAAACTCAATGAGAAGTACTACTTGTACCACTACGCCGAGGATGACTACATTGGACTACGCCACGTTGATTTTGACTGCGAAGATATCTACACAGTCCAGTACGAAATCCTTGAAGATGATGGTAAGGGAAACTGCACCTACGACATCGTGATTTCCGTAGAGGAGGAGGACATCGTGGAGTTTTTGGAAAAAGCGGAGGCTGCCTTATGAGTAAGAGAAGCAGACCAATCGTAACAACGATGTCTCGGGATGAGATTATGAAGAAGCACATTTGGTTACCTAGGCTGCAGTTTTGTGCAGCCCTGGTACTAAACAAGAAGTGGCCTCGTTGCAATGAGGATGAGCAGTACGAAGTTAGAAAGTATATAATAGAAAATTACGAGTTATGAGTAAGCCAAATTTAATAGTGACCGGAGTTCGTTACTTCGAAACCCGTAGAGGTATAGGATACCAGTGTAAAACCAATCTCGGCTTCGAGATTTGGAACGATGGAGATGGAGGTGCTACCTACATCAGTGGAGCAGGAGTAATGCCGAACCGAGAGGTGCTCAAGGTGTTGCGAGAGGCATTCCCGAATGCGAAGCCACATACTTACGAGATGGAGGCAGCGTTAGAGAGTTTAATTAATAAACACGAGGGAGTATGACATCGAGAGAAGCACACGACAAGATCGATAGCGTAAAGTTTATGCTGCGATTAAGAGAGAATGTACTGGGAGTACATTACCTCGAAGCGGTGGAGGAATACATCGCAAAGTTAGAAGTTCAATTAAACAATAAATAGTATGCCGAATTATGTATCACACCTGGTAAAGGTGAGCGGCCAGTCCGCAAGTGTAGAGCAGTTCAAGACTGCGATTAGAGAGAAAGATTCTAACATCCAAGACGATAGTGGAATCATAGACTTCAACCGCTTCGTAAAGATGCCGGAGGTTTTGTTAGATACAACATCGCCGTCAGCAACAACACGAGTTGAAGAGGCTAAGGAGCGTGACCCTAAATTCGATTTGTCCGATGGCGTACACCTAGGAGATATCAAGGGGGCAAAGTTGGCTCAAGTTCTAGAGCATGAGGCTGAACTTAGAGACAAGTATGGCTACGACAACTGGTACGACTGGTCAGTTGCAAACTGGGGAACCAAGTGGAATGCAGTGGAACCCACCTTTGTCTCAGAGGAGGAGTCCAATGGGATAACCACATTTATCTTTCACTTCAAGACAGCATGGACTATGCCGGAAGGAATCATAAACTCTATGGTTCAAATGTGCAAGGCATTGAAAGTGCAGGTTGAGATTCAGAGTGAGGAAGAGGGGTGTTTCTTTGACTGCCTTACTACAATCAAGCCAAACTACTACGAGGTAAATATTGGTGAGCCTTTCTACTACCTAGAAGATAAGGATGGAAACATCATTAAAATCACCAATGATATCGAAGATGAGGAGCTGAGAGCACTCGGCTTAGACCCGGATGAAATCACTGGAAATCAAAGAGGTTTCGTGTGCGACAACACTGGGGATTTGTTTATTGATTTTAAAAGAACTAAAGCAAAGGTTTATGCAGCAGGAGAAAAGGCTTAATATCACACAAAAGGTTCTCGGGTTTATCAAAAGAGAAAAGCCCGAGCACCTGCACCAAATCCAATCATTTGTGAGAGCGGTAAGCAACGCTAAGAGTGACACCAATGAGGGGTTCTATTCAAGTAATCTTAAGAGGTTACTAGACCGAGGATTAATCCATCGGATTCACACTGGTAAATACATAGTGACTGAACTCGGGGATTTATATATCGAAGACCGAATGGCTGCCAATAGGATTATAATCCAGGAGCACCACAAAATCAAAATCAAAGATGCGATAGAATTGCTAGAGCAAATCAAGCAGCAGCTCATTGATGGAGAGTACGAAGAAGGAGATGTAATCACCATAAAAGTTTAGTCATGAAATATTATATAACATACAACCCGGACAGCGAGAGGTTCGACCTGCGAGATAAGGAGCTGTGCAAAACAATTTTCTCATCGAGCTCAAGAGGCCAGTGTGAAGCTCGTCTAGAGCAACTGGTAAGCAAGACATACAAACCCGACATGGAGAGGGTGTACTACCTATGCGACCGCATGGATGATGTGCTTGAAGTTATACGCCAAAGATATGAGGGGGAATATGATCTAACTGAATATGATTTACGCCGCACCTTGCACATCCAGGCTCAGATTAAAATCGCACTTGGAATACCAGTAGAAAATAATTAAATTAGCAACACTAAATTCAATTCATTATGAGCAAATTAAATGCAGCACTTGTAAAAGTGCAGGCTGAGTTGAAAGCGCCGAAAGGTCAGTTCAACAAGTTCGGTAGCTACAACTATCGTAGCGCCGAAGACATCTTAGAAGCAGTGAAGCCGCTGCTTAGTACTAATGGTTTATCTATGACCATTTCAGATGAGGTCAAAGAGATGGCCGGAATCTTATTCATTGAATCTACAGTCCAGGTTACTGATGGCGAGTCCGCAGCAGAGGTGAAAGCCCAGGCAGGGATAGACCCTAACCGCAAGGGTATGGACATCGCTCAGTGCTTCGGGGCTTCGAGCTCATACGCACGGAAGTACGCGCTCAATGGTATGTTCTTGATTGATGATACTAAAGACGCTGACGCTACCAATACCCACGGCAAGAAGACAGCTTCTGCACCAGTTAAAGACGGAGAGTGGTTTACTAAAGCGATAGACTATATCAAGAATAGCAAGGACAAGAAGCAAGCATTCGACATGGTACTCAGCAAGTACAAAGACTCTGCGAGTACCAAACAAGTAGAAGCACTGCAAAAGTTTGTGCGATAATGGAATTTGCTAAGCAACTACAAGATGCTACCGGGAAGGGATATCTTTCCTATAGCAGTATCAAACATGCTCTCAATGACATAAGGCTATGGGAAATGTACATGGCTGGTCAGCTGAGAAAAGAATCTCAAGCGCTGAGCTTTGGGAGCGTGTACGATACGCTCTTGTTTGAACCTAACGAATATCAAAACCGCTTCTACACTTTTGATGACAAAGAGATTTGCGCTGAGATTGGTGGTAAGAATCCTCGTGCTACGAAAAGGTACAAGGAATGGAAAGAAGAATTGTATGTCGATGCTAAGGCATTGGGCAAGGATGTGGTGTCGGAAGAGGACTACATCATGGCTATAGACATGATCTCAAGATTAGATGATTGTGGACTGCTCGACAGCCATCTCACTGGTGAAGTCCAGGTGGAATTTAATACTTGGATTGAAGACATTCCGGTTCGAGGGTTCTTGGATTGCAAAGTACCTGGTACTATCATAGACAGCAAGAGCACCCGTAGTATCGGAGGTTTTAAACGAGATGTGTTTTCTTTTAGCTATGACATTCAAGCCTACATCTACACATCAGTTTATCCCGGCAATGATTTTGCTTGGGTAGCGCAGGAGAAAGCGTACCCCTACTTACCTGCGTTGATACACGCAAGTGATGAAACACTTCGTAGTGGAGAGTTTAAGTTTTGGAAAGGTGTTGATGCTATTAAAGAGCACTTCCAACTCGACCGACCTGCCACTACTTTTTACAAAGAATTCTATGTTTAATTTAATATCTATATCATGAGCCAAAACGAGAATGTTTTAGCCGGATACTTCAATGAGATGAAGGTCTGGAGTGACACGGACAGCAAGTTCGTGCCGTTTACAACTGGTGTAAGCGGAGAGTTTAGTTTCACCCTCGATGAACTTGAGGATGTGAAGAAGTTTGCAACCCATAATGCAAAGACACCGCGAGTTTACTTTGAACTCAAGATGTCTCGCAAGACTGGGCGTCCTTACGCAATCGTAAAAGACCCTAGTACCTGGGGAAAGAAAGAAGATAAGCAGCCAGCGACCCAAGAGGATAGCGATGGTCTGCCGTTCTAAGATCGAGGACACCTTATATCTAATGGTATGTTTTACGTGGGGAATGGAGCGTGTTGGCTCTGTTCCCCCAACGTACCGAGCCAAGAGAGGTGGCAGAGAAATATCGTTTACGATAGATGTGGTTAAACACAAAGACAAAACACTGTGCTTGCCTAACAAAGGAGAGAGTGACTACAAGATAGTCATCATACCAAACAAAGTTGGAGACAACCTAATCTTACTAGAAGGTAAAGATGTTTGGGGTCGGGAGACCATGACCTTTGAGGAGATAGCGAAACTGATTAAGTATAAAGAGCGAATCGAATACAAAAATGGAATATAATTTAGAAGACGTACCCCACTACTACATAGGAGAGCATAAGGCGATTGAAGCTATGGATGTTGTGTTGGATTTTCAGAGGAGTAATTACAATGTAGGCACAGCGCTTACCTATCTTATGAGGGCCGGGAAGAAACCAGGCAATCCAATGAAACAAGACATCATTAAAGCAATAGTACACCTTAAAAGAGAACTCGACCTTATCGACTATGAAAGTAACCATCTACCAATCAATAACGGATACCAAGAATCCCTTTCACATTCCACTTGGTACAGCACTACAACGAATCAAGTCCGGAAAGAGTAAGGACATAGTCGAGAAGATACGAGACACTGGAGAGAAAGACCTTAAGATATCATTACCTGCTGTATTGTTTAGCGGGGTTTTTGAGGAGCGTAAGGATGCTGGGTTAAAGCAGCATAGCGGATTTATTGTACTTGATATTGATGACCTCAGCAATCCTAGGGAAGTAAAGCAAACTCTATCCCTGGACTCTTATGTTTACTCGTGTTGGCTATCGCCTAGCGGTAAAGGTGTGAAGGCTTTGGTCAAGATCAATGACAGCACCAGACACCGAGAACATTTCTTTGCCATCGAAAACTATTTCGACAATCATTATAATATTGTAGTTGACCCCACCGGCAAGAATGTATCGAGAGCCTGCTACGAAAGTTACGATAGTGAACTGTATCTAAATGAAGACAGTGAAACCTTTACCGCTTATGTGAGTGAAGAGAAGAAAGAATCTAAGCCCAAGCAGGAGCTCATTAAACCTCAAGAGTACACCGACTATAACAAGCTGAACATAGCAGCGTCTATGATACGGAATGCGGTGGACGGAGAGAAGCACCACGCCTTGTATAACGCAGCTCGATTGTGTGGCGGATACATTGCCGGAGGTAAGATGATTGAGGAAGAAGCTATCCGGGTGCTAGAGTATGAGATATCACTGAGAGATATCAAGGATTTCGATCATGCTAAGAGGACCATTAGAGACGCGCTGAACGAAGGGAAGGGAATGCCTATCCACGAGGTATTGACCTTTGAAAAAACTGAGCAACGTAAGCAGCGCGTGAAGAGTGGCGACATGAGTTTCATTGCGCCCACTGACGATGACTTTAAATGGATTGAAGACTTTGCTCAAGGTAAGATTGAGATGGGGTTGACCACCGGAAGCGATACCCTAGATAAACACTTTAGATACAAAAGAGAGTTCACTATACTCAACGGGCATAGCAACGTGGGTAAGACTACCTTTGTGATGTACCTCATGGTGAACTCAAGCATCAAGCACGGGTGGAAGTGGTGTGTGTACTCATCCGAGAATGCTACTGCCAGTACGAAGATGAGGTTGATGGAATTTGCTACCGACCGAAAGGTAGACCGCATGTCTCGCAGTGAGTTGGCTAGTGCGTACAACTGGGTGAACAAACACTTCGTGTTCTTTAGCAACAAAGACATGTATTCTTTCCACGATATCCTGGCTTTCACCGATAAAGTTAGAGAGAGTCAAAAGATAGACGCACTATTCATAGACCCGTATAACTCACTTAAGATTGACATGGGGCAGCACTCTAAGATTGGGATACATGAGTATCACTACGAAGCTGCATCGGAACTTTTAAATTACAGCGTCAACAACGAACTCGCAATTTGGTTAAACACTCATGCTGTAACTGAGGCGCAGCGACGCAAGGATGGTGAAGGCTATCCAGTTGCGCCTTACGCTGAGGACAGTGAGCACGGTGGCAAGTGGGTCAACCGCTGCTCCTGCTTCCTCACAATACATAGGAAGGTCCAGCACCACGACCCTATGGTAAGAAAGACCACTGAGTTCCATGTTCGTAAGGTGCGTGTGGTTGAAACTGGTGGTACGCCGACGCCATTATATGATCCAATAGAGTTCCAAATGAACATCACTAACACCGGGTTCTACTGCGCAAACGATAGAGGCAAGAGGTTCTTCACTCCTATCAGTGAGCAGTTTGAAAACTACATTCCACCGAGCTCAGCTGAGGACGCGTTTGATATGACTAATGTAATATGAGAAGAAAGAAGAAGACCGGAGCGGTAAGACACAAGAAATCAAAGCATGATGGTATAGAGTTCCAGTCAAGCCTTGAGTTGTACTGCTACAAAAAACTAAAATCTAGTGATTTATCTTTTGACTATGAAGGTCATAGGTTCGAGGTACTAGAATCCTTTAGACACGAAGGGTTCTATGGTAAGAAGGCAGCTCGTGGATTCAGCTTGAAACAAAACAAGTTGATACGGGCTGTCACTTACACCCCAGACTTTGTGAGTCACAAACATAGGTTCGTCATCGAGACAAAAGGATTTGTGCCATCACAGCACAGCTTCCCATTGCGTTTCAAAATGTTTCTCATGTGGCTAAAGAACAACGACATGGGGGACTATGATGTTTACATACCTAGAAACCAGAAGGAGGTTGACCAAGTGGTAGAACATATTGTTAATAACGTGTGATACATTAGTTGCTAATGGTCTGTAGTTTGCTGTAAATTATATACAAACAAACGGCCATGACTAAACACGAATTATCTAGACTCTATCACGACGCTTGTGAGAATGCTCACAAGGAGATCGTTGAGCTCTATGAATCGTGTCATGAATCCAATGGTGACCCGGTGTGTGACACTGAGAAAATCATCTACATCCTGCAACGAGTGAATCAAAGGGTAAGGATAGAGCTTGACCTAATCAAGACTGCCGTCATTGAACATCACGAAACAGATGGCAGAGAAGTTTAGATGCGCGAAGTGCAAAAAGCACAAGACCAGGGAACACTTTCATAAAGACAGAAGCAGACCCACTGGTGTACAAAGGTATTGCATGCCTTGCAAGAAGCAAGCTGATGTACACGGAAAGAAAGAGCTCGACGGAAAGTTTATACTCTACTACCTACCAAAGGAGCGGTACATAGGCATGACGAAGAACTTTTCTAGAAGGATAAATCGCCACAAAGAAAACGGAAAGAATGTAGAGTGGGCTTTTGTTGTAGTCAAAACCAGACACATGAAGCTAGCGCATCTACTAGAAACACTGCTTCACATGGTCGGATTTAATGGGTTTAGATATTAGGGATATCGAAGTCTACGTACTCGATAGTCAAGTCACCATCCTCTGCAGCATCGGCTAGGTCCGGATATATTCTCCGGTAAGCATCAACCGATGAACCAATGAATCCCTCCTTAGTTATATTCTGCTGCGAGTGATCGCCTACTAATAGGCAACCAGCAGTATGGTCATCAGTATTCCCAGTATGAATAAGTATGTACTCAAAGTTTGGGACGTCGCGTACCCAAAGCATGCCACGATGAAACCCACCATACTTTCTAGTATAGCGGGAGTGAAATCCACCGATGGTTCTAAGCGTGACTTTATACTCTCCTGCAGGGACTCGTGTTTCTCCATATACTTTTTCTTCTCTGTGCTCATCTTCTAATGTGAATGCTAAGAAGTCTCTGTTGCCGTCTGTTACATCGAACAACAACCCTAGTGTACTGTCTTCTTGCGAAGAAAATCTTACTACTTGTAGTTTCATTTTGTGTTTCCTCTTTTATCAATTGTTCTTACTGCAAAGTAACCACCAACAACGGTAACGCTAAGCATGTTCCATAGATTGATCCACGCCCCGTTAACATCTACCAATCCGAAGCCATCAAAGAACGTCATCAGTACTAGGAAAACCACAACCACCATGAGTGTGAGTGGGCGTACATTCTTAGACAGCCAAGACGTAGATGCCATGTCTGACTGCCAACGCTTACTAATCTCTTGTTCAATCTGAGCTTTCGCTGCAGCCTTTTCTTCTGGAGTAGCAACAAACTTATCCACGATATTACCTACCGCATCTACAGTTTCTTTTGCACCACCCCCTAGAATCTTTCCAATAATATTACTCATCTCCTAAATCTAAAAAATAATTTCTAACCATTCCATCACGGTATGCTTTCCATGGATAGATACCGCCATCGTATGTGCCTCTAGAATTTCTATTGTAAATAGATTTCAAAGCACTAATCTTTTGTGCGTTTGTCATTCGCTCGTAAGAGCTGCTTGAAACAAACTTCTTAATCTCATTGTATCTGTATGTACCGAACATCTTCATCATAGCATGTGCATCTTTAGGCATCACGTCAATGTAGTGCGGTTCGTTTACATTCAATCGATAGTAAGCTGATTCACTCTTGGTGAGTTGAATCTTTAACTTACCCACCGGCATAGGATATCCAGGGATCACATCAGTGTCACCAGTCTCTTTGAACAAGTTGTATATCTCAACCTTTACCGGGTCAGTAGAACTGATTCTAGATTTGAATACACCGAAGGTATTGTACAACCAAGGGTACTCATCTCCATCACCGATCATCAATGAGCCACCACCCTCTGGAGTTTGTGTGATTGACTCACCCCAAATATTCACACGAGGTATGACCTGCTCGCCAGTACCCAGGTAGTTGAATGTCTTATCACGCAAGATGTTGTCAAGCACGTTGAAGAAGTCTGCGTTAGGATGTCTGTAGTCCGGAAGATACTCGCGACCAGAGCGGTAGAATGCACTGAGTGAGTTCGGAAGAATCACAGAGAAACCAGAACGCGAAATGTTCTCAAGGTACTTAGTGAGCTGGCGCTCGCTTGGGTCAGCAAGAAGCTTAATGATACCGTCAATACCAGTAAGGAAAGACTGGTTCATCATAGAACCTAACACCCCGGGAACAACACCCGTTAAATCTGCAAGGTAATCCATGAAGTTGTCTGAGCGGTTAAGCACTCTAGACTCCATCTGCGCATCACGCATTGTGGACTTCAAGCCTACTGCCTGGGCTGCCATTACCGCACCACCAAGACCAAGCTTCTGATAGTTAAACCATACATCATTCACTTGAAGTGTAGGGTCTTCACCTTTCAATAGTCTATTGATACCGGTGATGTTGATCGAGTTGGGTGGAGCGACCGAGTATTTCAAATCTCTTTCTCTTGCAACGTCAGCATCTACCGGAGTAGTGATCAATCCGCTTTCCATCAATCGCTGTGTGGCTTTATACATCAGCCAGCTCATGAATGCTTTCGACAACAACTCGGCAAGCTCGCGCTGAGATACTCTCCCTCTTGCGGCTTTCTTGATAGCAATGGTAGCAATAGGTATAGCAGGGTGTGCTAGCTGAATACTTTGAGCGAGGATGTTAGCCGGAGTCTTAACGTACGGCATGTGCATACGCACTGCAACACGGAAGGCATTCTCTAATACACGACTGCGCTCCCCAATTAAATCAGCGGTTCTTGTTATAGCCTTATTCAACCATGTAGCAAACTGGTTGTCCTCTTGGAACGTAACCTTTAGCCCTGCTTGTGTTGCCTTGTTTCTGTACTCTTCATTTGGATACCTCAAGAATCTATTCAACTCATCACCGCTAAGTCCTAAAGACTTACCGACTCTGTATAGTTCGTATCCCTCCATGAATTTAAAGAACGGCACATCACCAAACGCCAGCAGTCTGAACATGAGGTTTGCTGGTGTACCACCAACTGCCTCTAGGAATTTCTTAGCACGGTAATCAATCTGATCTAATTTAGTACCGTTCTTCACAGCGTCCGGAAGCTTGTCGCTGTTCGCCATTATCAAACCGAATGCTTTGATGGGCGCCAGCTGAAGCTGCATGTTGTACTCAAACTTATCGTTAGGTACAGTCTCTCCAATAGCGCTCTTGTATGCGTCTTTAATACCAACACCAAACTGTTTACCAGCGTAGATTGCTGCAGTTATAGAAGGTGGTAACGATGCTATACTAGGGTCAACATCTTTCCCCATGCTCTTGCGGATACCGTTAATCAAAACCTCAGCACCATACCCAAGAGTCTTGTCTAGCATTAGGATAGGTAACGTAGAAAGGTTGGCAGTAACGTTGACCATCTGCGACACCGGAGTAAGAAGGTTACCTTGAATAAGTAAACCAATTAGTTTACCCCATGTCATAGCATACTTGCTATTGAATTCATTTAGTCGTTTGTTGGCCTCAGATACCCTGCGTTTAGCGTCCTCTAATCTTCCCTCAATCTCTCCAACACGGTCCATATCTGTGGTTTCCGAAAGCTCTTTGATCAATGCTTGAACATCTTGCTGACCATCAAACAAATCATCAACAATAGCACCCATCTCTTCGTACTCTGTGTCAGAGAGGGTAGTGCCGTTTGCTTCGTACACACTGTCAACCAGGTCTTTCATTCCCTCTGGAGTCTGGCCTTTTATTTCACCGAACTGTCGTAACAATTGACCGACAGCTGTACCAGTTTCAAAGAACCTTTTCAGAACAGTACGGTACTCGGAAGTACGCCCCTGCTGCTGTAGTCTCTTGAGGTACTCAAGTGTTGCCAGAACACGGAAGTCTCCTCCGGCTAAAGAACCCATTGCGTCATTGATAACAGAGGGGTTATCTCCGTCAAACATAGCAACGTCTTTCATCTCAGCAAGGAGCTCCTCAATACTCATCTCTTCTAGACGCTCTTTGATCTCGCTAATCTTTTGAGGTTCATAGAATCTAGAAGGGTCTCTCTTAAGTTCTTCACGAACGGCTGCCTCGAAAGGAACATCTGGTCGTAGGTTCTGGAACATCTTGCGAGCGTGACGTCTCTCTCTAGTTTCGTCTAGTCTTGCGCGATCGCCGCTGTCTACATACCAGTCCGGGTTGAACACACCGCCGGCTCTTTCAAACACTTGGTCTTGAGCTTCTTCAAAGCTAATGTTACCCTTGCTATATTCTTGCCAGATAGCACGAACCTCTTGCTTGTTTTTCTTCTGAGCCTTGAAGCCTGCGGTAAACAAAGTACGTACGGCTTCCCATGTGATAGACTGCATCTCTCTTGCAAGTATACCTTTCTCGTCTGCTGCTCTACGGTATGCCTCTGCATACGCAAAGTACACGCCCTTGATACCGAGGTTTGAACTACCAGCCTTGACTTTCATAGCAGCAGTACCACCGCCGAAGTTGTGGAACACCTCTGTACTAGACCCTGCTAAAGGCAGTAACTCGGCGGCAGCAACAGCGTGGGTGTCAATCGTAACATCACCCTCCAAAGAGTTAGGGTTATTGATATTGTTGAAGAATGAACGCACCTTGTGTTGGTCACCAACCTGCTTGTCGATGTTTGACATGGTACCGTTCAACACAATAGATGTTGCTGAAGAAATCTCAGCATAAGAACCCCAGGCCATAGTGGACATAGACCCATCTGCTTTCTTAGCATAACCAATACGCTCACCAATAGGACTTACCACGTGGTAGTTGCGGTCCTCAAACATCTCGTTGTATGTACGGACAAACATAGCAGCATTCATAGCTCCGTTTTCCTCGAGACTCATCTCGCTTAAGGTCTTGCCTACCATACTCTGCAACACAGCCTTTCTCTTGAGGTAAGCTTGGTATGCTTTTTCGTTTACCGCTTTCTTAAAGTCTTGCTGGCTAAGCACCTTGTTGTTTACCTTACGTGTGTTACCAAGGGCTTTGTTATACATAGCCTTAGAAAACTCTGTGTCTTTCTGATTGCGCATCACGCGCATCACCGCTTCAGCTAGCGCCATGTTCTGATACCAATCTTTCTGCGGAGACAGAGCTGCTAGGATACCGGCGGCTTGCTCTTGAGAGTACCCAAATCTAGCGCCCATATCTTGAGCGGTAAGGTTAGCACCAACGTACCAGAGCTTAGAATATTTTCTCACATCTTCACTGAAAGAATCGTGAAGTCTAATAAGGTTCTTGGTTGTGCGCTCAACGAATATCTCGTAGATCTCGTCAGCCTTTTTCAGCTGAGCTTCTGTAGGGTTTTTAGTATCTAAAGCTTTAGTACCCTTGATGTCAGACATCATTGTGTGTGTACCCAATACGAAAGCGCCACGAACATATACAGCTGGAGCGTTCTCTCTGGTGTAGTCCATAGAGATTTGTCTCGACCCGTCATAGTTAAGTTTGACATCCGAACCAGCAGATGTAGCACGAGCAGGAGACACACGCTTGCCGCCTCTGATTTTAGATACCGCTAACTCAACAGTCTCGTCATCTAGTCGAGCGCGGTTTCCATTCTCCATGTAACGGAGTTTCGAACGCAGTGCTTGGTTCAAGTAGTATCTTTGGAGTGATCTTTTTTCAAAGATTGGCTGGAAACGTTCTTGAATCATATCGTCCCCTGCAACACCCTGCATATTGTCCTTGAACATATCCTCTTCGAACCTAGCTATCATGTCTCGGATACCTTGGGCATCTATGTTCTTGGTAAGCAGTTCTGCTATCTCTCCAGCTCTGAAGTCTGCCGTGCTTCCGTCTTCTTGTCTACGGAAATCTCTAAACAATTCAGTGCCGTCAAGGTATGGAATATTGTATCCGTAATCGTACTGTCTGAGCACATCTGAATACGGGTCTTTATTACTGTAAGGAGATTCGTCGTCTCGAGGCAATCGAAGTTCTTCAATGATGTCTCCTGCTGTGTACTCAGCCTCTTCTTGATCGTACATGACGTCCTGCATAGTAGTGATAGGGACTTGAGCTGGAATAGCGCTCTCCATTACTATCTCATCTTTGTTCTCTTCTCTAAACTTAGCAGCTTCCTCACCAACAAGACCCACTGGATTCAACTGAGAGAACGGTTCTCCCCAGAAGAAGTATTGTTTGTCTTGATACCCAGGAATGAATGCAGCTTTTGTCTCGTCTGTTATCTCATTCATGAAAGTTTGATGGTCCTCTTGTGCCTGGCGGCTGTTGAGCATCATGTTGTTCTCAAACCCGTCAACATCAAATGCTTCAAGTAAGGGGTATCCATTTAATGTTTTCTCTTCTTTTGAGAAACCTAGATTAGCGCCGTGTATATCTGGATTGGCGGCGCCTAATAAAGTAAACGACCCTGCCATCTGCCAGAGGTTAACAGCATAACCAATGACATCTTCAAGGGTCATAGACCCGTTAATAATTTCTTGAGTTACAGTGTTAGGGTAGAAGCTCGTCTTCAATATTCCCGGAAGCTCATCTTCAATATACTTATTGATCTCTGCAACCTTGTATGGGTCTTGATAGACCTGCATTAAAGCCAGCGCGGTATTTTGCGCGGTATGTAAATCTATACCGTTACGCACACCTGGTCCAGGATCTACATCACCTAGCAGCTCTGTGGACTTATCGTATACACTATTAACAGCTAGCGTAATTTGTCCGAAGATATCGCCTACCGAAATATCATAACTAGAACCGTACTTGTCAACAGTTGTATTTGATAAATCTTTCGTGACAAATATCACACCGCTTTTCATCCAGTCGTTTGCAGCGTCCAAGAACATCGCTCTCATAGAGTGATACTTAACAAGCCCGGGCAACTTACCGTTATGGCGGTTGATATATCTTGAACTAATGTAAGTTTCCCTCTTGCTTCCGGTTCTCTTAACCACAACATCACCGTCTGGAGTGCCTACAACATATGCTTTTCCAAAAGCACCCGAACCAATCTCTTTAATATTATTGAACTCGATACCTCCAGCAAGCAGGTACTCTTCGATACGAGCACGGTTACCGCTATCTACATCTGAACGTTCGCTAGGGTCAAGCATAGCCTCACGCTGATACTCTTGGAGCACATCATGGAAAGCCGTCTGTACCTGCTCGCTAAAGAAGTATATGTCGTCACGCTGTTGAGTGTCTACTTTGGTGACGCCTGGAGCGCCATCAACTTTAAACAACTCGTTTTGCAAAACCCTCATCAAGCTGTAGTCTGGATTCTTATGCATCAGTTTAACAAGACCAATGGTCTTTGCTATGTGCTTAAGAGCTTCTCTAGATTTAGGATGTGCAGTACCATCATGCCCTATGCTTTCGCTTATAGACATTTCCGGATCTGCATCTAGTATAGCCTTGATGGTGATAGGGGGTATAACACCAAGACCTATCTGATTGTAATATGTGCGAGCCGCAAAGTCTTCCTCACCGAAGCTGGTGTAGTAATCCATATCAGCGGCAGCATCTTTAAGTCTTCTGTTACCTTCTTTAACAAACTCCGTGAACTCCTTGGCTATAGACACATCAATCTCTGTAACTGGGAAATTCCCTCCTCGCTCAACGCCCTCATATATTGAGCCCATGATATCAAAGAACTTGACAGAAGAGAATCTTTCAATCTTATTCTCGGAGTTGATGGCTGCGAATCCTACGTTACCGGAGTGAAGGTCAGCTGATCTAAGACCTAACTGCCCAAGGCTTTCGCTCATTGCTAACTGGTTATCGAGATAAGCCATTGAAACATCTATTACTTCTTCAGCGGTAAAGTTTTCGACATCGAAAGTAGAGGTAATGGCTTTGTCGATTAGGGTGAATATCATTTCATTGTTGTCGTACAATTTAGATATCCTCTCTAGCGAACCGGGGTGGTTTTGCTCTAGGTCTTCTAAAGATTCTTGTCTTATATCGTAACGCTCTAAGCTGCTAGGACTGGCCTCACCCAAGAGTCTAGTCTTTGTTTGAAGCGACTCTAAAGTAATAGCACCACGAGACGCCCAACTAAACACACCGTCAGTGATATCAGTAACTAAACTCTTTACTACATGCTTACGCAAAAGTGAGGAAGATAACTCAGCTCTAGTAACATCCGGCTTTAAAACCAAACGGTCGTCAACGTAGTAGTCTAAACCAAACAAATGTTCATACAAGTATTTGTATGCGTTCATTTCTATACTAAGCTCTCTTGAATTTAGTATAGGACTAAACACTGCTTTTAAATTAGACAGTCTCAACTCTACAAAACCAGAACCAGCAGTTCTCTCTGAATCATTGATTGGCTCAAGTCTAGCAGCTTTAAGAGCCTGGTAAAGTTGTTTCGCCACGGTCATGTTTTCGATCATGGCTTGATGCTGGATTTTACTTATACCTCTGCTCGGACCTAAAGCACCGGAGTAAGGGAAGTTTCTGTTTAATAAATCAGCAACGTTCTCAAGGTCTCCGATTACAGCGCCAACGCTAAGCTGAGAAGTAACGCCATCTCTACCAACAACATCTGTCATTGATGTCGGCAAATACTCTTTGAGTTGATATATAAACGGTACTCCATCTACATCGGAAGCAATAGCCACATCGTAGTACTGAGCAAGACCCGGGAGGTTACCGCCAAATCTATCAAAGTAGTTTGAAGCAATGTACATCTCATCAACACTCTGTGCCTGCTTAAGCACAACGTCTTGCCCGTCCTTATCTTTAACCATGAAGGCATAGCCATAAGCACCGCTACCTAACTTCTTCATGTCGGACAAATCAAGAGAACGATCAAATGCGAAGTCAATCAATCGAGCACGGTCATCCGCTGTAGGGTCAGACTCAGTACGCATTGCCTCTGCCGGGTTTGGATTTGGATTTGGCTGTGCGTTTTTAACAATGTCTAATATGTATATCTTATTACCAGTTCTGTATCCTTGCGTAACACGCTCGATCATATTGACCAAATCGTTGTTGCTCTTTAAGTGGAACTTGCCGAGCTTAGTGCCGAGCATCTTGTTGATAACACGTCTAGTCTTAGCCTTAGCACTAGCGTCAATCTGATTAAGGTTGTCGTTGATGTCTGCAATGATACCGACAATAGCCTCCTCTTCAGCGATGGCAACAGCCTTTGCCTCAGAAGCACCACGCTCCATATAGAACGCTACGTACTTACGGAAGCGCTCATTGATTTTATTACGAAGTGTTTCGTTGTTAATGCCTTGCAGGTCGTTAAACAATTTTGTACGAACAGCGGGCTGGAGTACCATGACGTGACGAAGTCCTGCGTGCGCAAACTCTTCACGTACAGCAGCGGTAGTCGCATTATACATAACGTGTATAGCTGGTCCACCCTCTCTTTCATGTTCATAGAAAGCTTCGTACGGGCCTCCGGTAGCACGCTGCAACGACTCTTTTGTTTTATGGATAATGACACGAGGAGCTTCTGTATACAAACCAACGAATGCGTTATACGCGCTGTTAAGCATGCTTGCAATACGTGGGGTTACACCGTGGCGTCTTGGATTTACTGCACCACCACGAACCTCAACGGAATCGTCTAGTTCGTTAACGGCCTCTCTAGTCTTCTCCGTTTCTGACACTGCCTCTTCAGCAGCACCCGGGGCTACTCTTTCGGCTGGGCGAGGAGTTGGGCCAGCACTTGGTTGCGCTTGCTCTGTGGTAGGTCCATCAGTCTCTGGTACAGATCCTTCTTCTGCGAACTCACGTTCGGCTTGTTCAAGGGCTTGTCTTGCTGCTTCATTGTTCTCAATTACTTGGTTAACTTTTGTTCTATCTGCAGGGTTCTCTTTGGCTGCCAGCAGTATTTGATATGCAGCATCCAATGCGTCTTGGCCGTAGAGCTCAACAACCTCACCGCTTTCGTTTCTCATTTGTACACGGACACCTCTGTCTGCGTCACCAGCAATTGCCTCTGGTGTTTGTAGTGGATTGAATTGGCCTCCGCCAAATACAGAGATAGCGCTAACGCCAGCCTCCTCATCAACAGTAAGCTTTGTTCCTTGCGGTACGTTAGGGTTGTCATCACGTTGATAAACAAACGATCCATCTTCCTGCACCGCTAGTGTCTCACGCTCAGCAATAGCCGGCTCAAACATTCTGATTGTAGACGGGTCTACCTCACTACGCTGTCCGAGTTCTACTTTCTCTGTTTCAGTCTCAACCACCAGTGTAGGATTATCTGGATTACCCTCCAAGCGGAGAGCGCCTTGCACCTCTGTTCCATCGATAGGACGCTGAGCAATAACCTCAGTTCCATCTTCTAGTGTGTTGATAGTTAAGGCGTCAACCTCAGAGCGCCCTTCGACGATAGGCTTAGCGTCTGTTGTTGGCACAACCGGAGTCTGCATTTGATCCATGGTAGTAGTTTCTACCGCCGGGGCTACAGCCTCTACTTCAAACGTATTAAAGCCCGTCATCATAGTGAGGATCTCTGCACCTAATCTTGACTTAAGCTTTGTGTCTGTTGTCTCCTGCATCTCCTGCTGGAGTGCAAATATCTTTTGACTCTTCTCGAGTAACTCTACTTGTTGGTCTTGATTGAGTTCCTCGAATGCTCTAATGTTTGCATTGAGCATCTCGTATTTCTTCTCTCTAAGTTGCTTAAGGTCATCACGCAAAGTTTGCTTTGCTTCTTTACCCTTAGCATTCTTAAGCTGCTCTTTTGTTTCTTGTATCTTTTTCTCTACTATCTGAACCTGGCCGTCACCCATAAGTGAAGCCGCGGTAGTAACACTACTGCCGTTTGCTTTGTTCTGCTGAGCCCATTGGATATAGTTTCTCTCTGCGGTAGGGGTCATCAGCTCTGTATACCTAGCGCTAGCGCCACGGGTTACAGCAGCAGGCGCGGCCATTACTGGGCCGCCAAGCGCCTCCATTACAATATCAAGACCCGAGGTAACCTTGCCTTCTTCAACGATCTGACCTGCAGTTTCACCAGCAGCACCTCCAGCAGCATCCACTAATATCTCAGCGACCACTGCTTTTGTTTTGCTACCTCCAGCTCTTCTAATAGCCTGGGCAGTCGTACCACCACCACCAGCGAGAAGAGCATCTACAGATGCAATAACAGCAGCACGCACCTTACGGCGCTCCATTGCTTCCTTAATCTTTTTTAAACCTTCTTCAGACTCAAACGTCTGAGCAATTTCTTCTGGGTCTTCTGTATCTATGTGTAGATCTTCGAGAGCCATAGATATAGCCTCCGACATTTCAAGGGCATACGAACCAGCATAAGCACCACCAACAGCAGCGCCGTACGCTGTACCAGCTGCGTAACCTATTGGAACCGTAAACTCAGCAAGAGGACCACCAGCAAGACCTGCGGCAGTCCCTACAGCTTGACCCTCTGCGATACTAGCAAGGACAGTCTCTTGCGACCCACCACTAGAAAGAGCGCCAACAGTAGATGAGAAAAAGTTTCCCATCACTTCTGGAAGAACGGTCTTCCACCAGCCACTAGCTGAACCAAAGTCTTCCCACCCAGGGGAGCCTCGCTCGTCTCTGTATTTGTTTTGTATTTCGTTGTAATAAGCGAGTCGCTCTGCGGCATCAACATTATTCTCTGGGATTTCGTCTAGGAGATCTTCTTGAGCTCCGGTCGCCAGACCCATAGCCATGAAGTTGTTGTACCATCTAGCGGTACGCCCAAACCAATCATCTCTATTCACGAACCAGTCATCAGCGATTAGTGCATGACGGTATTCTCTATCGTTAGTTTCCTGCGGTTTATTATTCGGAGCAGAGCTTTGAGTAAATTGCTGAGCTAATAAGTCGTCCGGAAACTGCGTTCCGTCAGCCTTTGTCTCGTATGATAAGTCCAACCCAGAGCCTTCCAAGCCAGAAGCCATAGTTTCTGTAACCCGGGGAGGAGGTTGAGTTTGGTCTTTTTTTTTACTAAAAGATTCTAACGCAAGGGTGACATCATTGTAAGAAAACCCTTGATCAATGGCCATGGCGAATAGGCGATCCTCGCTATATCCGCTGGCGAAACCACTCTGCAGTAACTGCAGTAACTCTTCGTTCATCTAGTATGTTATTGTGGAGGCATCGGTGGGCCAGACAGTGTAGACTGTTCTGTGCTTATCACCTTTAATGAAGCCTCTTGGTTTAACGCATTTTGTTTTTTAAGTGCATTTACATAAGCGGCGTATTCTTTACGCCCCTCTGTACCACTAGGCTTGATCACTCTACTTCTATTCTCGTAACGAGTCATCTCGTTCCACCCCGGCTGAGGAGCATTGCTTGTCTCTCCAGTATTAGGGTCTTGATAGTATGTAGTTCCGACATTCTCCTTAACAACAATTCCTTGCCCATCTGGGAGCTGTGCTGCGCCTAGCACAATTCTTTGATAAGTAGGGGTAACATTTTGCCCTGGGTCAGCCTCAATCAACACCTTGATTGGTTTATCAAAGGTAGGAATATCTGCCGACATTTTTGTTGTGGTCATCTGACCTGCGGTATAGTCGTAGTCCTCTTTAGTAAAGGTCACTGCATCCGATCCATTGTAATCTACTCCAGTATCTTCTTGCTCTCTTCTTCTTTGATGAGCAGCGCTTGCTTGACTCCACGCATTATCTACATATAGATCTGTAGCACGCTTCATCTCCTCTGGGTCAGACATGATGTTCTCAATACCTATACTCAAGTCTTGAGGATCGCTACCGTAATCCATGGCAGCTAATGACGCTGCCGCTGAGAACTTAAGTTCTTCTTGCGTGGCAATTCTATTGCGAAGGGTTTTATCAAACTCTCCTCTTGGTCGATTGTAATATAAAGCCTCATATCTACCACCATACTCTTCAGCAGAGGTTATTCTAGGTATGGATGCATTAGAAGGGAATATCATTGCATTGTCTGGGTTGAACATAGGGTCTTGCGATGCACGAACACCAACCATATCACCACCGCTAACAACTACATCACCAACAGTAGGGTCATAACGAACCTCGCTATATGCAGAACTGTTACCATGCCGCATAGCAAACTCACCCATCATTGTCTCTGTTGATATACCAAACTTGTTTGGCTGGGACATGCCCGTCAACAAAGTACTCTTGTCTGAATTATGCAATCCCTCGTATTGATTTAAGTATGTGTTTGCAGCACCAACAATTCTGTTAATACTGTTCAAGTTTTCTTGAGATGGGTTTTCTTCGTAAGCATCCAACGCTTGCTTGTACCCGTCATGGTAGGCGGAGAATACTTGCTGAGCTTTTGGTGGTAAGAAATTTACCGACCCTTCAGCAGCAGACATGCTTTTCTCAAAGGAGGCTGCTTGCGCTTCAGCGCGCTTACGCTCTCTACGATCTTC
>Ga0115572_10001286_pt1 | contig 20576 bp, 20 predicted proteins | sample COGITO_mtgs_1206_FD_88681 | JGI IMG/M metagenome (GOLD analysis project Ga0115572, IMG submission 88681) | Pelagic marine microbial communities from North Sea - COGITO_mtgs_120607 | ecosystem: Environmental > Aquatic > Marine > Epipelagic | place: Germany:Helgoland, sampling site Kabeltonne... | reverse complement strand
TGATTTTAAAAAATCGTAGCGCTCATCTTTTTCATGTCGGTGACACTCGCATTTATCGTTTAAGTAAGCATGGACTAGAACAATTAACCAATGATCATAGGTTATGGGTTAATGAAGGGACCAGTGAAAGTAAAAGTTATTTAAGCCGAGCTTTAGGTATTGAACAACAATGCAGTTTTGATCATCAAACAATCACTCTTTCTAAAGGTGATGTATTCATTATTTGTACTGATGGAATTTATGATTTTTTACCATCAGAAAATATGATCAATACCATTAAGCAACACTCGGATGATCTTGATAAAGCTGCTGTATCTCTTGTTAAACAGGCCTATGATTTAGGAAGTGATGACAATTTATCGGTTCAGGTAGTTCGTGTTAATGAACTAGCAGAAGAAAATCAGGTGAATTTAATTAAGCAAGTTGAACAGCTTGAAGTGCCTCCAGTCTTAGAAGCACGTACGGAATTTGATGGGTATTTAATTTTAAGAAGTTTACATGCAAATAGTCGTAGCCGTGTTTATTTGGCCCAAGATAAGATTACCGGGAAGCAGGTGGTAATAAAAGCTCCGGCAAGTGATATTGAACAAGATGCAGAGCATCTAGAGCGTTTCTTATTAGAAGAGTGGGTAGCGAGAAGAATCAACAACGCTCATGTACTGAAAGCAGATTTAGCAGAGCGCCCTAGAAATTTTATTTATACCGTATTTGAATACATAGAAGGCCAAACATTAGCACAATGGGCTTTGGATAATCCGAATCCTAGTCTAGAAGTGGTGCGTGGTTTTATTGAGCAGATAGCCAAAGGGCTGAATGCTTTTCATAAAATGGATATGTTGCATCAAGACATTCGGCCTGAGAATATTATCTTAGACTCTTCTGGCACGTTAAAAATTATTGATTTTGGCTCAGTAAGTATTGCAGGGCTAGAAGAAACACGAAATGATTCGCCTGCAACTTACTTATTGGGTACAGCGTTATACAGTGCTCCTGAATATTTTTTAGGAGAGCAAGGCAATATTCAGTCTGAATTATTTTCCCTCGCAGTTATCACTTATTATTTACTGGTTGGAACCTACCCATATGATGCACAAGTTGCGAGAACAAAAACACTGTCAGAGCAACGCAAGCTGAAATATAAAAGTTTATTAAGTGATGATAGAGAAATCCCTTCATGGGTAGATGATGCTATTTATAAAGCTGCCAACCCATTACCAGATCGCCGCCAGTATGATTTGTTTGAATTCGTACATGATTTAAGATCCCCAAATAAAGAATTCATCAATAAAACACGACCGCCTTTGATTGAACGTAATCCTGTTGCTGTTTGGCAAGGGATTTCATTCGGTTTGGCGTTAATTATTCTGTATTTATTAAAACCATAAAGTTATCCAATTAGGAGTTCTAATATGATTAGTAATCGCGATGAAGTAACCCAGTTAATTTTAGCCAGTAAGGTAACGAAAGGAATTAAATGGCACGATGTAGCTGAAGCGCTTAGTTTATCTAAAGAGTGGACGACGGCGGCTTGCTTAGGCCAGATGACGTTTAATAAGCAACAAGCTGAAATCGTAGGTGAAATATTTTCATTACCAGATGAAGCTATTGCTTGGCTCCAAATAGTACCTTATAAGGGCTCTCTACCTACTGCAGTTCCGTCTGATCCACTGATTTATCGTTGGTATGAAATTGTTAATGTTTACGGCTCAACAATCAAAGAACTTATACATGAAGAATTTGGTGATGGCATTATGAGCGCAATTGATTTTTCAATGGATATTCAGCGTGAAGAAGATCCTAAAGGTGATCGCGTTAATGTTGTTTTATCGGGTAAGTTTTTACCTTATAAAGAATATTAAAATCCACACTTAGTATTTACTGCTCATTTTACCATCGACTAATCGATTTGTGTGAAGTGAGCAGCTTAATGTTTAGCGTTATAATTTGATAATTGTTAGGGTGATGTAACCCACTTCAATCCCATATTTAGTCATCACTGATTCATTTATCATGATGTTGTCATTGGTTAAATACATTTTATCATCGATGTTAACGTCTATCTCATCACCTTGGTAATTAATCAGAAGGTCGTAGTTCATAAAAAAAGCATTACCACTGAGCTCTATCATAGTTTCCGATAACGTATCATTTGCGATGGCTTTATATTTTATTCCCTTTTCTGTATTTATAGGAGTAAATGTCCAAGTTCTATATTGAATGCTGTTGTCGTCAAAAATAAATTTTTCTGCCAATGTGCCTATACCATTTTCATTCCAGGTTCCTGTCATGGTCACATTAAAGTAACGAGTTACTTCACCACTTCGGTTTTTCAAGATCCCATGAGCTGTTAAGTTGCCATTAAAGAAACTTTCTAGTGTTAGTTTTGGCTGATTATTTTTATAGCGATCAATGTCTATTGAACTGCAGCCAGTCAAAAACAGTAGGGGTATTGATAGAAGAAAAATTATAGATAACGTTCTCATGTTGTTCACCTTATTGGTTGTCGTATTTATACATAATAGTCACGTCTTGATAGTTGCCTTCGCTATCACAAATATTGGATCGCCCCTGAAAGCTAGTCAATCTAGGTGGGTTTTCATCTAGTTTGCTGTAGGTAAGCTTCAAATCACTTGAGAACAAATTAATAAAAAAATTCGATGCTGAAATAGAAAAACAGTAGTTATCAATTTTTTCACAATTTACTTTCTTTATGCTGAGTTTATAATGATCTAAAGCTGATGGGATTAGATAATCAATAGTTAGCTCTTTCTTGGTATTATTAATATTTACTAATGTATCCCAGTTACTTTTGATGTATTGATCAAACCCTGCATCAATTATTAATTTTGGTGTAAAATCTACCTGGTCTTTTTTTACGTCTTCTTTATCATTTTCTTGATAGCGGATAGATATTTTTTTATTGATCTTATCCTTTATTTTTATATCAATTAACTCTCCATTTCTGTTGTTTCTTTGCAGAATATTCGGCGAGTATAGGCTGTCCTGGTAGTCAATACGTTTTATTGCAAACAGTTCTCCATTGGCTTCTTTATAACGAACCTCATGGTTCATCTCATCTAGATATTTATGATGTTCAGTATAAAGAAGATTTTTTGTTTTAAGGTCGTATGCGTATCCAATAAAATCATCTCTATCTTTATCTGATATATTTATGGAAGTATCAGCCGGAGAAAATATTGAAAATCCTATCATAAAAACTACTATTATGAATTTATACATTTGATGCCTCGTGCCATGATTTAGTCTTTTGATAGCTTAAAAGTAAGATTGACCACCAGATGCCTTCGGTAAGAAAAAATAACCAAAATAATGATGAGTCAGATATGTGGTTAAGGCTAGATCCTGACAATGAAATTCCTGCGAAGTAACTAATAGGTACCATAAAGGTACCTACAAGAAGAGTGATGTAGCTCTTATTAAAAATCCATGACATTGAATGATTAATCGTTGTTGAAAATGATAGCCAAAGACATAAAAGCCATAGAGGAATTAGATATCCAGAATAAGTAACCTCAAATAACATGGCTATAAAATTATCGCCTACATAACCTATTAAGCTGAATATTATTAATAGTTTCCAACGCTTAAGCTCTGGTTTAAATATCCTTTGATGAATTGCAAGTAATACAATGGTTGCAGTTATTGCGAAAAGGTTATTACCTTGAACGCAAATAAACCAAACGATCTGAAATCCGATTGCATTTATTATCAGATTTTTATTCGATACCAAATTCGAGAGAAGGGAAGAAGGCATTAGAGCGCTTCCTTGGAGCTATTTTTAGAAGGGTTTTTAGAGCTATTGTTAGAACTAGTTTGCTCTGTGCTCTTTGGTGCATTTACTTTCACCCAAGTTTTAGGAATAAAAGAAATGAATTTAAATAACCAAAATAAACGTCGTGGAAATACACTGATAAGACTACGTTTCTCTATCGCCTTGATAATTCGATTGCTTGCTTCGTTTGGTGATAGCAGAAAAGGCATAGAGAAATCATTTTTCTGCGTAAGAGGCGTATCAATGAACCCTGGCATAATATCGGTTACATCAATATTTTTATTTTTTAAGTCAATCCGTAACGCACTTAAAAAATAACTTAACGCTGCTTTAGATGCACCATAGGCTTCTGCTTGGGTGAAGGGTGCTAAGCTGGCCATTGATGAGATTCCCACAATATGGCCATTTTCTGATTTTTCTAATAAAGGCAGGGCTGCATGAATCGCACGAACACTGCCATGAAAGTTGATGTTCATAACATCATCAATGCAAGACCAATCCTCTTGTTCTACATTGAGGTATTGGCAATCACCAGCAGATAGGATAATGCGATCAATTCGTGGTGCGAGTTCGGCTAATGATTGACTAATGCTGTCTTTAGTATCGATAACTAAATCGCAGATAAAAGGGGTGATGTTATGAGATTTTATCGATAAATCTTTTAGGGCTTGACGATTACGTCCTGAGGCTATGACGTGATTACCCTGATTTGCTAGTCGCAGCGCAACTGATTGACCTATACCGCTACTTGCTCCTGTAACCCAGATAATTTCATTGCAGATCATAATCTTTCTCGCACCGTTTTTCTCATTGTATATAGGATCTATACGCAGTAATGAGAAAAATGGATTTGAAAAAGGCTAGTTAATTTTCAAGGACACTTATTTTGAGCGGCAATTTATTTTATAAAGGGGTTTAGCATACGCCCAAAAAATCCCGTCATTTTTAACGGTGCATCCATAACCGCAAAACAGATACAGTCTTCTTTATCGTGCGCTTTGGGTTGGTGATGAGTACTGTCATCAGCCAATACAAAGTCTCCAGGATGATAATCACCAGATAAGTCTGAAAAACTACCTGACATGACTAAGGTAAACTCATTACCTTTGTGTGTATGTTGAGGCAGCTCTTTACCCGCGGCAATTTTATAAAAACGAGCAGTATATTGGTCATCCGAAAATGGCAAATCATAACTCTGAATGCTTTTACTAAAGCCAGCCCAAGGCAAGTTGTCATAATAATCAGGTACAAAGCGGCGTAGTGGTCTTGGCACCCTTTGATTGGCGTTGGCCAGCTGCTCAGTGTAAAGAGTCTCTAATTCACTCTTAACGGTATGATTGCCGGTTAAGTCTACGGCAGATTCTTGCTGCTTATGTAGATTGTTTAAAAGCTTTGATTTTGCATCAGGTGCAATTTCAGCTGGAGTAGAAATATCAATTAAGTCTCCTCCGAGCTGTTCGTATAGATGAACTTTTTGTTGGCATATTTTGCAGCTTTCAAGATGACAAGCTGTCTGAATACCAAGTGCATTCGTAAGCTGCCCAGCAGCAAATTGCATTAAAAGTTCGTCAGCAGGATGATAATTAGCCATGTCATTTGTTCTTTCGCAAGGTTATCAAGTTTTTTCATTGCCAAACGTAAGCGAGATTTAATTGTGCCAAGAGGTAAATTCAGATCGAGGGCTATCTCGCTATGAGACTTTCCTTCAAAGTATACCTTGTAGACAATTTGTCTCTGCTCTTCTGGCAGTGATTCTATGAGTATACGCACCAAATTCGCATTTAGATCACCTTCAACATCATCATCTAGTTGTGATGATGAAAATTGATCGGAATAAGTTTGCTCTAAGTCGCCATCAGGCCACAGATCAAACGATTGAATCAAATTTGGCTTTTCTTTTCGCAGTAGGTCAATACGCCTATTACGAACGATGGTATACATCCAGGTCATGGCCGAAGCCGTTTTCGGATTAAACTGAGGTGCTTTATTCCAAACCGTAAGCATGCAGTCTTGAAGCAGGTCTTCCGCATCAGATGAATTGGAGCCACATTTAATTGCGTAAGCTTTCAAGCGGCCAGCACAGGATTCAAACAATTCTAAATAGGCTTGTTCATTCTGCTGTGCTATCTGCAAAACCAGTTGGTTTAGATATTGAGCATTGGACTGAGTGCTCTGAGTCAAAATGATCCCGCTGTGTAGTTGTTAATGTCATGCAAGCTAAGCAAAGTTAAAGCAATGCTCTGAATTGGTAAAGGGATAATAGATAAAAATTTTCACATTAGTCATGATCCAAACAACAGTTCTAAGCGTATTAAGATCAATTGAATCAGATGAATTTATGAATATGAATCACTCAAATAACATAGACTCTCAAAGCCTCTTAGTTGATTATTTACTAGATTATGCCGTGATTGGTGCTGGTGTAGCTGGCTTGACAGCTGCAGATCAACTTAATCAGTCTGGCCATAAGATCGCTGTGTTTGAGAAGGCGCGAGGTACAGGGGGGCGAATGTCATCCAAGCGCGTAGCATCTGTAGATAACGATTCATTCATGGCCTTCGATTTAGGTTGTATTAGTATTTCGGCTAAAAGTGATTTATTTGCTCTTGAACTTGAAAAGTTACATCAGCAGGGCGCTATCGCACCTTGGTTTAAAGATGATAAAAGCAATAATCATTATGTGGGGATGCCAAGAAATTCAGGTTTAACACGTCATCTAAGCAAAGATGTAGAGTGTTATTTTAGTACGCGAATTACGGCAATCAACTATATAGAAGGCCTGTGGCATTTATACACCGTTGAGAGTGGTGCGATAACACTATTGGCCAAGGCGAATAATGTCATCCTAGCGACGCCACCCGCTCAGGCTTATGATTTATTACCTAGTAACACTCAGTTAAAGGGAGTGCTCGAAGGTGTGGAGGTTGATCCTCAATGGGTGATGGGAATAGAGCTTGATAACGTATTATCCGCTTTACCTGATATTTATTATCCAGATAGCGATGTTATCTATTCGATTAGTCAAGAAAGTTCTAAGCCTGGGCGCAGTTCTGATAATTCAGTACTTCAAATTCAGGCAACTCCTACTTGGACTAATAAGCATTTAGAAGTGACCAGTGATCAAGTTAGTGAACTTTTAATCACTGAATTAGAACGCATTTTTGAACAAGCTTTACATGTGAAAAATAGTTATTCTCATCGCTGGTTATATTCAATTATTTCAAAACCAGTGCAAACAAAAGATGGGTTCTTATGGGATGAAACAGGTTTAGGCTTAATCGGTGACTATTTCATTAGCGGTGATGTAAATGTTGGATCTATTGGTAGTAATGTTCCTGGCATAGAATCAGCATGGTTGAGTGGCCGTCAGCTTGCTGATAGTTTGATAATAAAAAATTCGCAATAATAGATTGGTTGCAAAAGATTAAGAGTAAAAAGAGATAATAGATATGACTAATCTAGTTTGGCTAAGAAGTGACTTACGTATTTATGATAATCCCGCATTATTTCATGCTATGGAACAAGGCCCGACTGTTGCAGTTTATTGTTTGGCTAATAAGCAATGGGATCGGCATGGCTTGGCTCCGGTAAAAAGGCGTTTGATTGTTGATCACCTCATAGAGCTAGAAGAGCAACTAGCAAAATTAAATGTCCCTCTAGTAATTCTAGATTGCGAATTTTTCTCAGATATACCCGAGCGCATAAAAGCTCTAGCCATTGAACTAAATATCTCCAACGTTTATTACAACCATGAATACGCAGTGAATGAGACATCTTGCACAAAGAACACGGTCAAACATTTATCTCATATTAATGTTGAATCTCAAGGTTATCATGAGCAATGCATTGTTTCTCCTGGACTAATTTTAAATGGCAGCGGTGAATGCTATAAAGTATTTTCTGCGTTTGCTAGGAATTGGATGGCCAATATCTCCTCACAAGCTAGGCCCTTGTATAACAAACCAGTAAAACAACAAGAGCTTGATATACATTCTGATATTCAAAGTCTTAAAAACTATTTAATTGATGTTGAAATTGATACCAAGAAACAATGGCCAACCGGTGAAGATGAAGCTCATGATCGTTTGAATGAATTTATTGAACAAGATGTTAGCCAGTATCATAACCAACGAGACTTTCCTCATCTTGATGCAACAAGTCATCTATCGGTATATTTAGCGTTGGGTGTACTATCAACAAGACAATGTTTACAGGCGCTGGTTAGTAGTAGTCAGCAAAATATTGAGTTTTTATCTGAAATTAGTGGAGAAGGTAAAACCTGCTGGCTTAATGAATTGGTATGGCGCGATTTTTATAGGCATATTTTGGTTGCCTTCCCGAAAGTCTGCAAAGGCAAACCATTTAAAGACATTACTGATAACCTGCCTTGGAAAGGGAATAATAAAGATTTTGAAGTTTGGTGTCAGGGTAAAACAGGGGTCCCGATTGTTGACGCTGCTATGCGTCAACTGAATACGACTGGTTGGATGCATAACCGACTTCGTATGGTTGTTGCTATGTTTTTAACCAAGCATTTACAGGTTGATTGGCGGTTAGGCGAAGCGTATTTTTATAGCAAGCTTGCTGATGCTGATTTAGCGTCTAACAATGGTGGCTGGCAGTGGTCAGCAAGCACAGGTGTTGATGCGGTCCCTTATTTCAGAATCTTTAATCCTTACCGACAAGCAGAACGCTTTGATCCAAAAGGTGATTTTGTTCGTAAGTACGTTAAAGAGTTAGCTTATATTCAAGGTAAAGCCATACATCAACCGAGTAAAATGATAGCCACTCAGTATGATTACCCTACGCCGATAGTAGATTTGAAAATGGCTGCTGAGCATACTAAAACACTATTCAAAAATTTAAATGACCTGCAGACGGCATAAGGGATAAAAAATTAAATGAATGCCATTAAACGATTAGGTTATAACGCAATTCGTTGGATTGATTCAGAAGCGGAATCATTTAACGACAGCGATTTAAAGTTGAATGGAGCTGATGAGTTCGAAGCAGAATCAAGAAAAGTTAACTGGCAGCGAATAATTCCATTTTTTGCCGTTCACTTAACGTGTCTTTTTGTCTTTGTTGTTGGCTGGAGTCCTGTCGCTATTATTATGTGTTTAGCTATGTTTTGGCTAAGAATGTTTGCCATCACAGCTTTCTATCACCGCTATTTTTCACACCGAAGCTTTAAGACCAATCGATTTTGGCAGTTTATTTTTGCAGTCATAGGTGCAAGCTCTGCTCAGCGAGGACCTCTTTGGTGGGCTTCACACCACAGAAAACACCATAAACATGCTGATACAGAGCGTGATTTGCATTCACCTAAAAATGGATTCTGGTGGAGTCATGTCGGCTGGTTTACTCGTGAAGATGCATTTAAAACGGATTACAGTGTCATTAAAGATTTGGCTAAATTTCCTGAATTAAGATTTATTAATCGCTTTGATATTTTAGTCCCTTTTCTTTTCGCTACCGCTATCTTCCTTTTTGGCAAGTATCTAGAAGTTTATTACCCAGAATTAGGCACAACAGGTTGGCAAATGCTGATATGGGGTTTCTTTATTTCAACGGTAGCGCTAGCTCACGCGACTTTTACGATCAACTCCTTATGCCACACTTGGGGTAAACGACGTTTTAATACCAAGGATGATAGCCGTAATAATGCCTTTCTAGCTTTATTGACGCTGGGAGAAGGTTGGCATAACAATCATCATCGATTTGCAGTATCTGCTCGCCAAGGATTTTACTGGTGGGAGATTGATATCTCATATTACCTATTAAAAATTATGAGTTGGGTGGGGATTGTGTCTGATTTACATCCTGTTCCTCCACGTATATTAGAAGAAGGTCGAAGAATTCAAAAGGGGGAGAGATAATGAATCAGAGTAAAGCGTTATTAACTCAAAGTGAACAGATAATTACTGATTTTAAACAGCTCTATAACACAATTAATAGAGACACCCTGACGTTCGATTTATTAGATAAAGTTTATGCTGATAACATTATCTTTGAAGATTGTTTTCACAATATAGAAGGCATTAACCCATTATTTGAATATTTCGATAACCTTTATGAGAACGTTAACTATATTCACTTCGATTTTGAAAACCAGTGGTTGAAGGTCGATAGTGCAATGCTTACTTGGACAATGTCTTATCAACACCCGAAATTAAATGGCGGTAAAACAATAGCCGTTAAAGGCGCTAGCCAATTGAATTTTGACGAGAAAAGAATTGTTCGTCATCGAGACTATTTTGATGGGGGAGCTTTGCTGTATGAACATATTCCTCTATTAAAACGAGTGATATTTTTTCTTAAAAATAGATTGGCGTAGCTCTCACCAATTAAAGAATGTAAGGCAACAAAGATGAAACAAGAAAAACAAAAAATTGCAGTGATTGGGGCAGGAATTTCAGGTTTACTTTCCGCCTATTTATTAAGTCGCGAGCATGACGTGACCCTTTTTGAAGCCAATGAGTATTTGGGTGGGCATACTCATACAAAATCTGTGCAGTCGGGTGGAAAAACCTATTCAGTCAATACAGGCTTTATTGTTTACAATGATTGGACTTACCCTAACTTTATTAAACTAATGGACCAGCTGGGTGTTGCCAGCGAAGAGTCAGAAATGAGCTTCAGTGTTCGTGATGAAAATACGCGCCTTGAATATAATGGAACGAGCCTAAATAGCCTGTTTGCACAACGAAGTAATCTACTTAAACCAGGCTTCTGGTTAATGATTAAAGATATTTTACGCTTCAATAAACAGACGGTAGAGATGGTTGAAAATGATTCTATATCGGATACTCAGTCATTGGGCGACTTTGTAAAAGAGCATGGCTATAGTGATCGATTTGTTAATCATTATATTGTACCGATGGGATCTGCAATATGGTCAGCATCAGTTGATGTCATGATGGAATTTCCATTAAAGTTTTTCTTAAAGTTCTTTAATAACCACGGCATGCTTAGTGTTGATAACCGGCCCCAATGGCGTGTGATTAGTAATGGCTCTCGATCTTACATTGAACCTTTGATCGAGCCATTCAAAGATAATATATATTTGAATACTCCCATATCTGAAGTGACTCGTTCAGCAGATAGCGTATTGATTAAAACTTTAGCCGGAGAGCAGCATAAATTTGATCAAGTTGTTTTCTCTTGCCACAGTGACCAAGCGCTAGCAATGTTAACGGATGCGACTGAGTTAGAGAACGACATTTTAGGTGCAATCCCATATCAAATGAATGAAGTGGTATTGCATACAGATCGCCGTTTGATGCCAAAACGTAAACTAGCATGGGCAGCTTGGAATTATCATATTCCGCAGCGTTTAAGTGAATACGCTATGGTAACTTATCATATGAATGCCCTACAAAATTTCACCGATGCTCCGGATGATTTTATGGTAACGCTTAATCGCACCGCAGAAATTGCACCAGGTAAAATTATCGATAAATACGATTACGCTCATCCAGTATTTACTATGGACGGTATTGCAGCACAGCAAAGACACGGTGAAATTAATAATATTAATCGTAGTCATTTCTGTGGAGCTTACTGGTTTAATGGCTTCCATGAAGATGGAGTGAATAGTGCATTACGTGTTGCAAAATCGTTTGGGATTGATCTTTAATATGGAATCTGTTTTGGCAACGCATGCGGTGGAAAATAGTGTCGACATGAAGAGCGCCGTTTATGTTGGTAATATCAGACATAGACGATTTGAACCGGTTCGTCATGGGTTGAGTTATTCATTATTTATGATGTACTTAGATCTAGATGAATTGCCTAGGTTACTTAAAAAGCACTGGTTCTTTAGTAAAGGTAAATTTAACCTTTCATCGTTTAATCGCAGTGACTATCTGAACCCAGAAATACTAGATTTAAAAATAGCGGTGATTGATCGAGTCTCATCAGAGCTGGGTCATATGGCTAATGAAATATCATCAGTGAGAATGCTCACTAATGTTCGTTATTATGGTTATTGCATTAATCCAGTAACTTTTTATTATTGCTTCAATAGCGATGACGAGCTATTAACCATAGTTGCTGAAATTACCAACACTCCGTGGGATGAGCGATTTAGTTACGTTCTTCCTGTTGCTAGGCACTTTTCTGATGCTCATAAAACCATTACACATCTGCTAAAGGGTAGTGGAGTAAATGGTAAAAATAAGCATGAATTTAAGTTTAAAAAGATATTTCATGTGTCTCCGTTTAATCCGATGAATATGGATTATCGGTGGGTCTTTTCAGAACCTGCGTTAGAAAAAAGCGATCGAATGGCAGTACATATGGATAATTATATGTGTACGGATAAAGCCGACTCGTTAGGGGATAAACACTTTGATGCTACCTTGGTGCTAGAGCGGCAAGAATTCAGCGAAGTTATGCCGAAACTGTTATTTCAATACCCTTTTATGACTTTAAAGGTAGTAACGGGTATTTACTGGAATGCGTTAAAGCTTTGGTTAAAAAAATCACCATTTTATGATCACCCTAGCTCTTAAATACGTATAAAACGTATATAGATAAAATGTCTAGTAAACACTCGATAAAACAGTGCCTTAAAATAGAACAAGGAAGAGATCTGGAGATCACTATGAATATGCCATCCGTTGCCAATATTGAACCTAAGTCCAAAGGCTTTATTCCTGCTAATGGATTTATGTCTAAAGTTGCTAGAAATTTAGTACATCGCCAATTAGCCAGTCTTCATACAGGTTGTTTACAGATAGAAGAGAATGGTGAAGTTTTCAGCTTTGGGCAATCAGAAGGAGACACGGACTTAGTTGCGCGTTTGGTTGTTCGTGATGTTGCTTGTTATGGTGAAATTATGACAGGTGGCAGTATTGGTGCGGCAGAATCCTTTATGACAGGAGACTGGACCAGTCCAGATCTCACCATGCTAGTTAGAGTGATGGTGCGCAATATTGATATCCTTGATCAAATGGAAGGAGGCTTAGCGCTAATCTCTAAGCCTTTCTTAAAAGCCTTTCATTATTTTAATCAGAATTCGGCCAAAGGCTCACGCAGAAATATTGCTGCACATTATGATTTAGGGAATGATTTATTCGAACTATTTCTTGATCCAACAATGATGTATTCATCAGGCATTTTTCCTAATGCTAAAGCTTCTATGGAAGACGCATCTGTTAATAAACTTAATATTATTTGTGAAAAACTTCAGCTTTGCGCAGATGATCATATTGTAGAAATTGGTACTGGCTGGGGTGGTTTTGCAATTTATGCGGCGAAAAACTATGGCTGTAAAGTAACAACGACTACTATTTCAAAAGAGCAATTTAATCTTGCAAAAGAGCGTATCGAGCAAGAAGGCTTGCAAGATAAAATTACGCTTTTGTTAGAAGATTATCGTGATCTTAGAAAAGATTACGAAGGTCAATTTGATAAACTGGTTTCCATCGAAATGATAGAAGCGGTTGGCTGGAAGTTTTATAATACCTTTTTTGAACATTGTGGCTCGCTATTAAAACCAGAAGGTATTGCTTTAATTCAAGCGATCACTATTACCGATCAACGATATGATCAAGCTCGTAAGGACGTCGATTTTATTCAGCGCTACATCTTCCCTGGTAGCTGTATTCCATCGGTGACGGCTTTGGTCAATGCAAGCACAAAAGCAAGTGATTTGAATCTTGTGCAAGCACAAGACTTTGGGTTGCATTACGCACGTACACTAAAAGCTTGGCAAGATACGTTTAATGAAAAAACAACTCAGGTTTCAGAGCTGGGTTACAGTGATGATTTTAAACGTATGTGGCAGTTTTACTTGAGCTATTGTGAAGGTGGTTTTCAAGAGCGATCTATTGGCGTAAATCATTTAGTTTTTGCTAAGCCGCGAGCTCAAATGACTTACCCTAATTAATATTAAAATTGTTTCACTGAAGTACGACCTACAGATATATAACTGTAGGTCGGTCTTTAGGCCGACTATCTAACCAGTGCAACTGATTTAACTTGCGCCCAAACTTGGATACCTACCGTTAACTCCAAATGGTGAACTGATTTTTTAGTCATTTTTGCAACTAAAAACTCCTTACCCATCTTTAATCGTACTAAAGACATAGGGCTGTCTTCATCCGACTTAATATCCATTACTGTAACCAAAATACGATTTACGATACTTGTATCGTCATGGTTGCTGAGCGATAAACTAACATCCCTTGCTAAGATACGAATACGTACCGATTTTCCTAGTGCTTCACTTAAAATATCAGCACTATCAGGTATCCAAATATGGCTATTGGCGAAGGCTATTTTTATTAATTGCCATTCATTATCTTGCTCAACAATGTGCCCGTTTAAAATAACACCACTTTCATCCTCTAAGCGTTGGGGCAAGTTAATCCGAGAAAAGACTTCTGTTAATCCACCTTCGGCAATGACTTTACCTTGATCCAATACCAAAATATGATCCGCTAAACGGGCCACTTCATCCATGGAATGACTGACGTAAATAATAGGAATATCAAAGCTTTGATGTAAGCGCTCTAAGTAGGGAATTATTTCTTGCTTACGCTGATGATCAAGGGCTGCTAAAGGCTCATCCATCAATAATAACCGAGGCTGAATCAATAATGCACGAGCAATCGCAATGCGCTGACGTTCACCACCTGATAGCTGATTAGGGTAATGCGTTAAAATACTTTCTATGCCCATTACACGAATCACACGCTGATAAAACTCTGCACTAACAGCTTTGTCTGATCTTCTTATTGCATAGGTTAAATTCTTCTGTGCGGTTAGGTGTGGAAATAAACTCGCTTCTTGAAATACGTAACCAATAGAGCGTTTATGTACGGGTAAAAAATAACCAGTATCTTGCCAAGTTTCTTGCCAGCTATTTTTATGGATACTAACTTTACCTTGCTCTGCTTTTTCTAGGCCAGCGATACAGCGTAATAAACTGGTTTTCCCTGAACCTGAATGACCGAAGATTGCGGTCACACCACTGGCAGGGATTTTAGTATTGATATCAAGATACGTGCGAGAAGCTTTCTGATTCTCTCGATCTTGAGTGCTGAGTTTAAATCGTACTTCAAGTGTATTATTGGTAGAAATTGAATGAGGCATTATTTCATCATCCCTACGTTTGAAGTTTTGCGTTGCGTTGCATATAGAGCCAATAAAACTACAAACGAAAAAATAACTAATAGCGCAGATAAACTATGAGCTTGAGCGTATTCTAATGACTCTACGTGATCGTATACCTGTACAGAAACCACACGAGTTTCATCAGGAATATTTCCGCCAATCATTAAAATTACGCCAAATTCACCTACGGTATGCGCAAAGCCCAAAATACTGGCCGTAATAAAACCGGGTTTTGCCAGCGGGAGTACAATAGTAAAAAAACGATCGAAAGGGCTAGCGCGTAATGTTGCAGCCACTTCAAGAGGCCGCTCGCCTATAGCCTCCATCGCATTATGCAAAGGCTGAACTACAAACGGCATAGAATAAATAACAGAGGCAAAGACCAAGCCCCAAAAGGTAAAAGGTAAAGTACCTAAACCTAAGCTTTGAGTCAGTTCTCCAATAAACCCATTCGGGCCCATGGCGATTAATAAATAAAAGCCTAATACCGTGGGAGGTAAAACCAAGGGTAAAGCAACGATGGCAGCTACAGGACCCTTAAACGGTGAAGATGTTTTAGATAGCCACCAAGCAATGGGCGTCCCTATTATTAATAGCAAGATGGTGACTGTGGTTGCTAGACGCAGAGTTAACCACAGAGCGCCTATATCAGCATCAGATAGCATCATGTATTTTTATTACTCATTTCAAGTTCGATGTACGCGTTATTTTCCGTACGGTACCCATACGACTGAATAATAGCTTGGCTTTTAAGGCTATTTAGAAACTGAATAAAATCTAACGCGGCTTTGTTATTTATACCGTTTTTTTCACTTTTATGCTTTAACAATACTGCATCCTGGCGAATTGGCTGATAAAGGTTGGAGGGAACTTTCCAGTAAAATGGTTGCCTAACAATTTGTGAGAAGGCAACAAAACCGATATCAGCATTCTCTGTGCGAACAAACTGGTAGGTCTGCGCAATGTTTTCACCTCTAACCCATTTCTTACGCGTTGCTTCTACTAAGTTCATATTTTTCAGTACTTCTATTGCGGCAATACCATAGGGTGCAAGTTTTGGGTTCGCAATAGCGAGTTTATTAAATTCACCTGACAGTAATACTGATTCCAAATTTTCACCATTAAAATGCTTATTATTTGACCATAGCGCCAGCCCACCTAAAGCATAAGTAAAAGGTTTAGAATGGGTTAAACCTTCGTTATAAAGTGCCAAGGGCTTACTTTGATCGGCAGAGAAAAATAACTTAAAAGGTGCACCGTGTTTTATTTGGGCATAGATTTTTCCTGAAGATCCATAAGAAGCTTTGATTTTATGAGGAGAGTTTTGTTCAAACTCACTAATCAATGCTTTCATTGTATGAGTGAAATTTGACGCAACAGCAATGTGAATACTTTCCCCTTGGCTAGATGTGCACCAAAGGAGTAAAGTAATGCTGTATAGATGAAAAGAAAATGATCGCACTAAATGCATCGACGAGCCTTTTTTATACTGGATGATTTAACTTCTCATCATATTAACGGTAAATCTACATTGAATTTTCAAAAAATGGCTCAAGAAAACGTATAAGCGGGTAACGAGCCACTACATTAACAACAAAGATTAGCAAAATTTTGGCTAATCCCTAGGTCATCAATCGTATGGATTTTAAAGATTATTATAAAGTTTTAGGGGTAGAAAGTAACGCAGACGCTGCCGCTATTAAATCAGCCTATCGTAAACTTGCGCGAAAATATCACCCCGATGTGAATAAAGAAGCCGGTGCGGAAGAGAAATTTAAAGAAATTGCAGAAGCATATCATGTTCTCAAAGACAGTGAGCGTCGAGCCGAGTTTGATGATATGAAAAAGTATGGTGGTCGTTCTGGAGGCTTCCAAGGGCAGCAGCGGTCACAAGGCTTTAATCAGAGCAGTGGCGGTTTTGAAGGCGACTTTTCTGACTTCTTCTCAGCTTTTGGTGGCGGCTCAGGTTTTGGTCAACGTCAGCCACGTGGTGTTCGTGGTCAAGACGTTGAGATCAAGGTGTCTGTGCGCTTAGAAGAAACACTTGAAGTCAACGAGCAAACAGTTGCGTATACCTTGCCAAGTTCTGATGGCAAAGGGATTAAAAAGAACCTGAAAGTTAAGATACCTCAGGGGGTTTCAGACGGAGAGAAAATTCGTCTGACTGGGCAAGGGCATCCAGGGCGCAATGGCGGTCGAGCAGGGGATCTTTATTTAAATGTCCATGTAGCAAAGCATCCATTATTTGACGTGAATGATCAGGATGTTGAACTAACAATGCCACTTACCCCTTGGGAGGCTGCACTAGGAACTAAAATTACAGTTCCTACATTAACCGGTAAAATTAGCTTAACTGTACCTGCGAATACTTCTTCAGGTAAGAAATTTCGTATCAAGGGTAAAGGTCTGAAAAATAAGACCGCGACGGGTGATTTTCTGGTTATTGTGAAGATTGTAATGCCAGAGAAAATGAGCTCTGAAAGCGAAGCCTTGTGGAAGAAAATGGCGGAAGAAGAAAGCTTCAATCCGCGTGAGACTTGGAATTGATTATGCAATACTGATGTTAATTATTGCTCGAGAATCTGTCCTATTTGACTAGTGAAGAGCATTAAAATCTTCACTTAGAATTGACTCGATACTTGAGCTAAAGTAGGCTTTAATTTTTTATAAAGTTACTTGTTTTTTTATGCTTATTTATCTTATCGATGACCATCAAATGTTTGCCGAAGCAATGAAAATTGTGGTAGCAGAATTGATCCAAGATTGTGTTATCGATATATTCACTTCAGCTGAAAGTGCATTAAAAAGCATCACCACCGCAACTCCCGATTTAATCTTACTAGACCTCGAAATGGCCGACTTAAGCGGGCTAATGTTACTAGAAATTCTATCTCAAAATGGAAAGAACATTCCTGTACTGGTTTGTTCTGGAAACTTGACTGAAACCAATAAACAACGAGTTATATTAAGCGGTGCTCATGGGTTTCTTAGTAAGGCACAAGGCACAAACGATATTCATGATGCCATAAATAGTATTTTAGCAAATAAGCCTTACCCTGCCGACATAGACAAGTATAAGACACCAGAACAAGCCTTATTATCGAATCGCCAACGGGCCATATTAAGCTTAATGGAGTCTGGCATGCCTAATGCGGCCATTGCCGAGACCTTGTTTTTAAGCACAAATACTATTAAGACTCATATCCGTTTAATGTACAGCGCGCTAGATGTTAATAGCCGAATTGAATGCCTAAACAAGGCGCGCGAACTAGGGTTGCTCAACGTCATCTAATAACTCTGTAATAGCCGATTGCAGTTTCTTACTCGACATAGGCTTAAACAATACTTTTAAATTGCTATTTTGCAGCGTTGTTAAGCGTTCAGGTGATGTATTCCCTGTAATTACTAATACAGGCAAACGTTGATATTTATGATGTACACAATCGATAACATCCAGTGCGTTCTTACCTTGAGGTAGGCGATCATCTGTTAGTAATATATCTGGCGTCCAAGATTGTTTAATTAACTCTTGAGTCTGTTCGAGGCTATGACAAACAGCCACATCATGACCCGCAGATACCAAGACCGCAGAAATCGCATCGGCAACTTGCGCTTCATCTTCAACTAATAAAATTCGAACGGTGCCCGGCGCTCTCGTATTAGGGGTAATAGGCAATCGTTCACAAGGCTTATCTGAGGCAGGCCAAGTCAAAGAAAAACACGTTCCCTTACCTAATTTAGAGACTACAGAAAGCTCAATGCCATGGATTTGACACAAACGTTTTACAATTGGTAAACCTAAACCCATCCCTTGTCTTGGCCCTTTTTCGTTATCCCCTAATTGCACGAACTCTTCAAAGGCGTCTTCTAACTGAGCTTCCGTCATACCAATACCGGTATCTTCAACCTCCACAACGATATTGCCTTGTTGATTTTTAGCCCGTAAAAAAATAGACCCTTTCTCGGTATAACGAATAGCGTTAGCTAAAAGGTTATCTAAAATTTCACCAACAATATTGGCATCCATCTCACTCCATAACTGAGGGGTTTCTACTACAAAACTCAGTGACTTTTCTTGTGCATGAATCCCATGTGTTGAGGCAAGGCGATTAAGGGTTTCATCCATTCGTTGGCAATGTTTATCGACTTTTACAACACCCGCATCCATACGCGATATGTCTAACAAACGATCTAATAAATGACTGGCACTGTGCAAGCTGTCTGTTAATTTATTGATGGTATCGTCATTACGCAGTTCAGTATTACTTTGCATCGCCTCAGAATAAAGCCGAGCGGCTTGAACTGGTTGCCTAAGATCATGACTAGCAACCGCGATAAATCGTGTTTTTGCACGATTGCGTCGTTGCGCGAGTTTCTCAGAATCTTGATGCTCTAAACGTAAAATAATGGCTTCCATGTGCGTACGATGAATCATCACACTAAAGACAACCAAAGACACCCAAGTAAAAGGCGCAATGATAATAGGCAGCCATTCACCCCCAAAATCCACGTCTAATAAATGCCAACCAAAACTAAAAAAGACGGGGGTTAAAAATGTAATATAAATATCAGGGTAACAACCCATGGTCACCGACGGTGTGGATACTAATACTACCACCAACATTAAAACGGATAAGACTTGAACTTGTGAGGCTTCAGGAAAAAATAAAAACGGGGTTAATCCCCATAAAATTCCCCATATAACCGCTAAATATAAGTTTAACCAGTGCCAGCGTTTGACATAGCTAATATTTTCTAACGGTTGATGTTGCGCAGGGTTTTGATTATGAGAACGTATAACCAGCCAAGAATTCAGTGCCACAAACGTCACTGCAGCAAACCAAAAAAATAACGCAAACGTAGAAGCAGATCGATAAAAGATCAGGCCAACTAAACCAGCCCCGACTACGGAAGAGATCATCCGAGATCCCACTTCGCTCATGAAAAGATTATGGCGTTCCCATTGAATCTCAGCAGCAAGCGGGTGATTTTCCCAACCAAACGCCATTTTCTTTTTTAATGTTTTGACTATACCCAGCAATATAAACACCTATCATAAAACAGAAGCGGCCTGTAAACAGGCCGCTGCATTGATGAACGTCACAGTCCCATAAGATTATTGAGCAACAGGTGACGCAATTTCAATAATCTTCCCTGCATCGGTTGAATCATAGCACCACATTTTTGCACCAACACCGTTATTTGCAACACCCGTGATCACATCAGAGCAGTTTTGTGTATTAGTGTCTGTTGATAGTGCCATATTCATGCTCGCGCCTATGTCAGTTCGATAAGCTGCGGTAACGACACCCGGTGCATATGAATCAGACACCATGTAAATGGTATCAAAATCCGTTGTTAGCGTTCCAGGAATCATAAACATGTCCTTAACATACATTGATTGCGCTGTATTACTGGCGAATGGATCATTGGCTGTCTCATGGACAACAGTAGGGGTGCTTGAAGCTGGCGCTGTATTCAAATATTTAAGAATGTTTGTGCCTTCAGAATCGTCATACTGAAAGAAGTACAACGTACTCCCACTATGAGTGACCCCGCGCAGCACGTCGCTAAAATCTGCTGTGAATTTACGCTCTATGGAATCCACAACAATTGCATCCGTTGCGTCCACATCTTTTGTGGTGTCAAAGGTTAATTC
>Ga0115572_10001280_pt1 | contig 20682 bp, 23 predicted proteins | sample COGITO_mtgs_1206_FD_88681 | JGI IMG/M metagenome (GOLD analysis project Ga0115572, IMG submission 88681) | Pelagic marine microbial communities from North Sea - COGITO_mtgs_120607 | ecosystem: Environmental > Aquatic > Marine > Epipelagic | place: Germany:Helgoland, sampling site Kabeltonne... | reverse complement strand
GTCGCTTACTGATAAAGCTTACTGATACGGAAAGCTAAGTCCATAATTGACTATTAAAATGGCCACCTACGAGCATCCGGTCGACACTCTCGTTAGGCTGGACGGTTAAAACCTCAGGAGACGGGCTTACTTGGCGCCTCTTACCTGGCGACTTTGAACTTTCAGAAGCCATTTAAATCGCGCCAATTTTCCCGGCCCTCGGTGTTGCTGTTGGCGGAGATAGTGGTCAGTCTGACTAGGGGGAACGCCTCCAGCTATCCCCGCGATGGTGTGGGACAACAGCAACACCGATAGGTCAGGAAACGACCAAACTTCGAAAATTTTATGGGCAACAGAAATTTTCAATCAGGATTTAAAACAAATTCACGCGATCATTATCCATTATGCAGTGACGACGGGACACCCAATCTTCGGACAAAACACCACTTCTACCGCGCAGGGTATAACCCGCCCGCGTGTCCTAATGCCTCGGGACATCCTGTAGCAGCGGAAGTGGATTTTCTTTTTTACCATCCGTAAGATACATAGTCACCTAGTCGGGCCCTTTTGCAATTGTGCCTCGCGATATAATACGATTGTAAATATTGATGTCCATTGCGCACGACAGCCGCGTGAGCTGCCTCAATGCGCAAGTCAGAAAATTGAACCAGATAACCGGCAAGTTCAGCCTCAACTGCTGTTGCGATCAATGGCTGCGCCCCCGTTCTAAGCAAATCCGTCAGCGCGTCCGTGATCCCGTCTCGACGCGCAAAATCAATAATGTTAGTCGTTTTCATGACGGTGTATCCCATTGGATGCCTTGCTGTCTTTCAACAACAAATCAACCAGATATGCCGCCAACCTTCAAACTCCCCAAACACCAGATTCAGTCATAGCTCATCCCTGACTGTGGCACGGCGCATTTGCAAAACAACTCCCTTGCAATACCTTGTATCAGTGACATAGTGACCGTTGCCCTGAGGCCGCCTTGCAAATAAAATAACTTCATAACTATGGTAAATTAGGAATGCGATATTGGCTTGGTTAAATAGCATCCAGCCCGCAACGCGCGGGGCTGTCCTGCTCGTGTGTGGCATATCGGTTTTCGGGTTTTCCGATAACCTTACCTTATTAGTTTCAGATCAGGTTGGTGTGGGTCAATTCCACTTTAGCAGATCACTATTCGCTATGTTAATGGTGGCGTTTCTCGGCCGCGCCTTTGGCGTTACCGTGATACCAAAATATTGGAAACCAGTATTGGCGCGAACCGTTTTTATGGTCACTGCTATACTGCTTTATTTTGCCGTTATGCCAATGATGCCTATCGCCGAGGCTGGAGCTGGCCTCTTTACATCACCAATATTTGTATTGCTGTTCTCGGCCTTGCTTTTCAAGGAACGCATTGGCTGGCGTCGAATAATAGCGGTTATTATGGGAACCTGTGGCGTTTTGCTTGTTTTCAAACCTGGTAACGAAGGATTTTCTATTTATCACATGCTGCCAGTTATGGCCGGAGCTTGTTACGCAATGGGATCTATTATCACCTTTCGCCACTTGCGTGATGAGAGCCCACTTGCCATTTTGATGAGTTTTATTGTGAGCATTGGGGTCTGTGGTGCTGTGGTGACAACGGCGTTCACTATTTTGCCGGTACCTTCTGAACTGCTTGATCAAGCCCCTTTTTTATTCAAAGGTTGGCAGATAGTTGATGACTTATTTTGGCTTTGGATACTGCTGATTGCTGTTGGTGCTTCAGTTGCTTTATCCCTGATGACAAAAGCTTATCAATTAGCAGAGACCAGTTATTTGGCTATTTATGAATACGCCTATTTAATCTCGGTTGGGCTTTTTGGTTGGATATTCTGGGGGATCATACCTGGAATAATGAGTATAATAGGTATCATCTTAATTGTTTTTTCCGGTGTTCTAATAGTGATAGCACAGCAGCGGCCCAAAGAAAAAATTTAATCACAGCTTTTACTTAGCTGTTTGATCCCACGGTTTGATGGTGCGTCCTGTTTTTTGAAATTGAAGGAAGCATTATGGGACAGGTACGTCACGGCTAAGCACGCTATCAGAGCTGTAATACAGTCATCGCAAGCCACAACCGCAGCGCTGAGCCGGGACCTCGGTGTCAATGTCGAAGCGCTTGCAAAATGGCGCAAGCGCGTACCGTTTGAAGATCGCAAAACGGGTGCAACGCAACCCAGTTCCACGGTTCCGAACGCCAATGAAGACGCGATGATTGTCGCCGTTCGGCGTCCAACGGTCCTGTCGATGGATGATTGTTATCGGTCATACAACCAACCATCCCGCACCTGACGCGATCTTCGCAACACCGCTGCTGGGCGGCGGCATGGAATATCGCGCCTGCCGGAGATAGACGGCGACAAGCCCAAACGGCAAAAGTTCAAACGCTACCCTGTTGGAGATTTCCTTTTCGACATCGCCGCAGTGCGCACCAACGAAGGTAAGTGATATCTTTTCGCAGCCCTTGACCGGACCCGTAAGCTTGCCGTGGCGCAGCTTGTAGCTAAAACAAACCGCAAGACGGCCCGAGAGTTTCTAGAGGCTGTGCTCGAAGCCGTACCTTACAAAATTCACACAATCCTAACCGACAACGGCATCTAAGTCTGTGCGTGATCAGGCAACTGCAAAACACCCAATTTTCAGCCCATGCGGTTCGACATGATCTGCACCAAAAACGGGACCCAACGTGTTGACTGGACCAACCGGCATGCCAATACCCCAAGTCCTTTGATTGCGGTATCGGTCTTGTCGCCTGTGAGAGCCTCGGAGATCAAACCAACACGCGCATTTAGATGAGAAAGATGTGCGGGGTTTGTCGCAAAGCTCGGGGTTTCTGCCCGGTCAGGTTTGCCGATCCATTCAGCAAATGCGCTTAAAATGTGCATCGACCAAAGCAAGGTCGATATGTTGCCCCGCACCAGTCATATCCTGGTGCCGCAAAGCCGTCAGAATGCCAGATGAGGCGTACATGCCACACAAAACATCAGCGCGACCGACCCCCACTTTCATCGGGAACCCCTCAGGCTTGCCTGTGAGCGGCATGATCCGTCGCAGGCCGGTGCCATCAAATCGCAGTCGGTTTTTTGGCATTCGGTCCACCCTGCCCTAAGCCCGAAATTGAACAATACACGATACGTGGTGCCTGTTTTTTCAGGCGCGTATAATCAAGTCCAAACTTCGTCAACGCCCGCGGGTCTAAAAAAGCTCCACCAGCACATCAGCTTTAATGGCAAATTTTCGGAGGGTTTCCTGCCCCCCGATTTGGAAAAGTCGCGTGCACTCGGGCGCTTATTGCGGTTCGCGCAGATGAAATAAGCGCTTGGATCCGCCGTTTGGTCGTCTTGTTCGGTGACATAAGGCGGCCCCGGCTTCTGGTGTCATCTCCCGCCGTGAGAGGATTTTCAACCTTAATGACATCAGCACCGGGAACGTCCAGCAATTGCGTATATGTGGGCCAGCAAGGATTCGGCTGAGGTCGAGAATTCGAAAGATATTCAGATGACCGTCATGACGCGCCACTCAACGTTGCGCAAGCTGCGGTAATACGCGTGCAAGCCGTTTTAAGGTCTGCTTGCGATGCAGCGGTTGAAATGCGGATATGTGGGGACAGGCCGAAAACCGATCCCGGCACAGTCGATACATGATGCGATGTCAATAGCCAGGTGCTGACGGCAATGTCATCGGTGAGAATATTGCCTTCGGGGGTGCGTTTTCCAATCAAGCCCTCACAGCTTGGAAAAACATAAAACGCGCCTTCTGGACTTAGACACTTGATACCCTGAATCGCATTTAGCGCTGCAACGACGAGGTCACGCCGGGCCTCAAATTCGGCAGCGCGGTCTGCAAAAAAGTCAGTTGGCCCATTTAACGCGGCAACCGCCGCTGCTTGAGAGATTGAACTAGCCTGCGTGCTGCTTTGACCTTGAACGACGTTCATGCCGTCAATAAGCGCCTTTGGCCCCGCACCATAGCCAATGCGCCATCCTGTCATCGCGAACACCTTTGAAACACCATTGACCAAGAGAGTTCTGGATTTCAGGTCTGGTGCAACGTTTAGTATGGACACAAAGTCGTGGCCTTGGAACATCAGGTGCTCATAGATGTCATCACTCAGAACCCAGACATGTTTGTGGGCGCGCAACACTTTGGCGATCTGAACGAGCTGAGTTTTTGTATATGCCCCGCCTGTGGGGTTTGAAGGTGAGTTCATTACCAGCCATCTGGTGCTCGGCGTTATCGCCGCCTCGAGCCGTTCCGGCGTGAGCAGGAAGCGGTCCCTTTGCGGGCATTCGACACTCACCGGGGTCCCATCTGCAATGGCCACCATATCGAGATAAGATGGCCAATTAGGGGAGGGCACGATCACCTCGTCACCCTGTGAGAGCGATGCCATAAAAGCGTTGAAAATAACTTGTTTGGCTCCGCCCGAAACGGTGATGTTATCGAGGGGGTAATCGAGGTTGTTGTCCCGCTTTAGTTTGTAACGGATCGCAGTTCTGAGCATGGGTGTGCCCGCGACAAGCGTGTATCGCGTCTCATCGTTTTTAATCGCCTGATAGGCGGCTTTCTTGATATGATCTGGTGTTTTGAAATCCGGCTCACCAATTCCCAGATCAATCACCGGGTGACCCAGCGCCTTCAGTTCGAGGGCCTGCGCCATCAAACCTAGGATCATCGATGGCGCAATAACTGCCAACCTATCAGCATTCACATCAGATCCGTCCATCATAGGCCCCCCGGTCGATTACTGCGGCAATAACTGTAAAGGTGTCGACATCATGTGCTTCAGATAAGGCGGTTTTGAGTTCGGCAACTGAGGTGACCGTATGGCCGGCTCCTCCAAAGGTATCGGCCAGTTTTGCGAAGTCATGCTTGGCAAAATCCACGCCTGCATTTTTCATTTTGCGACTGCGCTGTTTGATATCAATCAGAGCAAGACTTGCATCGACGAATACGACAAAGATGGTTTTCAGACCAAGCTCAGCCGCGGTGGACAATTCACCTGCAACCATCAGCATCCCGGCATCGCCTGAGAAAGAAATGACAGTGCGTTCAGGCGCGATGAGCGACGCACCCATTGCAAGAGGAACGGCGCATCCCATGGTGCACAGGGCGGAAGATTGCAAAAGTTCCTTGGGTGCAAAGCATTTCCACTTTTGTGACAGAAGAATGCGGTGTGCGCCTGCATCCACTGTTGCTATCGTATCCCTCGGCAGGACTTCTCGGCAAATATCGATCACAGTGCCCGGCCCCCATTCATCGGGTTCTTTGAATGCAGCGGCGAGTTTGGATTGCACGTCGCCGACTGACCAACGCTCACCGCCAGAGATACCATGTGATATCGCATCTAGGGTCAGTCCGACATGGGACACAAACTGCAGGGTAGACTGGTGCATGTAATGGATGTTTGGCTCGGTCGCAATCTCGATCACATTTACCTTGTCCGCGTCCCAAACATCACGCCAACCGACGCGCATCTCAATTGGGTCATAGCCAGCGCAGATAATCAGATCCGCTTGGCGAACGAAGGGCAGAAGGATGTCGTCGTTACGGGGCGACAATCCGGCCCCCCCAAGACACAGAGGATGATCTTCTGGCAAGATACCTTTCGCCTTGTACGTGGTGATAACCGGCACGTTTTGGCGTTCGCAAAAACGCTTGATGGACGCGCTTGCATCGTCTTTTAAAGCGTCCAGCCCCGCTATCATCAAGGGTTTCTTAGAACTGCCCAACCAGGAGCGCGCAAGCGCAAGCTCTGCTTCGGCTGGAACTACGCGGCTGGTTTTTGCGCGACGGCGCATATGGACTGGTCCCGGCTGAACGTCCGCGACCGAGATAGGCACATCAATATGGACAGGGCCATCCCGCCCGTCTGTTGCAACGACGATAGCCTTGTCTGCAATCGTGTCCGCGCCCTCAGCGGTCAGCATAAAGCTGGCCTTGGTGATCGGGCGGAATACGGCTTGGTGATCAAGAACCTGATGTGTGTAGCTCAGCGTTTCGGTTGCATCAACACAACCAGTCAACACAATGAGGGGAACCCGATCTTGATACGCATTCGCGACAACGTTGACGCCATTGACAGCACCCGGCCCCACCGTCGCGACCAAAATGCCAGGCGCGCCGGTCATGTGGTGTGCGCCTTCAGCCATAAAACCATCACTATTCTCGTTCTTGCATAGAATGAACTGGACGCCTGCTTTCTCAAGGGCGTCAACGACGGTCAATACCTCGCCACCCGGCATACCAAAAGCGTACCGACATCCGGCCTGATAGAATCGCCGCGCAAGCAAATCCGCAGCACGTAAGTTTTTCTCAGTTTTCATGGGATTTCCTATTTGGTCGCAATCCGCGAGATGTCTGCGAGCCGCGAATAACCCTCACGCGTCTGAGGTGTTTTCATGCCAAGAATATGTCCGGCGATTTGTGTGCGCAGAATCTGCGCGGTGCCGCCACCGATGGTGAACATGCGGACGTCACGGTACATTCGTTCAAGAGGTTCTTTGTCTCCATAACCCCGCGCTCCAAACATCTGCAGAGCGTCGCTGACGACTTTGATCGCACTCTCAGAAGCGAAGAGTTTTGCCCGGGCCGCCATCGTAAAATCAGGATATTGGCTGGCGTTAGGACCGCGCGAGCGCGCCGCTTCATGCAAAAGTAAGCGCGCAGCATGCACCTGCGTGTCCATATCTGCAAGCATCCATTGCAAGCCTTGAAACTCAGCCAGAGGACGCCCAAACTGCTCTCTTGTAAGCAGATATCTTTTTGCATGTTCTAGCGCTCCGGCCGCGACACCAAGGGCGATCGTGCCAGCGCCGACACGCTGCGAATTATAGGCATTCATAAGATCGGCAAAACCGTGTTTCAGCCCCGAGGGTGGCTTAATCAGCCACTTTTCGTCAATCTCAATATTATCAAAGCGCAATTCGGCCTCAGGCATGCCGCAAAGACCCATAGTATGTTCTCGACCGACGACGGTGAAACCTTTTGGAACCCCCTCAGCGGTCGGATCGGCAAAGAGGATAAAACCGCCAATTCCTTGTAGCGAGCCAGCCTCATCCAGAACACGCGCAAAAACCAGATGAAGTTTGGACACGCCGCCACCAGTAATCCAGTGTTTGGTACCGTTGAGAATATACTTCCCCCCCTGCTTGTGGGCCGTGGTTTGCATCTCAGTCGCCGCACTTCCAGCTTCCGGCTCGGTGATGCAGATCGCTGGTTTATCTCCGGCAAGGACATGCTCTGCGCAGAATGCTTTTTGCTGCGCAGTGCCATAACCCATCACAGCGCTGATGCCACCCATATTTCCTTCGACGACTACACGTGCCGTCAACGTACACACCTTAGCGATCTGCTCGACCACCATGGCGACATCGAGATAACTGGCGCCCTGACCTCCATATTCCCTAGGGATGGACATGCCCATAATACCAGCGTCCACGAGTTGACTGACATTTTCCCAACAATAGCTGCGCGTCCTGTCCCACTGAGGCGCACGTTTCTCAAAATCAGGCGCCAATTCTTTTGCAACGTTAACAAGCCGATGTATCATGGCGACAATCCTTCAAGTCCATAGCATTAGAATATGCTTGTAAAAGTTCAATGCAATCGAATAAGAATGAACTTTAAATTCAGGAATTATTGATTTATGCAAACGCGATCTCTCAAAAGCCTTGTGCAAATTTCGCAGGTTGGTTCATTTGCCAAAGCGGCCGAGCAGCTGAATATGACGCTCTCAGCTCTATCTATGCAGATCAAGTCGCTCGAACTTGAACTGGGTGTGAACTTGTTTGATCGCTCGGTTCGACCACCACGTTTGACACCAATCGGACGTTCCATCCTTGATGAGGCGATCCCGCTTTTGCGAAGTGAGGAGAGCCTGCTTACTATTTGCCGATCAAACGACACGTTGATTGGAAGGTTCCGCATCGGCTTTGTCACGACAGCAGCAGTTCGATTTCTTCCAAGGTTTTTGGAGCAGGCTCAACTTAAAGCACCGCAGGCGACATTTGAGATTGAAACAGGCTTATCCAAAGCGTTGGAGCTTAAGGTTTTGAACGGTCAAATCGATGCCGCGATCGTAACAGATGCCGGCAGTTTACCGGAAGCTTTATCGGAGATCGTTATCCAAGAAGAGCCGTTTGTCTTTGCGGCACATGAGAGCATTTTGGCGGACGAGCTAAAAGAAATCCTGAAAAACCATCCATTCTTTCACTTCATGGCCGACACAGGTATCGGCAAGCTTATCACGAACGAGATGTTGGGATATGGTCGCCCTAGGGGCGCTCGGACGGTTGTTTTGGACAACCTTGAAGCAATCATGGAATGCGTCGCGGCTGGTTTGGGCTTTACATTGTTGCCGCAACCCGACGTGGAGCGATATCGCACAAAGTGTGTAAAAATGATACCATCTCCCAAGCCCTTCCATAGGAAACTTGTCCTTGCCACGGCACGAGATGGGACGTTTGCAAGCAGAGATAGGTCTCTGGCCGCCTTATTGGGCGTAGAAACCGCAACACGATAACCGATAATCTATCCAAAATGTATAAATTGAACCCCCGAGCATTTTTCCATAATTGCCTGTGTTCACCTATAATCTTTTAGCTGGGCTGTCCGTAAATGCAAAAAAATTAATTAATTCAGTCAGAGACGCGGTCGTAGTTGTCCAAATTGATAGGGCTCAATTGATTATTTAATGACCCGCAATGTAACAATTGGTCATCGGGATTGAATAAATCTGCCTAAAAATTGAAACTAGAGAGTGCCTTTTCACGTCCGATTGCGGTCGAATACAATGATATCAGATGCCGCCGACATTCTCCAACCAGCTGTAATTTGCGTTCATATATAAAACGCACTGGCCTGCTCATTACCGAACCGACTTCCCGTATTCCGCCCGTGTTCAGGATGTTGTCAGGCGGTTCTTTTCAACCACTGCTACAAAATCAATTCGAGGGCAAACGTTCATAATCCATCCACTTATTTTAAAAAAACTGGGAATTGGTCAAAGGAAGTGGCTGTGTCATCAACAATGCTAATAAGGGATAATGGTGCCGCGTTGTGGGATAGACTTCATCCATGGCGGCCCAGAACCCCATGGCACCGTCCCCAATGGTCTGTTTTGGTGCGTTCATGCCACGGCTTTTGAGGCTGAGCAGAACCTCACGCCAGCTTTGTGTCGACTCGCGCACCCCATCTCCGATTGCCAGCAACCGTTTCTGACCACGAGCCGTCACACCAACAATAACAAGGGCGCAGAGCTTGTCGTTCTCGCCCCAAAGGCCGATGTGAACACCATCGGCCCAGATGTAGACCAAGGGTTCATCGTCCGGTGCTTCTTCTCTCCAGCCGTCGTATTCCTTAGCCCATTCGCCCATGAGCCGCGACACGGTATTGGCAGATAAGCCCTTGGCAATCCCACCAGAGCATCTTGATCTGATCGCCACGCCGTCCGCGGAATAAAAACAGATGGCCTGAGTATGGATCGCCCACCAGAACCGGTTCTGTCTGTGCCGCAAGACCATTAAACCCACACCGCATGTCCGTGACACCTGCCGCGAGCCAGATCTTCGCATCCGCAAGAACAAGGATCATGCCGCCAACCCGCGCGCCAGTTCCAGCACAAAGCCCGCATCAACGCCGTCGCTCACGCTCAGCTTGCGCCCGTTCTCCAACGTGATCTCAATCCGAGCTGAGGATGTTGGAATGCTCGTTGGCTGCGCTGCTGGCTGCACAGCCGCCGCATTATGATCGCCGCCAGAAATCTCGACTGATATGAATCCGGCATCATCAGACGCCGCCGGCAGTAACCGCGCATCGCCGCGCCACGCGTAAATTCGGTTCGTCGGCACCCCATGACGCCGCGAGACCGTCAGAACACTCACACCATCACCATGGCTCTCCGCCACGAGCCGCCGTTTGAACTCATCGGGGTATTTGGAACCACGCCCACCCCGTCGCTTGCTCATCTATAAAACCCTCATATCGCGCCAGCCACATCGCCAGCTTCGCGCAATAATTGCACCTCAAATCACACCAATACACAGGGGGTCTTCTGTATGCTTGCGGCGGACATGGACGCTATTTCGAATATTAACAGGCTTAGATGCTGATAAACTGCGGGCTTTGCCAAACAAATATGCCCAGCATAAAAACACTTAAAAGGTTATCGAAAGAACTACCAACGACTTCCACCTAATTCTTAATTGAAGAAAATGGAGTTCAGTTTTTAAAATTACCTCTGTGGCCAAAGTTACGTTTTGAATCCGGCGCGAAGCTTACACTCTCTGGGTTGAAAAGAACCGTATAGCCCAGCAGGCCAACGAGTAGCACAAACATTATCCCAAAGGCTATTATCTTACCCATTTCAACTGTATTTATGTCCAACTATCTCTCAAGCTTTAGGCGAAGAGGCAAAAGTTATAAAAGCTGGCATCTTCCCCGCTCAGATGGAATGCTCCTCTGTTCACGTGTCGGTCATCATAGCACAGACCACAATTGGCTCAACAATTTTATTAAGCGGATTAAAGGTAGGCAAAATACCTTCCAAGTTTGATCGAGAAAAATTTTGGTAATTCTTTGTGCCCAAAAGAACTTCGCTGATACAGTTTCGCATTGGTTTGAACACGGGCGACATAATCGTTGAGGGTAAGAATCTTTACGGTGATGGTGTAAAGCTTGTTGCGAGACATGAAGCCATTAGCCAATCGGGTGCCGTGTTTCTATCAAAAGCTATTCATGATTAAGCAAGCCAAAAAGTTGAATGAACGTTTACGGATCTCGGCAACAAAAAATAAAAATACTGTCTTACATGTTTATAACAGTAAAATTGGCGGCTTAGAGGAACGGTTATTTGAGATAAGAGTTGACCCGGGTAAAATGCACGAAAGCAACTTGCCAACCATTGAAGTCATGTCATTTAAAAACATGAGAAATGATGATGACTAGGAATATTTTCCCGACTGTGTGACCGAGCATATCATTGTCAATCTGTCATCTTGAAGATCATTTCCAATGTGAATCCTCGTTTAATTAGTGATGCTCAAAAATAGAATCTTCTTTGCAGAATATCTGAGGAGACTTTAATCAACGACTAGCTCAATATGGGCATCAGCGGACTGACACCCGTCATGAAACTGAAAACAGCCCCGTGAATTATATTGCTGGACCCCATTAAAATTGCGGGTTACCGTTTGAACGGCAAAATCTGCCAGACCCGCAAGAATAACGCCGCAAGAATTATAAACCATTCTGCCGCACTTGAATTTTGTACAGGCGAACTAACTTGCCCGTAATAAACAGTAAGTCAGAGGAAAATCTATGAACAATGTTTTCGGAGTAATCGCAATCGCGACCTGCCTGCTCACAGGCAACATAGCATTTGCTGGAAACTGTGCTACGCACAGCGCAGAAAAAGTAAAATGCGATCTGGCAGGTAAAAGCTGGGATGAAGCGAGTAGCAGCTGCAATGACGCCTCCGCTTAAATAACCTAAGACACTGGGCTCGCTGGTCTCAAACCCTAGCGGGTCTATTTTATTCAAGATTGAACATTTATAACATGAACGCCAAGGAAGCTTTCGTGGTAATAGCCTTTGACAAACCTGTTTATAGTTTGAAGCCAGAGATTACCGGAATGTTACAAGGGTGTCGTCGCGATCTGAAAGTCAATAATAGTCGGTTTCCATTTGATCCAGAAAATACATTCTCTTTCACCACGCCCGACACTGCTTTTGCGGCGAGCGCCCTTGAAATTAATTGGCTGAAATATGGCTCTAATCAGCGGGGGTCTGGCTAATTAGTTAACCGAAAGATCGATGATTTTTAACAAGTACGACATGAAATTTCCCAATCTAAAGTAACGATGTGATCGAAGCCAGTGGTCGGTTGTGGACTGCAGAGCCTAGCATTAATTTTGACTGACGTTTTCTGCTCAAAGATAATTAGCGGCTAATAAGTACCGACGAGGAGATTTAACCCGATGAATAGCCTTCCTGCAATCAAAGGCTTAGCGTTACACGACAAATCCAGCTGGCGCGTCTTTGCGCCGCCGCCCGTGAGGCTGCTTGCAAAGGTTCGAAGAAAATATAGCCAAGGCTGGAATTGTCTCAAAGAAAATGTTGGGGGCAACCATCAATCGCCAATTGGTTTCGGCCCTGAATCCTTAGACAAAGTGACGAGAGACGTTCGAATGCGTCGAAGGTTTTCCTTGACGCGTTCAGGTCGTTTTCTTGCGGCACCTGCCGCTAACACGTCGACAATCGCTATGTAGACAAGGCGGGATGCAGAGGGTTTGTAAATGTCCTGATCTTCGGGAATATCAATCTGGATTGAAATATCAGCAAGCTTGGCAAGATCAGAGTTCGTTTTTGTCAGGCTGATAGTCACAGCACCATATTGTTTGGCGATTGCAACACTGTCCAATAGCTCGTCTGGTTGACCGCTAGATGAAATCGCCACAATCACGTCACCCTCGGCAAAAGTTGACGCCAACATCCGCTGCAAATAGCCGTCGGCATGCGCCTCAGAAGGAATGCCAAGTCGAAAAAAACGATTGGCCCCTTCGCGAGCGACGTTAGCAGAGCCACCTCCAACACCAAGAAAAGCGATGCGTCGAGCATTGGCAAGTGCGTCTGTTGCAGCTTCGATAAGTTTTCCATCAAGCTGTCTGCGTGCCACAGTAAGCGTGTCAACTAACGTGCTGAAAACCTGCGTAACCAATTGGCCAGATTCAGACCGATCGCCATTTGCCCCTCCAAGATATTGAAGGCTTACGGCCACGCTCTGCGCCAGTCGAATCTGGAAGTCGCGAAATCCGTCACACCCAATTGTAGTGCAAAACCGGTTTACTGTTGCCACTGAAACTTTAGTAGCTCCCGCGATTTCGTACTGTGACAAAAACGAAATCTCCTCAAGATTTGCCAGCACAAAGTCAGCAACCAACTGCTCGCGCTTGGGGAATATACCTTCAAGCGTGCGCATGTGTGAAATGATATCAATGACTTTTGGCATTGGGCTTGCTCGTCTCTTACTCAGGTTTGTAGGCAACAACGTCCATTTCGACCTTTGCGTCAACCATGATCGCACTTTGTACAGTTGAGCGGGCAGGTGGATGAGCCGTAAAATATTTGGCAAAAACAGAATTGAAGCTTGAGAAATCCCGGGTATCATCAAGCCACACACTGACCTTTACGACATGCTCAAGGCCACAATCAGCAAGGCTCAAAACTGATATAATGTTTTCCATAACAGCTTCAGTTTGTGCGATGATGCCACCTGAGACAACCTCGCCTTCGACAGTGGGTACCTGCCCTGAAACGTAAATAAAATCGCCTGCGCGAACCGCTTTAGCGAAGGGGCGCGGTGTTCCGCCCGCCGCTGCATCTGCACCATCGAAGCGGGTGATTCCAATAGGGGTATTGCTCATATCTCTTCCTAAATGTAAGTTATTTACATAATTTATACAATAATATGGTATTATTTTCAATTAAATTTGACAAAAAGGCATTAAAATGGAAGAAACTTACATTAAGGCAATACTTAACCCTAAAATCTGACAGTGGAGGATAACGAAATGAAACTGAAGACATGGATGAAATCAGCCCTTGCGGTAGGGGCGCTGATGTCCCTAAACACGGGCGCGCTGGCTGATGGAATGTTGCGATATGCGACTGTAGGCGAGCCACCTAGCCTTGACCAGCAGGTGGTTACCTCTGATTTGGCCACCACCATTGCTCATCATATGTTTGAGGGCTTGTATACCTTTAACGGATCAAATGCACCGGTCCCGTTACTGGCATCTGGTGAAACAGTGTCCGAGGACGGAAAGACCATCGTGATTGGATTGCGCAAAGACGTGCAGTTTCACAACGGTCAAGCAATGACATCCGCCGATGTTCTGGCTTCGTTGCAGCGTTGGGGCGAGTTTGGTTCTCGAGGCAGCTTGATCTTTGATCACGTTGATAGCGTCGAAGCCACAGGCGATTATGAGATTACGCTGAACCTGAAGGAGCCATTTGGCCCTTGGAAAAACTTGATGGCCTTTATCAACGGCGGGCCAGCGATCTATCCGGCCAGTGTTGTGACAGGTGCTACAAAAGAACCAATCGCTCCGGAAAATTATATTGGGACTGGTCCTTACAAATTTAATGCGTGGGAAGCGAACCGCTACGTCGAACTGGTGAGCTTTGACGGTTACGCGTCACCCGACGGCAAGGCCGACGGCTATGGCGGCGCCCGCGTAGCTGACTTTGATACGTTGCGTTTCATCCCAGTGCCTGATGTTGGCACGCGTGTTGCGGGTGTTCGCGCCGGTGATTATGACTATGCCGAAAGCATTCCTGGTGATTTGTTCGCTGAATTGGATGCCGACGCGGGTGTGAAAACAATGCTGAATGGCGGGCCGATTTTCGGTCTGGTTTTTCTTAACTCCAGTGACGGTCCGTTAAAAGAAAACTTCGCTTTGCGTCGCGCTATTCAAACTGCAATCGACAAAACACCCGCCTTGCAAGTCGCGATTGGCCCTGAAGGCCTATGGCGTGCAAATGGATCGTTCGCCCCTCAAGGCAGCGTTTGGGCCACGACTTCTGGTACAGAAAACTACAGCAAAGGGGACGCCGAAGCCGCCAAGTCAATGGCAGCAGCGGCCGGCTATGATGGTCAACCGATCAAGTTTATGGTCTCAACCAACTATCCGTTCCATTATGACAGTGCGATTGTTTACACCAAACAACTTGCGCAGGCTGGATTTAATATTGACCTACAAGTCTATGATTGGGCGACCCTGATCGAGAAACGTGCACAGCCTGACCAGTGGGATTTGTTCTTTACACATCACGGGTTTGTACCGGATCCAATCCTGATCTCGGTCATGAACGACAACTATCCTGGCTGGTGGGCAACACCAGAAAAGAAGGCGCTGAAAGATCGTTTCACGGCGTCTTCGGACCCTGCAGAACGGCAGGCAATCTGGAGTGAGATTCAAGCTCTGATCTATGAGCAGGTGCCAACAATGAAAACAGGCGATGTCTATACTTACAATATCGCCTCTCCAAAACTGAATGGACTTGGTGAACAGACTTTGATCTGGCCAAGCTTCTGGAATGTCTCTAAATAAAACCACTCCCTGTCCCTCGCCATGTTGCATGGCGGGGGCTAGACTGCTGGCTCTCTTTTATTGAGGTTGACATGCTCGCTTACACCGTCAAGCGCCTCTTCACGCTTATCCCGACACTTCTGGCAGCCTCGATTTTGGTGTTCCTTTTTGTTCACTTAATCCCGGGCGATCCTGCCGCGATCCTGTTGGGGGATACGGCTACACCTGAAGAAATCGCACAGCTTTCTGCTGAGATGGGGTTTGATCGTCCACTTTGGATCCAATACTTTTTGTGGCTCGGCAATGTCTTGCAGGGTGATCTTGGCGTTTCCATATTTTTTCGTGAGCCAGTTTTAGCAGTCATAGGAAGCGGAGCCGAAACATCTATTTTGCTTGCGTCAATGACGATGTTTTGGATCATCTTGATAGGTTTACCTATAGGAGTTCTATCCGCCACAAAACACGGCACTTGGGTTGACCAAATCACCTCGAGTGGCGCCATGCTCGCCGCCTCCATGCCAACATTCTGGCTGGGCCTCTACCTAATCATGATTTTTTCAGTGACACTGGGGTGGTTCCCAAGCTCGGGATTTCCATCGCTGTCCGACGATGGCGGCATAACAAATTTGCGCTACTTAATTCTTCCAAGCCTCACTTTAGCCGCCCCAAACGCTGCTCTAATCGTCCGCTTGGTACGTGCATCTATGTTGGACGTTGCTCGCGAAGACCACGTTCGCACGGCGCGTGCCAAAGGCTTGCACCCTGCCCGTGTAACTATAAAACACGTCTTCAGGAATGCGCTTATCGCTGTTGCGGCGGCATTTGGCTTTACATTTGCGGCACTGATCTCGGAGGCCGTGGTAACTGAAACGGTGTTTTCGCTGCCGGGGATCGGGCGTCTGGTTGTCCAGTCGATTTTACGCCGCGACTATCCTGTAATTCAGGGTGTGATTCTTGTAATCGTCGTCCTTTACATGATCATTAATCTTTTGGTGGATCTTGCCTATGCGCGCTTGGACCCCAGGGTATCACTGAAATGAATACTTTGATTTTTCTTCGCGATGCATTTGCTGGCCGCAAGCTTGCCACGGCTGGTTTCCTCTGGCTTTGCCTCATTGTGGTGGCTGCAATCATTGCGCCGCTTGTTGCACCTTTTGATCCGCTTGAGATTGACCCGGTTGGTCGTTTGACTGAGCCAGGTTGGCCAAATCTGTTTGGTACTGATCACTTTGGACGCGACACCTTTTCGCGCGCGATTTATGGTGCGCGAATGACAGTAATTATTGGGGTTGGTAGCGTCCTAGTCGCTCTTTTTTGTGGCGGATTGATCGGTATGATTTCAGCCTACTTTACCCGCCTAGGTCATTTTTTGATGCGGGCAGTCGATGTCTTGATGGCTTTTCCTGCCCTGCTGATGGCGCTTGTTTTGATTACACTTCTTGAACGAAGCGTGGTCAATACGGTCCTTGTGATAGGTATCGTCTACGCCACAACAACTGCCCGTATACTCTTCGGTATGACGTTGAAATTGAAGGGCGAGACATTTATTGATGCCGCTGTTTGTTCCGGTGCAGGGAACTCATCTATCCTCTTTCGGCACATCTTGCCCAACCTTCTCTCTCCCTTGTTGGTGCAGGCCAGTTTCATTTTTGCTTTCGCCCAGCTTCAGGCGGCCGCACTTGATTTTCTTGGCCTCGGTCTTCCCCCAGAGGTGCCAAGTTGGGGCAATATGCTGTCAGAAGAACGTATTTATATAACCCGTGCCCCTTGGCTGCTGATCTATCCCGGCATGCTCATTGTCGTGTCGGTATTTTCGATGAACCTTGTGGGTGATGCGTTACGCGACAGTATCGATCCCCGCTTCAAAGACGACATCGCGGGGGTCTGACCATGGCATTGCTGGAAGTGGAGAACCTTGAAATCGCTGTGAGCACCCAGAGAAACCTTTTGCCGGTCGTTCAGGATGTATCTTTTACAGTTGACGAAAATGAAACTCTCGGAATTGTTGGCGAAAGCGGGTGTGGCAAGAGCCTGACATCCCTTGCCATTATGGGACTATTGGGGACATCTCCTGTGCGTATTACGGGTGGGAGCATTCATTTTGACGGGATGAACTTACTCGCACTATCGGAAGGAGAGCGGCGTGCGATTATGGGCAATCGCATGGCCATGATTTTTCAAGAGCCGATGACGAGCCTAAATCCTGTTTACCGGATTGGAGATCAGATCGTTGAAAATCTCCGCCAGCATCAAAACCTGTCGCATGCCGCAGCCCGTGATCGCTCTGTTGAACTTTTAAACCTCGTTCGGATTCCGGATCCGTCTGAACGGATTGATAGCTTTCCCCACCAAATGTCTGGCGGTCAACGACAACGGGTCATGATTGCGATGGCCCTTTCGTGTGACCCCAAACTCTTGATCGCAGACGAACCGACGACCGCCCTTGATGTCACTGTCCAAAAAGAAGTTCTTGACTTGATGGCGGACCTACAATCACGCATGGGCACGGCCATTGTTCTAATCAGCCATGATCTGGGCGTCATTGCGGAAACTTGCGACAAAGTTGCTGTGATGTATCGCGGTAAAATTACTGAAGCGGCTTCAACAGCAGACTTATTCGCGGAATTGCTCCATCCTTATACGCGCGGCCTGCTGAACTCGATTCCTGTGGTAGACCGCGACGTTGAATGGCTTGAGGCAATACCGGGACGCGTGCCAACTTTGGAAGAAACTCTGACCGGGTGCGCCTTTCAGCCACGGTGCGAGCTGGCAACAGAGCTGTGCGCTTGTGAGGCGCCACAGACAACCCAGTTCAAGCCAGGTCACAGCGTGCAGTGCCATTTTGCTGGGCAGGATCGGTCATGACGGACCCTTTGTTACGCCTTGTTGATCTCAAGACCCACTTCCAGACAAAGGGGGCGGGGCTTTTTGGTGAGAAAAAGGTATTGAAGGCCGTTGACGGGGTATCCTTCGACATCGCTCAGGGTGAAGTGCTCGGTCTCGTGGGTGAGTCTGGCTGCGGCAAATCAACGGTAGGGCGTACATTGACACACCTAGAAAAGACGACTTCGGGACAGGCGTTTTTTGAAGGTCGAGAATTCTTGTCGATGACCCCACATAAATTCCGGCCATTGCGTCGGGAAATTCAGATGATTTTTCAAGACCCATTTGCATCTCTCAACCCCCGCCTCAAAATTGAACAAACTTTGGGGGAACCGCTCTTTATCCACGGTCTTTGCAAAACCTGGAACGAAGCAAGAAGCAAAATTGCAGCAACACTTGAACGCGTCGGAATGGACCCAAAAATCATGTCGAGACATCCGCATGAATTCTCAGGTGGTCAACGGCAACGGATTGGCATTGCGCGCGTTATGATCTTGCAGCCGAAACTGGTGATTGCAGACGAAGCCGTCTCGGCACTGGATGTTTCAATTCAAGCGCAAGTTCTCAACCTGATCAAAAAGCTGCAGCGCGACAGCGGTATGTCAATGCTGTTCATTAGCCATGATCTGGGAGTCGTGCGGCATATCAGCGATCGCGTCGCCGTAATGCTTGCAGGTAAAATCGTAGAAATTGGGGATAAGCATCAGATATTTGAAGCGCCTCAACATGAGTATACGCGCAAGCTTCTAAATTCAATTCCACGGATTGCTATCGGAAAAGAGGCCTGATGATGCAAAACCCTAAGCGCGTCTTCCTTGGTTCTATTGCGACAGAGACCAATACGTTTTCTCCCTTGCGAACAGACATATTAGATTTCAAAGAAAGCTTTTATGCTTCGCCCGGTCAACATCCCAAAACCCCAACCTTATGTAGCGCTATCTATCCAGCGGCCCGGGCTCGCGCTGATGAATTAAACTGGCAGATAATTGAAGGCACCGCATCTTGGGCTGAGCCAGGCGGCATCGTGAACCAAGAGACTTGGGAATTTCTGCGTGATCAACTGGTGAATGAACTGAAGGCAGCGATGCCGGTTGATATCGTCTTGCTAGGTCTGCATGGCGCAATGGTTTCGCAAGATTGTCTGGATTGCGAAGGCGAGCTTGTGTCTGCCGTTCGGGAAATTGTAGGGCCGTCTGCAATTATCGGAGCAACCTTTGATCCGCACAGCCACCTCTCGGAGCTGCGGACTAAAAATCTCAATTTGATCACTGTCTTCAAGGAGTTTCCACATACTGATTTTGTTCAGGTAGCAGAAGTTTTGGTGGAATTGACGCATCTCGCATCGCTTGGAAAGGTCAAACCTGTGATCAGCACCTTTGACTGCAAAATGATTGAAGTTCTTCCAACAAGCCGCGAGCCAATGCGCAGTTTTATTGACAAAATAAAGTTGCTAGAGACACAAAAAAACATCCTCTCTATTTCGGTTATTCACGGGTTTATGGCCGGGGACGTGCCGGATCTCGGATCTCGGATTTTGGTGATTACTGACAATGCAAAATCTGAAGGTGATCGTCTGGCCGCTGAGCTCGGTTTTGAGCTTTTTTCGATGCGTGGCAAGACTCGACCAGAGTTTTTGGCCGTAAAGGTGGCCTTTGATACAGCAGAGGTCTCAACTGCATCAACCGTTGTAATCGCTGATGTTTGGGACAATCCCGGCGGGGGTGTACCGGGAGATTCAACGATTTTGCTTCGGGAAATGTTGAAGCGCGGTATCAAGGATGCGGCTCTGGCAACTATTTGGGACCCAATCGCAGTCCGCACCTGCTTTTCTGCCGGAGTGGGAGCAACCTTTCGGCTCCGCTTTGGTGCAAAACTCTCCGAATTTGCGGGTGAACCGCTGGATGCAGACGTCATTGTTAGGCAAACGATGCGTGAGGCCGTACAAAGCTTTGGCCAAAGCGTTGTTCCCTTAGGTGACGCGGTCTGGATTGAGGTCGGTGGTATTGACGTAATCCTGAACTCTGTGCGAAGCCAAGTATTCAACCCAGACGCATTTTCCAATTTTGGTATTGACCTGAAGAAAAAGAAAATTCTGGTCGTTAAGTCTACAAATCATTTCTACGATGCATTCTCACGAATATCTGATGATATCCTGTACGCAGCAGTTGACGGGCCCTATCCCAGCCAGCCTGAAACCAATGCATATCACAACCTGATGCGGAAGATCTGGCCACGTGTAGAGAACCCTCATGGCTGAGCGCTTCAGTGGGACCCAAACACATACTTTGTCTCTAGCAGCTTTATCTACAATACCCGTTCACCTCTCTTTGGCTTGCCTCGGTGATACTCGGAGAGGGATAAATGTATAATAGCACTACCAATATGAAATTATGCCGAAAATAACGTTAGAAAATGCGATCCCATACCACGAAAAATCTCTTTTATTTCGCAAAAATAATGAGCTTGCCATTGTGGCTGCAAAGACAATCGCACCTGGTAATTTTCATTCCAGATCATTTTGCTTTCCAATAAGTTTTCACATCGCTCAATATGCGTGGGCTTACTAAGCCCACGCCCATGACGGCTGGGATGCTAAAGCACCAAAATTGCTGCAGTGTGCCGCAGATCTCCGATCTCACCAGATAACGAAGCAAAAAAGGTAAATGCACTGTCATGCTGATCGAAAATCCCCAAATAT
>Ga0115572_10001279_pt1 | contig 20694 bp, 13 predicted proteins | sample COGITO_mtgs_1206_FD_88681 | JGI IMG/M metagenome (GOLD analysis project Ga0115572, IMG submission 88681) | Pelagic marine microbial communities from North Sea - COGITO_mtgs_120607 | ecosystem: Environmental > Aquatic > Marine > Epipelagic | place: Germany:Helgoland, sampling site Kabeltonne... | reverse complement strand
TCAGTTATGTTTGTTGTTGAAGGTGTTTGCAGTGTTATGTTGCCCGAACCGTCTGTGGTTAAGACTTGTTTATCACTGCCGTCTGCTGTTGGATAAAGTAAACCCTTTGCTGTTAGGTTTCCTACAATTGTTGCTTCTTCAGCAACGTTAAGGCCATTCTTGACCTTAAAATTTTGATTGTTTGCCATCGGATCACTCTCCCCTGTTTTGGCTTATATTTTATACAATAAGTGTCTCTACTACATTATAATCTAAATTCGACGCAGTGCTACCAGTTGCTTTAAGTCTAACATTTCCACTGTCAATGTCGACATCAAACGTTGCTAATGCACTACTAGTATTTAGTATTGCATACTCAGTTGCTACCGCTGTTGTACCATCGTGTGTTACAAGAAGTTCTGTAACTGTTCTATCTGTTCCGTCACTAACTGTTACAATAAACTTAGCCGCTCCAAACGAAGCTGATGCAAAACTTGCAACTACTGTTTCAGTTACTGTTGTTAGTGATGCTTGCTCTGCTGTATGAGTAAAGTCAGTATGAACAAGTCCTGAATCAATATACACGTTTCTAATTTTATTTGTTGCATCTGCAATGTCGTAACTGTTGTTAGTGTCAACTAGTAAGCTACTAGCCGCCTTTGCTGTAAATGTAACTGTGTCTGTATTTGCATTACCTAGTACTGTGTTTCCACCTACGTTTAGGTTTTCTACAATGCCAACCCCTCCGTCAACTACTACTGCACCTGTTGTTGCACTTGTTGAAGTTGTAGTATCGTTGAAGTTTGTAACGCCTGTTACGTCTAGTGTGCCACCAATAGTTGTACTGCCAGTTGCACTATTAATAGTTAAGTTGCCGCTTGCTGTATCAATTGTGTTGTCGTCTGTAACTGCAATTTGAATATTACCAAATGTTGTGCTGTCAGATACAATGTTTCTTGCATATACATTTGCAAGCATATTTGTGCTATCACCAATGTCATATGCGTCATCAGCGTCAACTAACAAGCTGCTTGTTGCTTTTGCTGTAAATGTAATTGTGTCTGTATTTGCATTACCTAGTACTGTGTTTCCGTTAACTGTTAAGTCTCCGCCTACACCAACATTGCTACTAAATGAACCTGTTGTTGCACCAGTTAATGCACCGCTAGCAAAGCTTGCTGTACCGTCTGTTAGTGTTGCACCTGATACTGTTGCTGATGCTGTAACGTCTGTTCCTGACACTGTTGCTGTTGCTGTAACGTCTGTTCCTGTTACTGTTGCTGTTGCGGTAACGTTAGTTGCTGTTAGCGTTGAGCCATCGAATGTTAAGTTTGCACTATCTTCAATTGCACCGCTTGTGCCTGCTAATACAACACGTCCTGCTGTTAAGTCGCTTACTGTTGCGCTTGCTAGTGTTGATTCGCCTGCTTCAAATACTGCAACAGTTGTGTCGCCTGTTACGTCTAGTGTTCCTTCAATTGCTGTGTTACCAGTTGCTTGTGCAACAACAAACTTATCAGTAGTTGTAGTACCAACTTTGAAGTTTGTGCCATCGAACGTAAAGTTAGCATCGTCTTCAAGTGCGCCGCTTGTTCCAGCAATAACAATTCTGTTGTCTGTTAGGTCACTTACAATAGCACTTGACACAGTAGCTTCGCCTGTGTTAATTGTTCCTGCTATTACTGTATTACCAGTTGCGCCTGCAATTGTAAATTCTGCTAGTGTATTACCTAGTGCAAAGTTACCAGTTGAGCTAATTTCCATACGCTGAGATCCAGCTGTAAAGAAGTCTAGTTCATCATTGTCTGTTCCTGCACTTGACTCAGCTAAGATATAAGTATCTCCATCAACATCTTTAACTCCACCTAGTGAACCCCAAGCAGTGCCATCGTATCCTTCAAATGTTGTGTCAGTAGTATTAAAGCGTACTTGTCCTGTTGCCGCTGTAGGACGTTCTAGTGTTGTACCAACTGGAAGTTGTACTGCATCTGTTGTGTCAACAATTAGTATGCTACCATCGAATGTTAAGTTTGCACTATCTTCAATTGCACCTGCTGTACCTGCTAGCACAACTCTGCCTGCTGTTAGATCACTTACAATAGCACTTGCTAATGTTGATTCACCAGTTACGCCTAGTGTGGTTGAAATTGTTTGTGCGCCTGTTACTGCTAATGTGCTTCCATCGAATGTTAAGTTTGCACTGTCTTCAATTGCGCCTGCTGTACCTGCTAGTACAACTCTACCGCTTGTAAGATCTGAAACAGTTGCGCTTGCTAATGTTGATTCGCCACCTACGTTTAGATTTTCTGCAATGCCTGTTCCGCCATCAACAATCAATGCACCTGTTGTTGTGCTTGTTGAAGTTGTTGTGCTGTCAAGATTTACATCTCCAGTAATGCCTACATTATCATCAATAGTAACTGTTCCGCCTGCACTGTTAATAGTTAGGTTGCCAGTTACAGTATCAATTGTGTTATCATCAGTAACTGCAATTTGAACATTGCCAAATGTTGATGCATCAACTATCATATTACGAGCATAAACAGCACGCAATTGATTTGTGCTATCGCCTAAGTCATATGCATTATCTGTGTCAACTAACAAACTGCTAGATGCTTTTGCTGTAAATGTAATTGTATCTGTGTCTGCGTCACCTAATACAGTGTTACCGCCAACATTTAAATTTTCTGCAATGCCTACACCACCATCAACAATTACTGCGCCAGTTGTTGCACTTGTTGAAGTTGTAGTGTTATTAAAGTTAGTTGCGCCTGTTACGTCTAGCGTTCCGCCAACTGTTGTGTTACCAGATGATGCAATTACATCAAATGCTGTGCCTACTTCAAATGTTGTTCCATCAAAAGTAAATGCACTGTCATCAATTAGTTCTCCATCAGTACCTGCTACTACGATACGATTTGTTGTTAAGTCGCTTACCTTTGCACTTGATAGTGTAGTTGCTCCTGCGTCAAGTGTTCCGCCAATTGTTGTATTGCCGTTTGCTACTATTACATCAAATGCTGTGCCTACTTCAAATGTTGTTCCATCGAACGTAAAGTCTGCGCTGTCTTCTAGTTCGCCTGCTGTGCCTGCTAGCACAACTCTGTTTGCTGTTAAGTCTTCAACTTTTGCTGTTGCTAGTGTTGCCGCAGTGTTAACATCAAGTGTACCTGTTACTGTTGTGTCACCTGTTACTGTTAGCAAGTTACTTGAGAAAGTAAGGTTTGAACTATCTTCAAGTTCGCCGCTTGTTCCTGCTAATACAACACGTCCTGCTGTTAAGTCTTCAACATTTAAGCTTGCTGTTGTTGCTTGACCGTCAATGTCAACTGAGCTAGCAAATGTTGCTGCTTGTGCAACGTTTACAACTGGTGTTCCGCTTGTACTGTCAAAAGTTATAAAGTCAACAAGTCCACTTGCAATGCTTAATGCGTCTGCTTGGTTAGTTGGTATTTCAATATTATTTTCTGTGCTTAAACCATTGAATGTTAGTGAATCACTTAGGAATAGGTTTTGCCAAGCTTTAACACTAGTACCTAAGTCGTATGCTCCATTAATGTCTGGTGTAATGTCTGTAGAAATTTCACCGTTAAAGATAATGTTGTCTGTTGTGCTATCACCAATTGTAATAGTTCCACGTAGTACAATATTTCCTTCAACATCAACATTGCCGCCAACATACAAGTCTTGTGCTATTCCAGCTCCGCCTGCTACTGTTAAAGCACCTGTTGTTGAACTAGTTGAGTTTGTTGTGTTTAGTAAGCTAGTTGCACCCGATACATCAAGTGTTCCCAGTGATACAACGTTACCTGTAGCACCATCAACTGTAAATACATCAACCGGAGTTGGGCTAGTTGAATCTTGCATTGTAAAGTCTGAACTATCAGTTAATACTAGGTCACCAAGTGATTCTAGTGCCACTGGACTATCAAGGAAAATCTGACCAGTTCCGTTTGCACTAAGACGTAAGTCTCCATCAGTATCAGTTGCGCTAATTGTATTTCCATCAATTCTTACGTTGTCAACAGTTGCGGCACCAGTAACATTAAATGTGGTTCCGTCAAAAGTAAAGTTAGCATCGTCTTCTAGTTCACCACTAGCGCCTGCAATAACAATTCTGTTTTCTGTTAAGTCGCTTACTGCCGCACTTCCTAGAACTGCGTTTGTTGCGTTTAGTGTTGATGTAGTTGAGTTATAAGTTAGTCCTGTGTGATCTGTTAGGTCGCTTGTTGATCCTGCAAATACAACACGTCCTGCACTTAGATTTTGTACTGTTGCGGTTGCACCTGTAATTGCGCCTGCGAATGTAGCAACACCCGAAGTAGTAACTGTTGCATTACCTGCGCCAACGTTTAGTGTTGCGCCATCAAAAGTAAGGTCTGCACTGTCTTCTAGTTCTCCGCTAGTTCCTGCTGTAACAATTCTTGTTGCAGTTAAGTCTTCAACGCTTGCTGTTGCTAGTACAGTTGCACCGTCAACGTGTAGTGTACCATTGACTTGAGTTGCGTCTGTTATTGCATCGCCAAGTGTTACTGTGCCATCAACTGTTAGTGATCCTGTTACATCTGCGTTACCGCCTACGTTTAGATTTTCAGCAACGCCAACGCCGCCGTCAACTACTACTGCACCTGTTGTTGAATCTGTTGAAGTTGTTGTGTCATTGAAGTTTGCAACACCAGTTACGTCTAGTGTACCAAGCAATGATGAATTGTTTGTTACTTCTAAGTCTGTGTCTAGATACAAGCTGTTAAATTGTGCGTCACCTGTTGAACCGCTTACTGCATTACTTGTAATTGTTGCGTTTGGAATATATGTAAATCTGTTTGCACTTCTGTCCCAACCAAAGTAACCGCTTAGTGTTGTTGATCCTGATAGGCTTACTGTACCTGTGCCAACAAAAGCTTTGCTAGTTGTACCTGCACTAATGCCTAGGTCTGTTAATACTGTACCTGCACTTGTTGCAATAGTTAAGTCAACACCATCTGATCTAAGTACAAGGTTGTCACTTTCTACGCTAGCTGTAATACCTGTGATTGCCGCTGTTGTAATATCTGTTACAAGAGTTTCTAAGTCTGTACCAGTTAGTGTTACTGTTGTTCCGTTAATAACAAATGCGTCTGTAGCTGTTAGTGTTGGATTGCTTTCAGTGCCAGTTACTCTACAGCCTTCGTTAGCTGTAAATGTTGTACCTGCTAGATTATTTTCTGCACCGTAAATTGTAAAGTCTGTAGTACCTGCTGTTGAAATAACATACGCTGTTCCGTCTACCATTGCTGTAGCGGCTGATGTTGTTGCTCCAGTGTCATAATAAAGATAACTAATACCACGATCAAAGGCATCTGCGCTTACCAAGTCGTCGTCTGGCGAATCACCAGCTAGTGTTATAATAGGATCTGTTAGTGAAGTGTTAGTAACATCAACTGAGAATGTTGAACCTTCAACTACAACGTCTGCGTCTAGAACAATTTGTCCTGTTGAACTTGAAAGTGTGTCACCTGCAATAGTAATGTTATCAAATGTTGCACCACCGCTTGAACCAGTGCCGCCAACTGCTAGACCGTTAACTGTAAGTGTTGCTGTAGTTGGATCCCACATAAAATTACTATCAGATAAAGCTTGTCCGTTAGCTCCAGCGTACATTACTCCGCTTGTTGTTAGGCTTGAAACAAATACGTCTTGTACGTATAGTTCGTGCCACTCTAATGAGCTACTACCTAGGTTGTAAGTTACGCTAGTGTTAGGAGTAAATTCACTTCCAACTCTTGCATTAACTACTAGATTGTCAGTAATTGCATTACCGATTGTTGTGTTACCTTCAATGAGTTGATCGCCAGTAAGCGTCGAATCTCCAGTAACGTGTATTCCTTGTTTAAAAAATGTTTTGTTCATTGCGCAGGATCCTTGTATGTTGTAACTATTTATCACTTAGTGTTCAACAAATTATTGGATGTTCTGTCAAGTCAAGAAAAAAGGGCAAGTTGCCTTGCCCTTTAATATTAATAACGTTATACGTTAAACTTAAACTTATAGGAAGCTTAGGTTTGCAGTTGTTACGTCGATTTTGCTTAGGTAGTCAGCAGCGTTACCAAGCGATGAAGCTTGATTGCTTAGCTCAACATAACCGTAACGAGTCATAAAGCTCACTACTGGTTCGAATGTTGTTGGGTCTAGTACTGTACCTGAGCTCATTAGCGGGATGTATGGGCAATAGAATGCTGCCGCATCTGCTTCTGAAGTACCTTTGTAACCTACTAGTACGTTGTCATTTGCAGCATACTGGTTTACGTAGATTTTCATTGTGTTGTTTAGAGTACCAACAAATTTAGTGTTAGTTGGTGCTTCAAATGGACCTTCAGTTGTACGTGCAAACGCTGATGTTGTTGCGCTTTGTAGAACTGTTAGTACACTTGGGCTAACAACTGCCCAGTTACCTGCGCCACGACGTGTGCGTGTAGCAATGTCGTTAGCTGATTTGTTGATTAGAACTGCAAGAGCTGCGTGCTCGTCACCAACAAAAGTAGCTGTACCGCTTACTGAGTTTTGGTCGAAAGTTGATGCCGCTGTACCTGCTAGAGTGTGCAATGAACCGATAACTTCTTGATCGATTTCTGCAGTGATCTCTTGTGCAAGTGCTGCCATGATTTCTGCTTCAACGTCTAGGCCGTGCTGGCTGTTAGCGTCTTGAGCTGCTTCAAATGTCCAACGTGCTGATAGTTTACGTGTTTTAGCTTCAACAGTTTGCTTAAGAACTTGGATGCTTAGTTTTTTACCAGCATTTGCTTCTAGTGCGCTTGTGTTTTCTGCTTTGTTTGATGTTGCGTTACCTGAGTAACCAGTTGCGATTGCAAATGGGCTTAGAGCTTCGTCACCAGCTGTTGCTGAGTCAAAAGTTTCTGCATAACGTACACGTAGTGTGTGGATTTGGCCTACTGGGCCAGTCATTGGCTGAACGCCAACTAGTTCGTTTGCAATAACAGTTGGCATTACACGACGGATAACTGGTAGAATCACTTTGTTTAGTGATGCTACGTTACCTGCTGCTGTTGTGCCTGCTAGTGCTGATTCGTTTAGAGCAACTTTAGTGTTTTCTAGAACAGTGTCCATAACGGCTTTTTTGTTTCCGTTAAGACCATCTGTTAAAGCTTCTTTAGTTGCATTCCAGTTTTCAAATAGGTTTGCCATAATAAGTCTCCTTAGCCAAGTCCGGCTAGTTTTTTTAGATTGATAATTTCGGCGGCACCGTCAACTTGTGTTGTTTGTGCTTCGAACTTGTCTCCTGTAGATTCAACAAGTTTTGCCTTAGTTGAAGCTTTAGCAGGCATTGATTCTTCCGATAGTACTACCGGTAGATACTTACTAAAAGCATTCTTTAGTTGATCAGTTTTTACTGACTCTAATAGTGAATGCATTACTTCGCGCTTTTCTTTTGCAAGTGGTGCCATCATTTCTGACATAACAGCTTTACGTTCTGAGATATCCTGTTGGATTTTTGCAGTACGTTTCGCTTCCATTATGGCGGCATTGCCTTTTGCGATGTGGTCTTTACTTTCTGCTAGTTCAAGGTTTAAACCTTCAATCTGCTTCGAAAGTGTAGCTACTTGTGTTCCTTCTGCAAGCGTACTTGTCATAAATTCTGCAGCAAAAGTTTCAAAGATTTTACGTCCAAAGTCGTTTTCCTTAGCGGTTTGGATATCTTCTTTTAGTGAAGATAATTCGCTAGTGATAACGCTTTCTAGTAAGCTTTCAATTTTTGCAGCTGATTTTGTAACAAAGTTTGTACGTGCTTCAGCAATCACTTTTTTGCCTTCTTGTACCATTTTGACTTTTTGTTCAGCTAGTGAACGCTTGTCATCATGGAATTCGTTAAGTTCTTTAGTTAGCTGTTCTAGTACAAAACCTTCTAGCTTTCCAAAGTTCTCTTTCTGTGCTTCACGATCCTCTCTGAGTTCAGTGATTTCTTTTTTCAAAGCAGCGTTAACGAATTCTTCCAGCATAGTTGCTTGTTCAGCGATTGCATTTTTCAATGCAACACGCTCTTCAGCTAGCTTTGCTCTATCTTGTGCGAACTCGTTTAGTTCTGATTTGATTACATCTTGAAGCATTGCGTCCATTGCTTCGACGATCTGAGTTTTGTCATTTTCATAACGGCCTGCAAATTCCTCACGGAGTTCTGCAGTAAGCTCTTCACGAACGATTGCAACTTTAGCGTCCCACGCTTCGTTGATGCTGTCTTTCACTTCTTCAGACAAAACCTCAGAGCCGAGAATTGTTTCTATATTTTTCATTAACTCTCTCCTAGGTTCTTGATGAAGTTGATCACCTCTTGTTGGAGGTACTTTTGCGCAGTAGCGTCATGATTAACACTAGCCGCGACATCCCAAATGCTAGTACTGCGTTTGTTGTTCATTATTTGCTCGTACAGTGGATCTGGAAACGCATCTGGTGCGCTTGGGTTTGCAACAATATCAACTGTTACAATATCAAATCCTTGTACGTTGCCGTTGTGGTCTACGTTGCCGCTTCCACGTGAACTAACGCCTAGCTTGACACCTGATTCAATCAGTGTCTTACATATGTTACCCATCGGTGTTGGCAAAAGTTTAAGTTTGCCAATTCCGTCGTTGCCACCCATTTCGATGTCAACAATCATGTGACTCACACGATCTAAATTAATATTTAAATCGTCTGGGTGATCTGCTTCACCTAGCACTGTATATCCTGAACTGATTTTTTCTTTTAAAGATTTCACAGCGTTAGCAATTTCGCTAACTGGATAAACACGCTGATTCTGGTTTTTCTTGTCACCCTGAATAAAGATACCCTTCATATAGAGATCCTTGCCACCTTTACCATCGTCGATGGCTTCGCTAACAAGTCCTGCTGTACTAGGGTTAATAACTTCTCTCAGTGGTGTATACATATGCTATTACGCCTTTACTGAACGCATCTCTGCGCCGTCTTGTGGTTTAGTAACTTTTAGCTCGTCTGCTTTTTCAGCTTTAACTTCGCCTTCTTCGTCACCTGCAAACTCAACTGGTTCACCTTCTGGCTCTACCATATCAGTTGCTTTACCTTCAATTGTGCTGTCTGTGCTGTCAGCTTTTTCTGATTCGTCAGCTTTTGCTTCCTTACCAAAGTCCATACCTTCTTCTAAAGTTTCTTCAGCTTCATCAACTGCTTCTACTTCTTCCATTGGCATTTCCATTGCTTCTTCTTCAGCTTCTTCTGCGTCTGCTTCTGCTTCAACTGCGTCTTCTGCAGCGTCTAGTAGTTCAGCAAATGATGCTTTCAATTCAGCTAAGCTATCTTCAACGTTTACAAATGCGTCTTCAACTTCTTCTTCAGCTTCAGCTTTTTCTTCAGCTTCTTCTTCAGCTTCCATTTCTTCGTGATCAGCTTCGAACTCTTCGTCCGCATCTGAATGCATTTCGTCAGCTAAGTCAGCTTCTGCACTTTCGATTTCATCTTCGTCAGCAGTTGCTTCGTCTTCATCTTCGCTGTACATTTCTTCAGCTTCGATTTCGTCTTCACTTGCTTCGATATCTTTAATAAAATCTTCTTCTTGATCGCCAGCGTCGATTTCTTCTTCGATGGCTTCTTCTACTGTTACGTCTTCGTTGATCACTTCGCTATAAATGCGGCGTGATGTCTCAACAAAAATGTTGTGTAGCAGTTCTGTTGCTTGCTCTGATTCTTCATTGATCATAAGCTCAAGAACTTGCTCTAGTTTACTCTTCATATCCATGTTAATCTCCTCAATGAAATGACACCATGGTCTAGTGTTACAAAGTCAAATATATTTACCAACCAAAGCATCTTACCCGGAATAAAGGTGCAAAAAACGCAAAAACGGCTGTTTTAATGGCTGCACCTTTGTGATAAGTATTGCTTTTTATTCTGCACCGCCGTAAACATCCTTTAGACTCTTCATACGCTCAGCGTTTTCTAAGTTTTCAAGATTACGCATTTTGCGTAGTTTATTTAAGTGACGTAGTGTAATACGAGGGCGTCTAGTGTGTTCAATCTCAACACGTGATACATTGTCTTCACTAGCTTCGTAATACTCAAATAATTCAGTGGCTTTCATATTCGATCCTTTGTTTATTCTTCAGTGTCTGCATCGCCGAAGTCGATATCGCTAACGTCTTCTGCTTCTGCGTCGGCATCTGCTTCTGCACCTAGATCGTCTAGGTCATCAAAGCCGCCCATAGTAGATGCTTTCACGCCAATGCGATCTGCACCTGATTGGTTATCAGCAGTATTTGCTGTACCTTTTTCTTCCTTCTTCATACGTTCGTTTTCAAGTATTTCAGCTTCATCTAATCCAAGATACTTCTTAAGAATGAATCTACGTGAAAGATAATCAACGCTTTCAAGTTGTCCAAATACATTTGCACGAGCGCCGTCGATTTCAATTTCTCTGTATTGCGAGAAGTTTTGTGGTTCAGTAAAGCGTAGATCAAACATACTACTGTCAATCTGATGACCACGTTGTTTTAGAAACAGTTTAAACTCTTTGTCAAAAGTTGGCTGAATCATATTTTGTAGTCGCATACAATATTTTGTAAAGCGGAACTCTTGAATAAAGGCTGCACCTACACGTCCGTCTTGATATGAAGCTGTACCATCATCTGGACCACTTGGCAAGTAACTGCTAGGAATACGCAACGCTCTGTTTAACTTATTGTTAAAGTATTTTAGATCGTCAATATCGCCTAAGTTATCACCGCCTGGTAATACTTCAACTTTTGATCCACGTCCTTCAGCTGTTTGACTAAAGAAATAGTCTTCCATAACACTAAGTGGGTTGTATGATGCATCCATCATATTGTTACCGCCACCTGTTTTGTTTGGAATACGCTTTTGGTGTATTTCGTTTTTAACTCTTTCAACAAAGCTATTTGCTTTGTGTGGAGGCATATTACCTACGTCAATGTAAAACACTCTGCGTTCTGGCGCACGTTGTACACGATAGATAATAATACTATCTTCTAGTAGTTCTTTTTGTTTGTATGTTTTAAACACAGGATCAAGAATACTGTTACCAAATGGCCAGTTAACATCCATACCTTCTGTTAATGCAACGTGAACAACGTGTTCTGCACCAACGTGTGTTTCACTTAGGTCAGCTGTTGGGCCTGTACCTTGAGTATTCATCATACCTGCGTTACCTGTTCCTGCTGGACCACTTGCGCTTACTGGCGAAGTTGAATACTGAACTGGCTCACTGGCTGTTTTGTTTTCTAAGTTTAAGTCAATTCCGCTAACAATGTATTGCTCAGGCTTTTTGCCTTCGTTTTCGTTTACTACAACTTTTGATACGTGTTGTGGATTGACATAGTTCATAACCCAAGTTTCTGGATCACGAATAAATGGCTGATCGCCATATTTGATTGTATTGCGAAATGTTTTAAACATACGCTTGTCCCAATCGTTGATATTACACCACTGACGCAGTGTTGTTTCAAGAATTTTTGCTTCTGTTTCACTCGGTGAATCTTTGTAAACAATCTTAAACGGATTACCTACTTCGTCGTCGCTTTGTGTGCAGAATTCTGCAATAGTGTCTAAGGCAGCGTTTACTTCGCTGTCCATATCCATCTGATCGTATTGTGCATAACGATCAACTCTATTAAGCTGACCAGAATAAACTTCAGGTAGCCAACTTTGGAACTTATTAGTTGAATCTTGAGTGCTCGAACGTGTTTGTTTTTGTTCAACACCCTGATATACTGTAAAATGTTTCTTCCAAGACATAAATTTTCTTCCTTCTAGACCAGTGTGTTCCTGGTACTATTATTGATACTACTATTTATGAGAGAGACAACCACCAGGTTTTAAACGCAGTGATATGTGTATGTTACTGTGTATTTTCTACAATATCGCCAGATTTTCTATCGATGCTTCTCAGATAGTCTCGTATTTCTGCCATTAAGCGTGATTGTTCAGCTTCGCTTTGTGTTTGTTGTATCGGCAATGTTGCACTTGGACTTATGCTGTCCGGCTGTCCTGGTGCTGATAATGGTGCAGTACTGTTTGGGGCACCTGCTGTTACCATTGGAGTTCTGTTAGTTCCGTCAAAGCGCCAAGCATTACTTGGATCTTGTCCAGTAATAATTTCTCCGTTAGGACCGAACCTTACGCCGCTTACTGTTCCGTTAAGTGTTTCTGGAACGTGATACCCATCAGTTGAACCTGACTCTCCTGGTTTGAAGTCTGGATCTAGCGGTTCTGAATCATTTTCGCTTCCTAGCCATCTTCCTGTTGCCGAACCACCGTAGTATCCTAATAGTCCGCCAAGTATTCCGCCGATTGCTGTACCAAAACCAGGAATTACCGATCCAATTGCTGCGCCGGCTGTCGCGCCTGCCAGTCCGCCTGCCATACCGCCACCTGTAGCGGACATTTCTTCTTTTCTTTGTGCGTCTGTTAAAGTTTCATCGTTGTACGTACTGTAAAGGTCAGCTCCGCCAAGTAGCACTGCAAGTGCTGGGATTCGTCGTGCTAGAGATTTAAGGGCACCACCTTGTAGTAAGTTTTTGCCTGCGCCTACTGCTTTTCCGCCTAAGCCCATTGCGCCGCCTAAAGCTGCTCCGCTTAAACCAAATAGTCCTTTGAACATTTTAGTAAGACCACTAAAGCGTCCTCCTGCTCGTCTTTTTCCGCCTTCGCCGCCTCCGCCAAGTCCTCCGCCGGCTCCACTGCCAAACAATGCGCTTGCGCCTGCAACCATTGCGGCGGTGACTGCTTTGGCTGCAAACATTGCAGCAATTCCTGTTGTTACTGACGCAATTACTGGTCCTAGTGTAAACAACCCTGCCAATGCTATTAGTACTTTGCCCATACTTGGCATCTTACTCATTTCTTCTTCATCTGCGCCAAGCCATTCGACAGCAAAGTAATCTACCCAGCCTGCAACCCAATCTCGGAACTTTACAATGTAATCGCCCATTAAGCCAATTTTTTTAATTAGTTCATCTTTGACTTCGTCTTTGGCTAAGTCTTCGATGTTTTCAACACCAAATAGTTTTAAGAACTGTGCTTGTACACTTTGAATAACTTCTGCCATATTTTGTTGTAGTGCTAGTTGTGCCGCAACGTTTGCGTCTGTTGCCGCTTTGTTTTTTGCAAGGCTTTCTGCACTGTGCTTTTTTAATGCTTGTCCATCTCGTCCTGCAGCAATAATGCCCTCAAGGTAGTCTGCCATTGCGTCATTTCCTGATGCTCTAAACGCCATTGCTTGCTGACGCATTGCTTCTTGCGAGCCATCAATCTCAGTAAACATTGACATAATGCGTTCGTTGATTGCACTGGCTGCGCCTTCGGGATCGTCAATAAATTGTTTTGACAAGTCACGCATATCTTCGGCTAGTTCAGGGTACATATTTAAGAATTGACGTTGAGTTTCTGTTAGTGTAGGAATACCAGTTGCCATTTCTGTAGTATAGTTTTTAAACAAGTCAGTGAACTTATCTGCGTTATCACCAAACACTCCGAAGTTTACTGCAATCTTGTCAGCGGCGCCCATTGCACCTTCTCCTAAGCTGCCCAACAAGCTTTGAAACAATGTGTCTCCACGTATAGCGGCAGTTTGACGAAGTAGTTCACGTCTGTCACGTCCGGTTACTTTTGCTAACCCCATTACTTCTTGATTCAAGCCCATAAACGTTTTTTGTGCTTGTGACATAATATCAGTTTGCCCTACGCCTGCTTTTGACAAGCTTTCAACAATTGGTGCAAGTTCTTCTGCGGCTTCAGCGCCTGTTAATCCAAAGTAACCAAATGCTTTACTTGCGTCTAGTGAACTTCTAATAAGTGTTTGGAAATTTTGCTGAGCTTCTAGTCCTGTTGTACCAAGTCTTCTAACTTGATCACCATTGGCTGCTAGTATTTCACTAAACTGTTGTAGGTTCATACCTAAGTCTGCAACATTTACTCTTGTTTCAATAAGCTGATCACCAAAGCTAAACCCAGTTTGCATAGCTGTGTTAGTACTGTCAACAAAGCCTTGAATTGTGCCAACCATAGCACCAAGTCCTGCTCCTACTATACCAAAGCCTGCACCCATAGCGGCTATACTACCACCAGCGTCTGCCATTGGATTAACTGCGGCAGTGGCTTTCTTAGCTAAGCTACCAGTGGCTTTGCCTATTTTTGATTTCTGTGCTTTTTCGCCTGCTTGTACAAGTGAACGCAGTAGTTGCTTGTCTTCAAGAGCAGTTTTGCGTTGTTGCTTTGCCATTTCTTTTGTAATAGCATTTGATTCAAAGAACGTAGCACCTTGCTTTTTAAGTTCGTCTTTTAATTCTTTTGTTTGCGTTTTTTGACTTAGTGTTTGGCTTTTTTTCAAACCTTCAATAACATCTTTTTGCTTTTGTTGGCCTAAGTCACTGCTTTTTAATAGCTTTGTTATTTTGTCAAGTATATCTTTGTTTGCTTTGAGTGTTTCATCTGCGGTTTTCTTTTCAGCACGTTTTGCAGGACCAGCTTTTCTAGTTTCACTGCCCAATGCTTCTAAGATTTTGGCTAGCGTTTCTTCGGTTGCCCAGTCTATAGGAAGGCTTCCGCTTTCTAATTCAATTACGCCTCTGTCTTTTGCCATTATTAAGTACCCTTTTAAAGATGATAAATACTATTATCAAAGTGTAGCAGATGTTTTTATGCTACTACTATTTATTACCGGAGAACCCCCTATGAATGACAATCCTCTCGTAAAGTACTATACTGACCCTAAAACCTATGTGAAATTACCATCAGGCGGGGCGTTTTATAGTGAAAAGCCAGAGTTGAGCATCGACGGCGAGGTAGGTATCTTGCCTATGACAGCAGTTGACGAAATGCTTTTCCAAAGTCCAGACAACTTGCTAAACGGCGAAAGCTTGTTTAAAGTGCTGGCTCGCTGTGTTCCAGGCATCAAGAACACTCGTGAAATTCCAAGTCCAGACTTAGATGCTATTCTTGTAGGCTTGCGTATTGCAACTTACGGACACGATATGGACGTAGATGCACTGTGTCCAAAATGCAGTGAGAAAAATACCTACAGTATTAACTTGCCAACACTGTTGGGCAATGCAACTGAGTTAGAATCAGAATATGTTATTGAACTAAACAACGACATAAAGCTTAGAGTGCGTCCGTTTACAGTTGAAAGTACTATTAGTATTGCACTATATGCAGTTGAACTTTCAGCTATGCAACGCCAAGTTCAAATGACAACTGATGCTACAGAAGAAGAAGCAATTGCTGCTATTAGAACAACTATGGAAAAAAGCAGTAAGCGTTTGATTGAACTTATTAGTTTAAGTATCATTGACGTAACTATTGCTCAGCCTACAGAAGATGATGCTGACGCTGTATTAGTTGTAAGTGATAGCAAACATATCCAGGAATGGGTAGAAGTGCTAACAGTAGGCGAATACAAAAAGATTCGTACTAAAGTTGAAGAAATAAGCGGATTGGGTTTAGCTAGAACACTAAACGCAAGTTGCACAAGTTGTGAGCATACGTGGGACGTTCAGATTGGAGTTGACCCTGCAAGTTTTTTCGATATGAAGTAACCAACACCAATCCAGAAGATATTCCGCGGTTGGTTGCTGAATACGAAAGTAGACAAGACAGTTTAGAAACTAGTCTAATCAATTTGAGTATACATAGTGGAATGCCATACACAGACATTAAGTGGATGACTTTAAAACAACGCAAAATAATGCACAAAGAAATACAAGTTAAGCTTGACTCACAAGCTGGTAAAAAAGGACAAGCAATGCTTTAGTATATAAAGCTATTGTTAATCTTGATAAATAATACTATGAACTTAACAAATGTATGAACCGCTTGTTTAACCTGCAAGCTCGTTAAGTTCTCAGAGCAAAGCCAATATTACTATCAATAGCCCCTGTAATAAGCTTTGCCAGCACAGACAAGATCTGTGTATGTGATAGACAATCGGTGCCTTGATACTCTATTCACAGTGAAACAGCGTAACTCTTTTGCCGAGGAGTACGCTGTTTTTTTATGGCTCAAGGAAATTCAAAAGGAGAGGAAAGTTTTTTTTACTAGAATACTCAACTCATATGACAACAGAATTCAAGTCACAATCATAGTAATAAAAGTATATACACAAGTATACACAACTATCAATCAAGTTCAATACACTGTTTCTTTCGTGCAAGCACTCAGTATACATATCGTAATACAACTCATTACATTCGTAGTAGTACTCATGTATCTATGTTTCAAAGTCAACTAATACAAACAACTTAGAAGTGAATCAATACATATGAATAATAATTATATAAGAGATATATCTATTCCCGGTTGAATGGCCATAGGTCACCTGTTTTAAGGTGACCCTGCATTAGAAATTCTAATCTCTATTCCCGGCGAAACGGCAAAAGTAGGTCAGTAAGTATTTTCGATTCACTCTTCATTACACGAGCTTCATTAAGTAATTGCTAAAGGGCTTTGGTCTAACCCAACTTACACCAGTTGTATTTTAACGATGCCACGTGACTATGCTGCATCTTTATAGCTTACTCAGTGTTAATAACGCTAACACCAACGAGTCTGATTCTGACTGGACTCAACAGTGTCCTACATTATTCAGCGTCCCAATTTGTTTGATGGACATTCACGGTCTGCCGTGCCTCATAATGTGTTGCGTGTCCTATATCCCTATAGGTTTTTCCACAGCGGAATGATAAACTGGCCCGCTAACCTTATGTGTTGATTATGTTTTGATTTTTTTGGGGGGGTTGTATGAACTGGTGCTTTGTAGCTAGCCCTGTAACCTAGTGCCGAAGTTTGTTTTATTTTCAGAAGATAGTATCTTCTTATAATATTGTTTCCTGAACACATTGTTTCAGTAAGTATTTGTGTAACCTATGTTAGCCTAAGTTGTCCGTAGTTTTGTGGGCGGTCCCGGTTTCGAACGCACATTGTCGTTCTTTGTTCTACTACTAATAAAGTACAGTGTTATTTACCATCTGTCAACCAGAAAGTATGTTATTTTATAGAATTTATGCAGATTTCTTTAAATGCATCTGCGTTCAGCTGAAAAAAGTCTTCAAAGTGTGTAATACGCCAAGTAAGACCGCTTTCGCATTTGTAGTCTAAGCTTCTGTTTGTAACAAAGTCTTTGCCAGTTGTCAAGTCAAAAGCAACATAACGTCCAATACGATTGAACTTCATAAACAATACGTTTACATCACCTTCGTCGGCTGCATCAAGTGTTTGCTCTAACCAAGCTTCAAGTAAAGGTACACGTTCGTTCCAAAACAAACGATGAAAAGGAAACTCAGCATAGTTCTTACATTCTGCATTGAGATACTTCCAATCGTCAGGAGGAATAATATCGCCCTTGTGAGCTCTAATTTGTCCTTCTGTTAGTGTGTTTCTTCTAAATGCGTTTTTACCACCAGTAAATGCACCACTGTCGGGTACTCGTGTAAAACTATCTTCAAACAGGTCTCCTAAGAAGTTACAAACTTCTCTTTCAAAACCTTTTCCTTTGTTCTTGCTTTTACTTCCTGCCATTTGCTAACCTTTCGAGTGTATATAAACCAACTAGTTTAGCATTGTGTACATTGGCTTTCTTTAAATTTTCATCAGACTTTGATTTGTCATATAATGCTTTGTAATATCCACTTTCGTCATATTTACTAGGAGTAAAAATATTGTCTAGCTTTTTACGATTGTATTCGTGAAAATATAAATCATCATCTATTGTTATAGTAGGATTCAATCCTGTTAGAGTACCAGTAGTAACAGTAGTATTAGATGTAGTATTACCCTTTGCCATCTGCGCCTGTATCCTCTACGTCTGTATCAAATGTTGTGAATCCGTTTTCTTTGATAACTTGTAGTGTGTGACTAACACGCCCTACTAGTTCGTCTCTGTGTGAAATAAGGAACACGTTTTTATTTTGTTCACGTGCCATTTTCTTTAGCACTGCCATTGCGGCTTCAACACCGTTTGAATCCATACCGCTGTCTACTAGTTCGTCAATACACATTAAGTTAATAGGTGTATTCATACTTTCGTAAACATTACGGAATGCCCAGCTTAGACCTAGTATAAGTCTATTACGTTCGCCACGTGATAAGTTATCAAAGTCTAGTTCACGTCCAAGTTCTGTAATTTCTACAGTTAAGTCTGGTTGGAAACTAACATCGTGTGGTAAACCTAGCTTAGCCAAGAAGTAACCAAGACGTTGATTCAAGTAACTTAGATTCTGTTCAATAATTTGCTTACGAATAAAGCTATCTTTGTTAGTAAGCAACTTCATAAGAAACTCTTGATGGTCACGAAGGTGTGTTAGGTTATTCATCTTGTCCCATACAATTTCTTGTAGTGCTTCTTTACGTAAGCTTTCAATTTGTTCTTCGTATGGGTCAGTTTGTGATTTCTTTTCTTCTAGCTGATTCTTAAAAGTACTTAGCTTGTTAAAATGTTCGTAAGCTTCTGCGGCAGTAGTATAGATAGTTGAAGGACGTTTACCCAGGTCACCAACTTCTGCAATAACAGTCTGGTGCTCTTGTAACTGTGCGCTGTTTGTCAACATCTGTGCATTAGCTTCTGCTACTTGTTCTTGCTTGCTGTTTAAAATTTTCTCTTGCTTGTCATCGTGAATATCTTGACCACAGGCGTGGCACTTGTGTTCTTTAAGCAGTTGAATTTCTTTGTTGACTTTTTCTGCTAAACGTTGTTGCTTAACATCGTCACCTTGTATACTAGACACCCAACGTGATGCTTCATCTACTCGTGACTTTTTAGCAGTATAGTCATCTAACTCAACGTGCGACTGTAGCTCGGCTTCGATATCAAAACTTTCAAGTGCAAAGATCTCTTTTTCAAGTTCTCCAATGTCTGTTTCTTTTTTCTGTATCCAAATACTACGGCGTCTACCCAAGTCAGCAATACTTTTTTCGATAGCGGCATTGGCATCGCCAAGTGCTTTGTTACGCATATCTTCTTCTTTGATATTGTCTTTTGTTTCTTTCAGCAACTCTTTTAGTACTGCTGCTTTTTCACTAAGCATAGTAATACCAAGCAACTGCTCAATCATAGCACGTTGATCGTTAGCTCGCATACTTAAGAATGGTTCTGTATAAGTGTTCAAAGCCAACAAGTGCTTGAACATAACGTGACCCATACCAAGTAGCTTTTCAATTTCTAATTGAGTTAAACGTCCTTCGCCTTGACCTTCATCTGTTTCGTCTGCATTAGCTTCTTGTCCTGCAACCATAAACCTAAAGATATTAGGTTTGCGTCCACGCTCAACACGATACTCAATGCCATCTTTTTCAAACTCAACAGTAACCAACATACCTTTGTTGTTTGTTCTGTTTACAAGATTGTCCTTGCGAATATTAGTAAGTGCGTTTCCGTATAAGCCATAGCTTAGTGCGTTAACTAGTGTAGTCTTGCCTGTACCGTTACGTGAACCGTCTCCGCCCAAGTCAATGTTGTTACCCAATACAAGTGTTAGGTCTGCGTCATCAAAGCGTACACCTTGCGTTACATTGCCTACACTCATAAAGTTTCGGATTGTTATGTTTTTAATATTAATCATAGCTTGTTATAAATCTCTATAAGTTTGTTACTGTTAATCATATCACTGTCTACTGCTTGTAATTGAGTATACACTATCTTGTCAACATTTTCAACCTCTACTTCGGCACCTTGGCTCCAGTCGATGCTATGCTCTTCTTTTTTAGCAGGCATTAAACTGATTTCACGTAACTGAAATTGTTCTGCAAATGTTTCTTTGATAAAGTTTGCTTCTTCATAACTGATAGGAACATCAAGTGTTACACGACAGTATGTTTTTTTATGCAAGTACTCTTCAGGCTTGTCAATTAGTTTACTCAATGGAATAGTACGATAACGAGGACCATCTTCCCAATCAATATGTTGCGGCGTTCCGCCCCATTCAAGTAACATCATTCCTCTATCATCGTCCCACGCATCAGCATAGTTATGCGGAAATGGGCTACCCAAGTATTGAACGTGTCCACTAGTTTGTCGCTTGTGAAAGTGTCCACTGAAAACATATTCCGGACCATCAAAGTGTTCTGCTTTAAGTCCACCGTGGTCTGGCATCTCTACCATAGCGTTCATTTTAAAGAATGGAAGTTCAAAGTGTCCAAACACATAACGTGATTTGATTTTCTTCATAGCACGCCACTCGTCGCCAATTAACCAAGGAACTAGTGCAACACCACCCATTTCAACAACACCGTCATTGATAAGTTCAACGTTGTCAAATAAGTTTGCATATGGAATACTGTGAATCTCACGCTTCTCTCTGTAGTACAAATCGTGATTGCCCATAATCATATACACTTTTTCAAATGCATCGCTAAGACGTTGTAAGTTACTAACACTATAGTTTAGTGTACTAACATTAACGCCTGCTCTATTATGGTGATAGTCGCCAAGGAAGATGCAAGTTTCTGCACCTTCAGCTTTGGCTTTTTCTATAAACCAGATAATAAATTCTTCACAATCGTTGTTAAATTCACGGCTGTTGTTTTTGTATCCAAAGTGGATATCTGTAAAACAGGCTGCTTTTTTAAAAAGTTCGCTCAATGATATATACCTTTATTTTTTGAACAAGTCTGGATCGTCAATGTTGTTGTATCCACGATCTTTAAGTTCCTGTTGTGCCTTGTCGTGTGACTCAGCTTCGATTTGTGCTTTTGTTGCGGCTT